>Ga0209542_10001643_pt1 | contig 51929 bp, 36 predicted proteins | sample RifCSPhighO2_01_FD_184028 | JGI IMG/M metagenome (GOLD analysis project Ga0209542, IMG submission 184028) | Soil microbial communities from Rifle, Colorado - Rifle CSP2_plank highO2_0.1 (SPAdes) (version 2) | ecosystem: Environmental > Terrestrial > Deep subsurface > Rock core/Sediment ...
CATGACGACCTCCTTTCTAAACCATTAGGGGTAACCCTAACAGGAGGTCGTTTTCTTTGCAATGGCTTCGTTTTTACCTGTACTGAAGAAATACTCTGATGTAAACTAATTCGCTGATACTTTAAGAAATCGAAATCAAGTTTTATAAAACCACATCCGTTGAAAAGTCGCTACCTAACTTATGAACCTAACGAATAAACATTGAAACACTTAGTTAAAATATGCTAACTTTAAATCAGAGGTTAGATTGTACTAAATGGCTATAAAAAAAAGCAGGCTAGGTAATCTTAAACTTTTTTCTGTCTTCACTATCTTTTTAGGTTTAGTAGTAAGTGTAATTGCACTAGTTAGATTCAAAATATATCCGTCAAAAGCTCAATTAAGAACGGTAGTTTCAATCTCTCCTAGTAAAATAAAGCCCAGTGATGGTTATAAACTTACTGTTAACGTTGATGGAAAGCCCTACAATGGAAATCTAGATTATGATTTGACTCTTTGTAATTTGGATCTTACCGGATGTACTAATATCTCAGGACAATGGAAAGATTCTCAGAATCAAGATTATTTAGTTGTAAATGGGATTGTTAACATTCCCGTCAACCAAAATTTTCCTGAAAAATATTATTTAGTTCGCTTTAAACCTAGAAACTACGGATCGGATTTTTACAGCAATTTCGATATATTAACAGTAGATTCAAAAAATACTTTTCCTCAAGTTGCATATTCCCCGACTTCGATTTCTCTCCCAACAAGGGGTTCATATGTAGTTTATCAAAGTAAAGATCCTTATTTCGGTACCACAATCGGCTACACAAGGATGGACGTTGAAACCGACGACTGCGATTTGGGTGAAGGTTTAAAAGGAACGGCTCTGCGTATTACAAAAACCAGAAATGCTATCTACTGGGTCGCCGGTCAACCTTTGCAGATCAGGTTTTGCATAAGGGAAGAGTCGTTAGCTAACGGAAACATACTTACTGCAATAGGCGACTATGTTTATTCAAATTTGGAAGGAGGCAAATCCACACCAATTGAGAATTCTTCAGAATTAAGTCAGATTACCGGCGATTATTCAATAAGCGGTTTAAGTATCGACAAAAGTCTTCAGGGCTTACTAGGCGGTTATTTTCTGGACCGGGTGGAAAAATCTATATTTTACAAAGACGCTGACATGAAGATGCATTATGCATTACTACCTCTAAATAGAAAAATCCCGCAAAATTTATCGACAATCCCAATCACAATAATAGAACAAGCCTATGGCCACCCATTCCACGCTGGTAATGATGATAAAGGAATTGATATCTGGCATATGGATGCACTTCAGGCAACCAACACCTCAAGCTCGCAAGTTAAAATACGATATATCGAAACAGGCTACGACCAAAGGTTAACTAGATCTAGGTGGGCTGTAACCGAAGATTGGGATTGGAACATAAACGGATTAATTACTAGAATTGAACAATGGAGTCACACGAATATTCCCCGTTGCTGGACTCCGAGCTACAGTTGTACATCAGGAACAAAAACGGCGTTATCTGAGATGATTGAATCTTATATTCCTGATAATAATGCATTAACTTTTCGTTTAAGACGAAGTAGCACCTCCCAAATGTGTTCTTCTTATATTCATATTCCTAACGGTGAAAGTTATGATTTTTTTGTAACACGCTCCAACGGTCAACCCTACAGTGGATTTATTGAGTTGGAAACCGATACGGGATCGCGATCGATCTGGTTTGATAAAGAAAGAAGACCAATGTACGTCAGTGCTGGGCGGGTAAAAATTACCCCCAACTCTTACGGAAACCTTGCCGACTTCAGAATCAAGTGGAGAGTTAGGCCTTATCTGACGAATTCGACTACAAACTCGCTCTACACCATCGGGGATTCAAGAATTGGGAATCTCAAACCCAACACCTCGATTTCGCCCTTTTCTAATTTCATACTTTTTGAAATGGGTAATCCTCCTGGAGGAGCTACTTATACTGCTCCTTGTAAGTAGTCTGAATACTTCTTACAAATAATCAATTTCTATTCAATTAATAAAGTTTTCAGACCAATGAGTAGAACTCAATTCTATTTCCTTTAAGTACAACTGGAATTATTGTTTGGAATATATCTGTAATGCTAGAACTATCGTATAGAAAAGGATAAAAATCCCAATATACTGATAACTACAAACGACTGACTAATAGCTAACCTCCAATATCTTACGGCTATATTTGGGCAGGACTTTTCTCATTTAGTCTTATATAAATTTATTTAGAATAACACTGAAAAGTAAATTAGACGAAATTTATTCCCCTCCTATAAAAATAGTTTCCTTCCACCAAAATTCCTGAGACGTTTTAGATAAAGGACCTTCTTTCACCAAATTGTTAAGAAACGGAGCAACATTTTCTCGCCAAATATCCGTATATCCAATAACCGGTACGTGAGATAATGAACCTAAATCAGACTTATTTTTAGCATGGAAAATAACCTCTATAGTGTTAGAGTCTTTATCCACATTTGTAATATAATATTCCAGAGAATAAGATCCAAGAAAAACTACCGCCAGATTTGAATTACGTAGCGGGTTACCAGATATATCAGCTAAATAGTTAGAAACCCCCATTACTCCCCGCAGCGAGTAATTAGATTTTCCATTAATGGAGTAGTCCGAATATTCCTTTATCTGGTCCTTAATGTAAAACCGAACATTATCTATCCACGAATGTTGCCGAAGAATATCCGTCATTAAATCTCCACCTATAAAAGACCGTTTGCGGGGCCCCGTACCTGTAAGCCATTCGTCAAATAGAAGAAAGGGCGTTATTTCGCTATCATTAAGATACAGCGACATAAAGTTTATGTTCTCATACAAATGGGATAAACCCAAACTAAAGCGGCCATACATATATTCCTCCGGGTCCGACGTATAGGCCGGGCCAACTCGCGTTGAATCAAATGGATCATGATGGCAGTTGGTACATGGTACCGCTGCTTTACTTCCTCCTCTTGTCGGTCGGGAGAGGGGGCCGGGGATGCGACGGGTTGGAAGACCTCCTCCACCCCCATCGGATACAACCATGTTGCCCGTCGGGTCGGTGAAGATAATGGGGTTATTTCCTACATAGGCGTATTTGTTGAGGGCATCGCCTTGGGAATCAGCTTGGGTGAATTTGGCGATTTGGGGATTGTAGTAGCGGGCATTGTAGTAGTAGAGGCCTGTCAGGTCTGTATCGGAGATTTGGCCTGTATAGGCTCGTTCGGTGGGAAGTGTACCACTGAGCGTTCGTGTTGAACCGTATGGATAGTAAACTTGTTGGCTTACTACTTGTCCTGTGTTACTTGTTACCAAAGATGTACTTCCCAGGTGATCCTGGTGGGTGTAGTTTACTCGTTCAGAACCTTGTGAATTATCCTTTACAGCTACCAGTTTTCCTGAAAAGTAATAGTTTTTTCTCCATGAAGTAGTACCATCTGAAGCAATAACCACCTCAACTCCAGGAGAAATATAGTAAGTATGCTCTCCACCGTTTACCCCTTTATATATTCTCTGTCCACTACCATCATAAAAGAAATCAACTGTGTTAATATCAGCAAGAACTTCTTGAGCATTAAATCCCAATATCAAAATCCCAATTCCCAATAAACCAACAACTAAATTAAAAAAGTTTATTCTTTTCATTTGGGCAGGCTACGTACAGTTTACCACTAAGCAGTTCATATACTTATGTTTTACATGAACGTATCGGGATATTTTCATCTACAAAATATAATCTCGGTAATTATCTTCACTTATTATATGATCTAGGACCCGTAAGGTTCAAACCTAATCAACCCGTCGGATTGGAACCTCTTTACAAAAGATGCTGGAATTTGTTAAGTGAACATTTACAAAATTACATATCTATATATTATTCATTTTAAGACTAGATTCAGAATTCCCCGAGCCTCCGCGCTTGGGGAGAATTCACTGTTCCGATATGCCAAGCAATTCATATCCGAAGTGTTCTATCACTACTTTCACTTTATCTTTCTAATTCTATTTTGTTTATACATAAAGTTATATAAAAACTGTTTATAAATATCATTATTGAAGTATCCAGGTTTACTGAGCATAAAATTCCATATACGTGGATAGTTTGTCTTAAACTCCTGGCTTGTTGACCTGTTAAGCATTGTCTCTGCAATTATGGCGTCGATTTCATTTGGATTATCCCAATATACTTCATTAGCAGAAACTATTGTGTGTGGTCTGATTGGTAAAACAGCGCCCTCCTCAATATTAAGTTTATAATCTTCTTCTAAAACAGCGTCCAATAATAAACCTGTTCTAACCGCCTCCCTTGCTATTCCTTCAATAAAAGAGGAGTCGACATCATAATTATATTGCCAAAAGTGACGTGCTTCGTGAAGAAAAGCAAGATCCTCATTTAACTCATATTCAGGCACAACTTGTTGAATCACAGTGTTTATTTCAGCCAAACTATCCAAAACGAAGTCTCCTTCCTCCATATAGATGCGATTAGTTATGTAGTTATAACAAAAGCTACCACACAAAAGGTGTAGCAAAGTCGCCCTTACATCAAATTTCTTATTGGATAAAGTGATAGGCGAAACAGTTAATTGATTAGCAAAACCTGAATCTAAGTACTCTAAAGCGTCTTGCAAGTTTGGACTATGAGATATAATATCAGTTACACCTGTATATGAATCACGTAATGGTACCATGCGTTCGTGACAATTTACGCAGGTAGTCAGAGTTCTGGCACCTCCCCTCGTCGGTCGGGAGAGGGGGCCTCGGGTGCGCCTTCTTGAATTAGCTACTCCACCTCCGTCACCAGCATCGAGCATGTTGCCCGACGGATCGGTGAAGATAATGGGGTTATTTCCTACATAGGTGTATTTATTGAGAGTGTCTCCTTGGGAATCAGCTTGGGTGAATTTGGCGATTTGGGGATTGTAGTAGCGGGCATTGTAGTAGTAAAGGCCTGTCAGGTCGGTATCGGAGATTTGGCCTGTATAGGCTCGTTCGGTGGGAAGTGTACCGTTAGTTGTTCGTGTTGAACCGTATGGAAAGTAAACTTGTTGACTTACTACTTGTCCTGTGTTACTCGTTACCAAAGAGGTGCTTCCCAGGTGATCCTGATGAAGATAATTTACTTGCTCACTCCCCGTTAAATTGTCTTTGACTGCAACCAGTTTTCCGCTAAAGTAATAGTTTTTACGGTAGGTGACACTTCCTTGCGGGCTTATTTCAACTTCAATACCGGGAGAAATATAGTAAGTATGTTCTCCCCCATTTACTCCCTTGTATATCCTTTGCCCTCCCCCGTCGTAAAGAAAATTAACACTGCCTGCTACTTGAGCCTGGAGGACTTGGGATGAAAGGACTTTAGGTTGTGGGGTATCAGGAAGAAGTTTGATACTTCTTGAATAATTAAACGGTACAACTAAGTTAGTATTTAAAACCAATAGCAGAAATGCTGAAAGGGAGAAAATCAGTTTAAAGTCAAAAGTTGTTTTGGGGTAACTTTTTGCTGAATGGGCAGTTTGCATTTAAGTTTAAAGTTTTTTTCATTCACATCTACACCTTGTCCAGTTGGCACGATTACCATTACATATTTGGGTTCTGTCTACCATCCTTGCATCACAAGTCATGCCTCCTTGCAAAGTTATGCATCTTGCCTGATTTAAATCATATATTTCTGCCCCGGCATTTGATGCTTGAGAATCAGTTCCAACAGTTGTACATGATTTACCTTGATTAGAACACACCTGTCTGCAGGTTAAACCTGTTGCTGAATTGAGAACAACGGAGACTCCTCCCGCCGGCGTCGGCGTGGGGGTCGGCGCTGTCGTCACCGTCGGTTGCGGGCTGGGCGCAACGGTTACAGCCGGCGTCGGAGTCGGAGGAATACACTGATTGCTTAAGTCACATCCGCCGCAACAGGGAACAAATCCGTCACAAGGACCGGAATTAACGCAGACGGGAGTCGGGGTTGGAGTGTTAATGCTGGGATTAAGAGTGAGGCTTGAGTTGGTAAAGTTATAGGAAGGAGCGACTTCGGCCGTAGTATCAACCACCTGGACGTCACCGGTAGTAAATTGCAGTTGAGTGGTATCGTTTGCTGTTGTTGAAATCCTCGTTAAGTTAAATCTGGCAAATTCAAAGTTACCTGTTGGTAAAGTTACACCGGGTGGAACAGCAAGAACTATTGTGGCTCGTCCTGTGGAATTGGCATTAGTCCTTGAAGTTCTTTCGACAACCGTGCTCATTACCGAAGTTGTTGTGATTTCACTGGACAGGTTTACCTTGGTCCTGTCGAAGGTAAAAACAACCCTGGCAAAGGAAATGTTATTGGTTCTGGCATTGATCATTATTCTGAAGGTTGAATCAGGTGGCAGAGTTTGGCTAGAGGGTGAAAAAGATATATCAACGGGTTCTACAACAGCTTGGGTTCTGTATGTCACTCTTTGGCGAAGTAAGGCAATAGCAATAGGCAAAGAAAGGACAATAGCCAAAATCCCAACGAGTTTAAGAGTTTTCCCTTTGAGGTAGTACCTGTATATATTATTTAGTTTTTCTTTAAACATATATTTATTCACACCTGCATCTGGTCCAGTTGGTTCGATTACCATTACATATTTGGGTTCTGTCTACCATCCTTGCATCACAAGTCATGCCTCCTTGCAAAGTTATGCATCTTGCCTGATTTAAATCATATATTTCTGCCCCGGCATTTGATGCTTGAGAATCAGTTCCAACAGTTGTACATGATTTTCCTTGATTTGAACATACCTGTCTGCAGGTTAGACCTGTTGCTGAATTAAGAACTATGGATACTCCTCCCGCCGGTGTCGGCGTGGGTGTTGCCGGTACGGGTGTAGGTGTGGGAGTATTGGTAGGCGCACTGGTCGGCGTCGGAGTAGCTGTTGTCGCTACTGTGGGAATAGGAGTCCCTGTTACTCCCCTTCCGTAGTTATTTCTCCATATTGTATAGTCCACGCCGTCGACAATACCGTTTGAATTAAAATCTCCGTCTCTGCTGCCATTGATAGTCCTTTGATTGTAATGGGCAAGCCAAATAGTGTAATCGGCATTATCCACCATCCCATCCCCGTTGGCATCTCCCGGAACTCCTGCGGGAGTTGGAAATGGCGTTGCCGTCGGACTGACTGCAGAAGTAGGGGTAGGAGTTGTCGATATGTTATAGGTTGCTTGGCTAAGTCTATTATCCGCATCATATGTATAAGTTACCAGACCATCCGAGGTCATATTTCCAACCTGGTCATAGGCAAAGGTATAAACAGGTGTTGACGGTCCCGCATCGGGCGGCGAATTGTATATACCGGATGGTCGATGGTAGTAAGCTGTCCCTGCAGAATAGGCGTAGTAAAAGATCTGCGGAGTTCCTTCCTGTTTTTGATTGATATTATTGATGTCATCATAAGCGTAATTGGCACCATAAGCTCCACTGGCTCGTAGTAATCGATTCAAGGCATCGTAATTAAAGCTTTGGGAAGGATTTGTAGCGGATCTGGCATTATCAGTAATTCTTGTAATATTCCCAATCGGATCGTACTGATAGGAAAGATTTATTCTTTCTTCTGGTGCCAGAGTATTTCCACTTATAGCAATCAAGGTTAGTCTCATATTTTCGTCATTATAACGAAAGTTTGCGTTTACCCCATTTCCATAATCAAAAGAAAGCATCTGGCCGTATTTATTAAATCTGGCATTTGAAGCATAACCGGAAAGACCCACCGCATAAGGTCTATTGTAGGTGTAAGTTAGCGTTTCTTCGGGAATCGAAACTCCGGGAGTACCAGCTCCGGTACCAGTCGTGCGATTAGTCGTTGTTAATACCCTTCCGCCTTGATCATAGGCAAACTCGGTTTCAAAAATGGTTGTATTTAATTGAGAATCGGGCATATTAGAAAGCCTGGTTTGGCTTTTGGTAATTCTTCCTCTTTGATCGTATTCAGAAGTAACTTCTTTTATTTTTTGGCCGTTTGCCAGATTGAAAGAAGAAGTGGTACAAAGCCTACCTACTCCATTTGTACAAGTATCGTATACATTTTCCAAAAGAGTTGTACCGTTCACAGTTTTTCTCGTAAGTCTATAGAGATTGTCGTAGGTCAAAACCGAAACGTCCACCTTGGGATTTGTCTGGCGGACCAAATTACCCAAAAGATCGTACTCATAGCGCCAGGAGTTGGTATCGCCGCTCATCGAAGGACTCATATCAATATCCCACATCTTGGTTTTTCTGCCTAAATTATCGTACTCAATTCGGCTGACCGTAGTTCCTAAAGTATCAATTGTCTCGGTTGGAAATCCAAGTACAGGATGATACCTATTCCGAGTTGTATAAGTTCTGGCGGCATAAATATCAACTACTCGATTTTCAATAGCTTGCCCGAAAGCATCGCTAACCGAAATTTTCTCACTGCAGAGTGTCGTTGAGTCTGAATCCTTGCAATTGGCATCCAGTATTTTTATTTTGAGTGGATCTCCGTCAACCTCGTAAACAGTTTCATTGCGTGTGCCGTCGGGGAAATAAACCCAATTCTGCCTTCCCAGTCCGTCATATGTATAGCGGGTCTTTAATACACCGGGGTCGGTTACGAAATTACGAGTGTCATAAGGATTTTGGGGATAGGAATTATAAGGCTGGGCAGTATAGACCGAACTTGAGTACTCCGCCTGACCCAGGCTATTGTAAGTAGCTGAAGTTAGTAGGTCCCGATATCCTTCGCCCTCAACCGGAATTCCAAGATTTTCCCACTGTTCGTGAATCCAAACCTGCCTTGATTGGACCAACTGGCCCAAACCGTTGTAATAACTATGATTTCCCGGTCTAACTCCCGCAGGTCCAACCTCCGAATAATAAGTAGCACTTCCTACAAGCATTTTAGGCGTGTATGTACCGTTCAATAGTTTACCCAAGCCGACAAGACAATTAGTGCTGACGTCGCACGGACTTTGTTCATCCTCGTTAAAGTAATAATACTGAGTCAGACTGCTGGGTTTTGCATCTGTATAGCTTTTTCCGGGTAGGTAAGTTCTGATAAGTCTTCCCCAGGAATCGTAAGCGTTGTAAGTTATAGCGTTATTTGAATCCGTAATCGCAACCAGCAGTCCGCGGTTACCCCCGTAATTGGGATGGTTTGTTGCCGATATATTAAAATCATACGTGGTTGAAACTGTTTGACCCGCGTCATTTGTCACTTGGGTGGGAAATATTTTGTAGATTCCGTCGTAATAGGTAGTAGTCCGTCTTCCGTAAGGATCGGTCGTTCGAAACACTTGCCAGGGGTAAGTAGCGTTATAGGCAATAGTCGTTTCGGAGTTGACAATTCCGCCAACCAAAGTTTGAGTTTTAGTCACCTGACCTTTGTCTCCCAGATTGCCATAAGTCTGGTTATCGTAAAATACTCTTGTGTGGTTATATCCATTTACAGGATTGCTGCTGCCTATCCAGGATTCTTTAGGCATAGGCAAAATCCATCTGGTCGCATTCGCCGACGTGTAGTCGCTATAAGAATAACGGAGCGTGTCCGTTGTGTCGTCCTGAGACGGGTTGGTGCAGGAAACTTTTCCCCAGTTTGTTGTTTTGTGGGGATTGGCATAGGCATCTCTGGTACCGTCAAGGTTATTGTAATCGGTTGTAGATTTGGTACACAGTTGAGGACTCGGCATAAAGCTTTTGGCAACACTCTCCGTAGGTAATACCAAAGACACTTTCGTATTTTGATTGTAGTTCGGACAATAGGAATTTAACTCAGTATCAGCCAGTTCTGTTTCCGTGGCAAACATAGGGCCAAAGCGAACTCTATAGCTTTGGATTTCTTCGCTATATTTTGTCGGGTTATCAGCGTCATATACCTGATTTTTATATGAAATCCCTTTCAAGGGGCTGGGCTTGAAACAGGAGGCGGTTTGAATTGCCTGGTGATAGTAAGACTTGGACCTGGCAGCAACGTCGCTTGCCGAATTTTTCTCATAAACTACAGTTTCCACATCCGGATACCCCAGAAATTCGTAGCCTTTGAAGGGATTACTTCGATACGCTAGACTGCAATTGCTATAACAAGTCATGTTGGGGGCGTTTCTGGTTCCCGGACAGATATATCTATTGCTGTTTGCAGGATTCGTGCAGCGATAAACATATTCACGCGGATAATCCTGCGAACAGTCGGTCCTGCTTCTTGAATCCCAATCACAATTTGTACCGCCACTACAATCCCATTGATGGTTCGTAACTCCAGTATAAGAATCTCCCGGACATTTACAACCTGAGGGTACACCCACGCGACAACTGCCGCTTGATGATGCCTTACAACAATTTCTACCATCAAACCAATACTCCACTTCCCCGTAGCCGTCGACGTAAGCCAAAGGTGTATTGGTCGAATAATTGAGGGCCGTTCTGAAGCTATTCCCCATTCCGTCGTAGTCAACTCTGGCCGCTACTCTGTGAGTTTGGATGTTGTAACGGTGGTCGGTTTTACAAGTCCTCTCCTCAAAATCCAGTTTATCAGGATCGCAGTATTGAACACTTAAGGCGTTTCCTCCTCCCCCGTCTGTAAAATATTCAAAGACCGTTTTGCCGTTTAAGCCGTTATCCGCTTCACGCAGGAAAAAGTCGTTTGGTGTTTGGACCTGAGTTGTACCGGTGTCGGCATTAAATGATGTCAAAGGACAGCCTCCGCTAAAACCATTACAATTGGCTCCATAAGAAAAGGTGTAAAAAGGTAGTCTCTTAGCCGACGCATTCACAGCCGGATCGCTGTCCCAAACGGTAATCTTTCTTAAAAGGGAGTGAATCGCTTTGCCTCCGACAGGATTATTAGGATCAGGGTGGTCTACGGTTCTATACCCGTAAATGTATTCAAAAGTGTAGGCATTTTGTACCTGATTTCTGCTTTTTACCAATATTTTCTTCAACCTATCCGTACTTTTAATGGGCTGCTCGGGCGTAGCTCTATCGCCCTGGTGAGTTGCCTTATCACTGCGCGCTTCGTATTCGAAAGCAACTTCGTGTAAGCCGTAGGTAATTTTTGCAGGGTAAACAGCCGATACGTATTTTTTACCCTGATAATCTCCGAAAGCAAACCTATCGCTATAAAAGGCTTTGGCTTCGCTATTGGCGTATACGCTCTCGATACTATATAAAGACCATTTGTAAGTCAGGGCATGCCAGCCTTTGAAATCCGAACCGTAAATAAACCAGGCGCGTGTTCCGTAAGAATTTGCAGTCTCATACAAAGGAAACCAGTCGTTGCCGGTACCTTCAGCAAAGTAAGAAGCATCAGGATCGTTAGCCCGCTTCCAATTCGTTTGCGTTGTCGGGGATCCGAAATAATACTTTGTACCGTCGGGCGTCGTAGCTGTCCAACTGTAGCGGCAAACGTTGATTGAGTACTGATTATTCGCACCGTAATAATGGTTCTTACAGCGGGCATATCTTTCCACTTTTACCTTTAAATTCGGTACCGTTCTCCAGACGCTGTAAGCTCCGTCGTCGGATTCTTTGGAAAGATTGGCGCTGCCTGTCGGCAAAGATAAAATGAATGTATCATCATTCGGATCGTTTAAAGTCCCTTGAGTGTCTCTTGAAATTGAAGCAAATCCGGATAAACCCCAACCCAATCCAACCTGATTTGCCTGTTTTTGATAAGAGTGGCTTGTATCATTCCTCCACCTTGTTTCAACTCCGATAAACATATCGTCTATTGCCGACGAAGAATAATTTACCGATAAACCCGGTACGGAAATTCCCGAACCCTGGGGTAAACCAATAGGATAGTCGACGGTTGAGGCACCGTTAAACGAATCCGTTCCAAATGCTCGTATTGACGGAAGTGTAACTCTGTCCGAGGCGGCATTGACTTCGTCGGCTTCAACGGTAGCTTCCTGGAAAGTTCCGGCTGGAGCTTCGGTGGGAGTTGGGCTGGCTTCGGCTTGTTTTTTGGCAGAGGCCGCGACAAGAAAGCTATAATCATCACCAGTTACAACTCCGTCGTTATTGTAATCATAGACCAAATTTTGGGTCTTGAGAGCCTCAAAATAGCCGGGTACCGTCGGTCTTATGAGTCCCACATTCCTCATTAACCTATAAACCCCGAGACGTCCCAAAAGGGTAGATATATTTTTCGAGAAGAATATTCCCAAAATAATTAGCGAAGATAGAAACAGTCCAGAAATGAGTAAAATTATTTTTCTTTTTGAAAGAAACTTCTTAGGAAGTAAATCCTGTGGCAATGTACTGTCTACTTTTACAGGCAAAGATGGGAGCAGGTCCATTTTTTGGCTATTAATTAATTAAAGACATTTGTGTGAAAAATGTCAATAGTGCAACTCTACGACCACAACCATCTCCCCCTTAATTTTTTCCTTAGATAATTTTTCCTTTACCTTTCTGATCCTTCCTCTATAAACGGTTTCATGCATTTTTGTCAACTCACGTCCGACAAAAACTCGCAAATCGGAACCGAATGCTTTCTCTAGAGTCTCCAAAGTCCTCAGTATTCGGAATGGGCTTTCGTAAAAAACAAAAGACATCTTGGTTAACCTTATTAACTCGATTAACCGTTTAACTTTCTTCTTAGGCCAGAAACCCAAAAATAAAAATTTGTCTGCACGGAATCCGGAAACAGACAATGCTGTGGTGATGGCTGAAGCACCAGGAATGGGAATAATTTTTAAATCAGGCTTATACGAAAGCAGAAAATCAATAAGCTCGTTTCCGGGATCGGAAATTCCGGGAGTACCGGCGTCGGAAACTAGCGCTATGTTTTTGCCGTCGAGAAGATAATTCAGAATTTCGAGTTTCTTTCCTTCACCGGAGTGCTGATGGTAGCTAACCAATTTGGCATTTTTTATTTGCCATTTAGCATTTAACGAAGAAAGCAATTTCTTCGCTACTCTTGTATCTTCAGCCAATATTATATCCACCTCCCCCATCACCCTTATTGCCCTTAGCGTTATATCCTCAAGATTTCCTATAGGAGTTGCAACAATATAAAGCGTACCCATAATGCTATAATTATACTCACCAATTAAACCTAATGCATTTAGCATTTAGCATTTAGCATTTAGCATTTAGCATTTAGCATTTAGCATTTAGCATTTTATAAACGGGGTGTGGCTCAGTTGGCAGAGCGCTACGTTCGGGACGTAGAGGTCCCCGGTTCGAATCCGGGCACCCCGACTCTTTTTTGGAGCTTTATTTTAGATATAAAATCTTATATAATTCTGCCTTAAGTCCAAATCAATAAGAGCCAATAGCGGCAAATTCTTTGACATAGGAGGTGTAAGATGCTTAAGTCGCGTAGGATGCGAAAACACTGGTACCCCAGTGATCTTCACCGCTTCTTTATCGGATGGCCGATTCTAATTACAATCTTTCTGATTGTATTTATACTTTTTTCGGTTATGCCGAAGTGAAGCCAACATCCTTGGTGGGGAGGCCGCCAATCCTTTTTTGATCATCCGATCATTTAGGCGAATAAAACCTCCCCACCAAACCTTTTTACAAATATTGCCACCTCTCTTCATAAAATTGATATGTCCAAGGAATATCCTTGTACATGAATGCTATACTAAATTATGCCTCAGAAAAATACGGTCAAAATTTCTGTAGAAAATAGTTTTTATCATATCTATAACCGTGGAGTCGAAAAAAGAATCATCTTTGAGAACGAACAAGACTATCGAGTATTTCTGCACTATCTAAAAGAAGCCCTCTCCCCACCTCTCAAGAAAGAAGATCTGCCAAAGGACAAGGTGCATGTACAAGGAGTATCCTTTGACAGACCTAAGAGACAAAGTAAAAATCTTCATAACAAAATAGAACTTATTGCGTACTGCCTCATGTCTAACCACTTTCATTTATTAATAAAACAGGTTGAAAAGGGCTCTATGGAAACTCTTATGCGTTCCCTTCTAACACGCTACTCGATGTATTTCAACAAAAAATATAAACGGGTCGGCACCCTCTTTCAGGGTACTTATAAAGCAAGTCTAATAGACAATGATAGATACCTTTTACACCTCACTCGTTATATTCATTTAAATCCCATCGAAACTACGAGTGACGTCTCAAGATGGTATTCTTCCTATGCTAACTATTTAGGAATAAAGAAAAGTAATTGGTTAAATCCAAAACTTATACTTTCCTTTTTTGAACGAGCAAAAATCCCCGAATTAAAAAGAGTTAATTCTTACGAAAAATTTGTTGAGGACTTCAAAAAGGATAGCGCTGAAATCCTTGGAGAACATACTTTAGAATAGATGTACAAGTGTACAAGGAGTATCTTTCTACTTGTGGTTACTTAGCCCAAGTACATTTCCTCGTCAAGTCTTTTATAGGAGTAAATCTCATTTTTCTTGAACCAGAGTTCTTCTTCAAACTCTGCTTCCTCACTATTTCCTGAAGCATGTACCAAATTATGCCCCGCCCTTTTGGACATAAATGAAGCATAACCCCTGGCTTTAGTAAAATCCCCCCTTATTGTACCTGGAACGGCTTTATCGCCAAACGTATGACCGACTATTTTCCTTACGGTATTTATTGAGTTTTCGCCTTCCAAAAGTATTGCTACAACAGGACCTGAAGTCAGAAATTCAACTAACCATTTACACATCTTTTTCCCAATCTCATATGGCTCCATCGTATCCAAATCTTCTCCCAGATCCCGCCCGTATTCTTTGTAAGTTTCGAGAGCTCTTTTGCCGATGCTTTCAACCCACTGTTTCCTGGAAACCGGATAATGCTTGGCGGCAAAATCCTTGTCTATCCAAATCATCTTCATGGCCGCTATTTTTAGTCCGACATTTTCGAAACGGCTAATAATCTGACCAACTATTCCCCTTTTAACTCCATCCGGTTTGATAAGCACTACAGTTCTTTCAGTCATGTTAGAAGTTTAGCAAATTTTTCTTCGTTTTTGTAAGGTCCAATTATGGCAAGATTCACTTTTTTGGGGTTAAAGATGTCTCTGGAGATTTTTTCCAGTTCGGCAAGCTCGATTTTATCGATTCTTTTGAAAAATTCCTCCGGAGTATCAATCTTAGGTAAAAATAAAGCTCTTTGGCCGAAATATTCGCTCACTTCGGTCGTATCCTCTAAACCCAGCGCTGTTTTTCCCTTTACATATTCTTTGGCTTTTTGTAGTTCCTTTACGGTCAACGGATAGCGCCCTGAAGCTATTCCATAGATTTGATCAAGAATCACTTTAATGGATTCCGAAATTTTATCAGGGTGAACGCCTGCATAAGTTGCAAAGATGCCGCAATCGATATATCTTTCGATTGACGTCGAAATCGAATATGCCAATCCCCTTTTAGTTCTGACTTCTGTAAAGAGTCTCGAACTCATCCCCTTTCCTAAGATAATAGACAAAAGTCCCTCAGCATACCTGTCTTTGTGAGTTCTTTCGTGTCCATAAAAACCTAAAATAAAATGAGCCTGCTCAGTTTCTTTGGACTTAAGCTTCAGACGGGGTGATTTTTGATTCGGATTGAAACCCTCAAACTTCGATACTTCACCTTTCGTCAAACTACCGAAATACTTTTCCGAAAGATCTAAAGCCTCTTGAGACCGAAAGCTTCCAACAACCGTGATAAACATTGAATTGGTATGATACTGCCTTTTCCGATAATTTAAAAAGTCTTCTCTGTGAAGAGATTTGACGCTCTCGGGTGTTCCTGCAATATCTCGACCTAAAGGATGATTAGGAAACATAAGCTCGCTAAAAATATCTCCTATGTTCCACATCGGCGTATCAAGATGCATAGAAATCTCTTCCAAAATTACTCCTCTTTCTTTTTCAATCTGTTTTTCTTCCAAGTTAGAGTGAACAACCATATCGGAAAGTATGTCGAATGCCATCTCTAATTTAGCTGACCGTAATTTGATATAAAAATTTGTCCATTCATTAGATGTTCCGGCATTATATTCGCTCCCCAATGAGTCAAGCTCATAAGTAACTTCCTCCTGCGACTTATATTTTCTCCCGCCCTTAAAAGCCATGTGTTCCAAAAAATGACTAATGCCGCTAACACTTGTCTCCTCGTTTCTTGAGCCGGTCTTAGCCCAAACTGTTACTGTGGCCGATTCCAATGACGGCATGGCAACAGTCAGAACCCTGAGACCGTTTTTGAGTATATTTAAGTCAAATTTCATTAAATGAAAAAGACGCGAGCTTGTCGCGTTTATGCTACTATTGTACTACGAGGTTCTCCTGATGACAAAAGCAAATTTATACCCAAAACACTCCATCGGTGAACACATCATCCCCTTCGAACTAATGTTTGATAAAAGCGATACTGTCGAATACGTTTTATCATCTATTCGTAAAAAAACGGGAAGCTGGCCAAACTCCGAATCCATCTATGTCGTGGATAAAGAGAACAAATTAACAGGAGCAATCGAGTTTAAAAGGTTACTTACATCAAACCCAAAAGAAAGACTTTTAAATCTGATGCCAAGAGATACCGACTTTCTGACTGACCGTTCACATCAAAATACAGCTGTTAAACTTGCGATAAATAAAAACTTAGAATCCATTCCTATAGTCGATCAAAACGGACATTTTTTGGGAATTATAGACTCAGGTCAGATTTTAAAGATTATGCACGAAGAACACGTTGAAAAACTAATGCATTTTTCAGGAATACTAGATAATGAGTCTTTGGCTGATGCTTATAAAGCTAAAATTTCTGGTGTGTTTCGTGCACGAATCCCTTGGCTTCTGCTTGGGTTAATTGGTGGAATTTTTTCTACTTTGGTCATTAAATTATTTGACCATACCCTCGAAAAAGAGTTATCGTTGGCATTCTTTATTCCCCTTATTGTTTATATGAATGCAGCTGTCGGGGCACAAACACAAACAATCTTCGTTCGCTTTAGCGCTTTTGAAAAGATTAGCTTTAAAAAATCAATGCTTTATGAATTAAAAGTTGCCTTACTGGTCGGAGCAACGATAGCAATTGGAATGTTTTTCTTTGCCACTATCTGGCTGGGATCAAAAATTGCAGAAATCGTTTCTCTGTCAATATTTATCGGAGTAGTATCATCTGTAGTTATCGGAACCTTTATTCCTTGGTTTCTGCAAAGGAAAGGCAAAGATCCTGCAATCGGTTCCGGACCTTTTGCTACAATAATTCAGGATCTGTTGTCTGTAATCATCTATTTTTCTATTGCAGCATACCTTTTATAATGCGTCATGAAACAACCGACTCATGAGGTTAGTAAACATCTAATCAAAAGTTTCGAAGCCAAAGCGCTCAAGAAACGCTCCCTTGCTGTAAGATTCGCCGATGATTTGACTTCGCTTTTCGGAAGTATGTTCTTTTTGATCGTAAATGCATTAGTGTTTATTGTTTGGATTTTAATTAATACCGGTAAAGTTCAGGGTATTGCCCCATTCGATCCTTTCCCTTTCTCAATGCTCACGACCGTAGTTTCGCTCGAAGCGATAATTTTAACGGTAATAGTTCTTATGAGCCAAAATCGATCAAGCCTAATAAGTTCTATGCGTGAAGAAATCGACATTCAAGTAAATCTCATCGCCGAGCGCGAAATTACAAAAATTCTCAAACTCCTAAATGAGCTTCTCAAAGTAAAAGGAATTAAACTCGAGGATAAGGAGTTAGATGAGATGTTGAAAGAAATCGATGCCTCGTATTTGGAGCGAAAACTTGAAGACGAATTATTCGGTAAACCCGAAACTTTTGTAAATAAAGTTAATAAAGTAACTAAACCAATAAGAATGGTTGGGGAAGAATTTGAGGAAGGAGTCGAAAAAGTAGCAGAAAGGTTTGAAAAGAAATTAACCCTGAAATAACGGAGCTACCTTTGAGGAACTTCTGCCACTAGAGTATCATAATACCCTCCGGCTCCGTAGCCAACAAAAAGCCATCTTGTACCTTCTTTCATTTTATCAACCTGTTTTAGCCAGGAAATCATCGGCGAAGCCGCACTGACATTTCCGAATTCACGGACTACAAAATGTTTGGTTAAGTCAAGCTTTAATCCGTGTGCTCTTTCCAGTCTTCTCGATTGAGATTCCGCGATTTTATAATTGGCGTGGTGCATGACAACTCCGTCAAACCAACCATCCGGATTTCCGCTTGCCCCGGTACGGCTTTTGAATTGATTCAATGTTTGGGCTACTATATCAGCGGTATTATATCCGAAAAGCTTTAGCATGCCCCGGTTATCCTTCATTTTAATCGAGGATCCGTCTTCAGGTTCCGGCAACTTACCGGCGATAACGATATGATTCTCATCCGGAAAATAATCCATTGCCGGTAAATCACCTTTCGGTACATCATATGCCATTGCAACCTGAAGAGCTCCCTCCTCATCATAAATAGTAGCTGACCTACTTACAACAGGGACCAAAGATTCTCCCGGTACAATGCCTATTACCGCACCTGCGTTACCGAATAGCTGTAAAGCTTGGGTATCTTTTGTACCGATTAATCCACGACTTAAGTTCTCTATTCCTCCGATTAATACCTTTTTTCCTTGCAAGTTCCTAGTACTTAAGGCCAAATTTAGAGCTCGCATTGAACTATCACAAGCGGTGTGCACACTCACCTTGGGAGTTTTTTCGGGAATTCCAACCCTTTGGGCAATTTCTACCGTATAATGTGGGTGCGTTGGAATCGACGTTCCAATAAATAAGGCATCTACCTCTTCGGGATTCCAGTTATTGGCTTGAAGTGCACCGGCTACCAATCTCTCGCCCACAGCGATCTCAACCTCTTTTTGTCCCTCTAAGCTAAAATGAAGGGTCAAAAAACGAGAGTCAAAACCCTTAGAACTAAGTTCTAATGTTTCACTCGCCGCCAATTTACGTCCTAAAAAATTTTCCAAATAAGCCGGAAGTTGATCATTGGATAGCATCACTCCCCAACCGGCATATTCTCCCCCCAAACCGATTTCTGGTTTCCCGGGTACCCTCTCGGCAAAATAACCCACTCCATCTCCAATCGGAAGTATTTCATTCGCTCGTAATTTAAACCTGTCTACCATGTTATTGCGTTAAATACTTGACAGAGAGTATACTCGCTTATCCTTTTTAAAATAAGAGGAAATATTGGCACATTGACATTACTTTTGGCGGAAAAGTAAATGTCCCAAACATTCGCGTTTGGAGGAAGGAAAATGAAACAAAACCTGCGCATTGCAATCCTCGAGGACTCTACCAAACTGGCAGAGTCACTAAGAAATGCAATCAGAAACTCTCTGGTTGCCTACATCCAGTTGTTTTTTTCCGGAGAAGATTTGCTTAAGGAATTAGCTTCCGGAAGGAGGTTTGATATTTACATCCTGGATTACCAATTGGATAGATACCACCGCAAACTCTGGGGTGACGAGGTTGCCGAAAAAATTCTGGCGTTCTCTCCGAAAGCAAAAATAATAGGAGTGTCCTCCGCTTCTTACGAGGAAATTTTCACACAGATCGGAGCACATTTTCTTGTCAAGGCTTCGGTCAATAAGAATATTCTCAGGACAATAAGAGAGCTTCTTAGCCAAAAATCCGGGAAAAAATGAGGAGGCTTTAAATGGATCAATTCAAAATTGCAGTTGTCGACGATGACAGGCTGTTCAGCGATTCCTTGCGGATAACTTTACAAGATGAGCTGGGCGCAAACGTTGTCTTATTTACTTCGGGTGAAAAATTACTCGTTGAATTAAATTCGGGTAAGAAATTCGATCTTTACATCCTGGATTACCATCTGGATAGATATCACCGCAAACTCTGGGGTGACGAGGTTGCATCGCTACTTTTTGAGTTTCATCCAGAAGCTAAAGTCGTGGGATTGTCCACTTCGGACGAGGCAGGACGAAAGTTCAGAATTGCTGGGGCCCACTTTATAGACACAAGGATTGGATATCAGGATCGGATAAAGATTCTCAAGCAAATTCTTGAGTCAAACTAATTAAACAATTCCGGTTAAATCTCATTTCCATTAAGCCTAAGAGTATAGCAAATCAGAACAGATTAAAAAAGTAAGGAGGCCAAGATGTCGAAGGATATAAAAAGTGCGTTAATTTTTATGGGGATATTCATTCTTGGAGCAAGTCTTTTTGTAAGCTGTAGTTTGGTCAACTCCAGCAAAAGACAACAAGAAGCCGAAAGGTATTACTTGGGAAAAACTTTTGAAGTTGATTCTGAATTTCCCCTATGGTTCAGGGTAGAAAAGGTAGAAATCGTGAGCAGTTTCTGGGGCTCGGTCGTGGAGACTTTTATAGAAGGAACGCTAATCCTTGAGCCGCCCGAAGGAGCCAAATATTTAGGAACGAGTCCCGGTTCATCCTTTATTAACTGGCAATACTCGGACGGAGGAGGTGAATCCTGGCGCCTTGAGACTATAGATCTCAAAGGAGCCTGGGGAAAGGACGATAGAAGAGTAATCGAAATCGTCAAAATTGAGACAATAAAATAAGATCCATGATTAAAAAACAGCAGACAGCCAAAGGGTTTCCGCCCCCTACGGTTTCTTACGTTTGGCACCATGCCAACAACCTACCAAAACGTAAGATTATGCTGTTTTTCTTTTTTTTATTTAAATTAGCTGCCAACACCGGGTGTTGATTAGGTTCGAACACCGGCTAATTACATCGATTTAGGGGCTTGAATTCCAAGAAGATAAAGACCATTTTTTAGAATTTGACCAGTAGCAGCGGTAAGTGCCAGTCTAAAATCTCTTACACTCTCCTGCTCTTCCACTCTTACACTCTCGTCTTTCAATATTCCATGTTTCTGGTAAAACAAATTAAACTTTTGGGCTACGTCGTAAAGGTAGTTGCATAGTAAGTTTGGCGCGTAATTTTTGGTCGCCTCTTCAACAACCTCCGGATAATGAATAAATGTCCGAAGGAGTGAGAGCTCTTCTGGTTTTAAATCTTTATAATTATTATAATTTTTATGACGTCCTCCCCGCGCTAACAGTGCGGGGTTTCCTCTAAAGGAGGACGACATATCAGAGCTCAATTCATCCCCGCCTTGAAAGGCGGCGTTTTCTTGAGATCTGCTATAACTGTTATATTTTACTTTGCGCAAAACGGAGTTCGTCCGAGCGACCGTGTACTGTAAATATGGGCCTGAATTGCCTTCTAGCGAAATTGACTCCTTAATATCAAATGCAATTTCCTGAGAAAGACCCACCTTCAGAAATGAATACTTAACGGCCGCAATAGCAACTTTTTCAGCGACATTTTCTTCCGACTTATAAGTTTTTATAATTTCCTCTTTAACCTCATCTAAAAGCCACTCACCCAGTACTACATTTCCGGTACGCGAGGCCATCTTCCCCTCTTTTAACCTTACCCAACCATAAACGATATGTATTTCTTTATTTTTAATCTCTGGTTTTAGAGCCTCCAATGCCTTAAAAACAACTCTAAAGTATTCTGTCTGTTCAGGTCCCACCACATGCAGAACAAAATCCGGATTGTATTCTGCAAATTGCAGCTCGGCTAAGCCCATATCTTTCGCCTCATAAGTAGGTACATCTTCCGAGGTTATAAAAACCCTGTCGTGCAATCCGAATTTTTTTCCCGGAAAAATTACGGCTCCTTCACTTCTTTCGAAAATTCCTTTTTCCAGTCCTTCAAGTACTCTTTCCTTGCCTAATTTGAAAACCTCGCTCTCAAAATAGAGCCTGTCAAATTTTACATAAACCCTTTTATAGATCGTTTCAAAATAATCCAAACTCCATTTCCTAGTCGCCTCATAAAGTTCTAAAAGCTCAGGATCACTCTTTTCGTACAATTTTTTATTAATATTTGCGATTTTTTCCTTGGCATCTTCATCTTCTTCATAATCCTGACTGCCTTCAACATAAGCTTTGCCCAAATAAGCCATTCTCCCTTTGACGTCGCCGGGATCCTCAAAACCAATTTTCTGAATGCCGTAAATAGCCTTCGCAATATGAAGACCTACGTCTCCCTGGTAATTGACTCTGACGACCTTTGTACCGTTTGCTGCCAATATTCTGCATATTGCTTCACCGGTACATATATTCCTCAGGTGGCCAATATGGAATTGTTTATGGGTATTGGGATGAGCAAATTCAACCACTATTTTGCTACCTTTCAAAATCTCCGACTCTCCAAATTTATCGGCCCTTTCAATAACTTCCTTGAGCATGCTTACAAGGACTGTCCCCGCAAGGCGAAAGTTGATAAACCCGGGACCGGCGACTTCTATTTGTTCGACGATTTCTGAAAGACCCTTGTCTTTTTTCAATTCCTCCGTTAACTTTTGCGCTAAGTTTCTCGGAGATTTTGAATCTTTTAAATTTTGATTTGTAATTTTGACCTTTGATTTTTCATTTTTGATTTCAGCAAACAATTGCAAGGCAATGTTTGAGCTATAATCTCCAAACTCCTCATTCTCCGGAGTCTCCAAATGGATTTCTTGCTCTTTTATGCCCATTACTTTTTCTAAAGCCTTTATGATTCCGTCTTTTATCATTACTTTTTCCTCATATGAATAATTTTTTTTAGTCGTAGAAAATAATTGCTAGTTTAGTTACTACTGTACTCGTTGTTCCAATTTTATACCATTCTCATACCCCTATCCAATTTAAAAAATCGTTAAGGGCACTTTTTGCCGTAGAGCTATCATGTCCACCGTTGCCATAAAGTCTTAATTTATAATCACTTTTATTATCTTGAAAGGTGGTTATCAGGGATTTATAAAATGCTACTGATTTCGAAAAATGAATACATTTGTCTTTCTTACCGTGGGCAATGAAAACCTTGGCACCCCTTAAAAATTCAATATTATCCATAGGGGACAATCCATCCCTATCATATAAATGTCTTAACCATACCTTCTCATTGAACCCCCTGTACAAGTACTTATACCCATCCATGAGTATGCAATCTATAAAATCTTCGTTTGTTTCCTCACCTTTGACTACACCTTGTTCACTTTGATCCAATGCCCCGAATATTACTCCAATCTCTTTAATGTTTTTATTATATTTAGGTAAAACCGGTACATAAGCTCCACCCAAACTTCTACCTGCAAAAATTACCCTGTTATACTTCATTGGCACTTTAGTGTGTGAATAATGATTAATCCCTAACGTTCCTTTAGTGAACGAATCATATAGTTTCAGGAAAGTTTTAATACTATTCTTAGGTGTAAATCTGCCAATACTTCTTCCGAAACCAATATAGTCTGGAACAAACAAATCAATTTTTTTCTTTGTCACCACTATGGATTCTGGTAAATCACCATTATCCGGAACAGTCGGCGCACCAATCCCGTAAATAAGAATATTTTGCGTTATCTTACCGCAAGGGTAAAATATTCCCGAAATACCTTCAATATTTAACAGAATACTATTCATCTTCATATTAGGCTTTTATTTGAATTCTTGTCATTTGCCTTAAGCTCTCTGTAAAACGAGCGATTCCAAATAATGGTTCTAGCCGCTCCGCAACTACATAAATTCCATTGTGACCGACTATATCAGCAATTTTATGATCAAATGACATATAACCAGCTATTAACCAAAAAGCCCCATTAAATGTCATCCCATTCATTGATAAAACTCTCTCGACTATATGTCTATTCTTTTTTGAAGTACTAATATCTGAATTGAAATAAGCATTAAGATGTGCGATTAGTTCTGTTTCCTTATTAACATAATCTAATTCAGTTAATACACTTAGCGATTGTGGATGACTCAAGTCTACAAATTGTGGAAAGTTGACATTATGATCATTATAAGTTGACCAATGTAAATTCATATGATTTACTTGAGCAAATTTATGGTAAGCAACTGAATATAGTTCCTCATGGTATTCTAACGTTCTCTGATCCTCATCACTTGGCAATCCTGGGAAAAGTACACCTCTGTTTGCGAATATCGCATGTAAGTTTACGTTGCCACCAAAAGTCGTGAGAGACCCGTTCATATTTTGTAAAACCTCATTATATGCTTTGAACTTATTTGCTACCCGAGAATCCTCAATTTGTAATGGAGGTTTTATTAATCCCGCTGTACTCAGATCCCCCTGAGCGTATAAAGGGCACACAACAACACATACGTTTAAGTCCTTACCCAAAATATCTTTTTCGTTTATCACAGATGTCTCTGGCCAAGACGACTTAACCGTCGACCAGAATAATTCGGAGTGTTTTTTTGGATCAATAATTAATTCTTTATACATTTTTTAGCAACAAAAAAAAGCCCCTCCAATCTCTGAACTGATTCAGAAACTGAAGGGGCTCTTCGCATACTTCGAAGGACTGCTTGCCACTCCGAAGCTTTATGCGAAGGGTGGTACCACCCTTCTTCAATTATTCCCTGTTCCAATAAAAATCCGGCTATAAAGCCGGAGATCTCGAAACTACAAGGAATAATCCTTATTATTCAAGAGCTCCGTTTCCGACACTCTCTAGTACTGTAACGGGTACTCCCGTCAGGCATTTTTGCCTGCAGCTCCCGGATCGCGACTCCGGTAATAACGCTTTTACTTTTTCAATGTATTTATTATACCAAAGATGTCAAATAATGAAATGATCACATATATATTATCCTGATAACTTGCAATCTTATAGTTACTGAAATAAAATTGACTCCATAGCACCTTACAATGCAAAAATAGAACTAAAAAACCTTACTTTCAGGAAAGGAGTTTTAAATGTCTGACCAATCCATTGATCCCTGTAAGGATCCGAAAATGCGAGATTGGGCGATCCTGATCGATAACCTTTTTATAGACGATCGTCCATATTATTATATCTACCCTTATGGACGGGGGCACCATATCCAACTCATTATTGAGGAAATTGATTCTAAACATTTAGCCGATCTTCGTAAGGCGCTAACCCGTTGGGGTTGGAAAAAAGGAGATGACGAAGTGGGTACAGAGTCGTGGCTTTATGAAGGACGAAGGTGGAATAACCCATGCAAATAAAAATTATTCAAAAACCCAAACCATGCAAGGGTTGGGAAAGTTGGTGCGAAGCGGTAACTCTCGCCGGCATGATGCTGGTTATTGGCCGGGATAAGAGCGCTGAAATCGGGTGGTTTGAAACCCGACTGATTGACGCGCAAAATGCCGCGGAAGTAGCTCAGAAACTGGGATTATCGGGAAACACTGTTTACGAGTTGAGCGCACACTTAAGAAGTTTGGGTGCTTACATCGAAAAGCAGCAACCTCCCGGTACAGGCATAAGAGCCAAGTTCATCAAAAACGACTTTCGTCCCTGCCGGTAATTCTTCAAATTACCTTTAAATAAGGTGCACTTTGAGGATAGGTGGTTTTTGTGCGTTTAAACGCGCCCGTTTTCCTGATGCTTGCATCAAAAAAAACGAAACAAAAAACCATCTATCCTCTTTTTCACTATAGTTTCAAGAATACCGAGTAATGCTCGGATGAATTGAACCTAGAGCTATAATCTTCGCTTAGGCGCGAGAGCCGTCGATTTTAGCCAACGGAAGATTCTATTTTTTAACCCAGATTTTTTTCCATCTGTGTCTACTTCAACATCTCCCCCCTCATCGAGTCAAACACGACTTAGGCAACTAAATGATGTCATATTATTCTTCCCACCAACTTTCTCCGTCTGTAACAATTTGAATGTCTCCAAGCAGGTCAGTCCTTAATACCTTAATATCTTTATCTTCTAATATCTTAAGTATCTCCTCATGCGGATGTCCGTAATTATTATTCCGACCAACCGAAATTACTGCGACCCTTGGCCTCGCAACTTTTAACAATTCTTCCGTAAGTCCGTTACGACTGCCATGATGAGGTATTTTGATGTATTCGAGCGTTTGTTTGCCGTTAACTGATAACCGTTGAGCTATTATGTTTGAAAGTTCGGGACTTGCATCCCCGGTAAAAAGAGCATCAAAGTTTTTATACCGCAACTTAGCCACAATCGAAAACTCATTAGGGTCTTTTTTGGAAGTGTAAACACCCAAAACTTTATCGTCTTTATCATCTACCAGAGTACTTTCCTGCGCTAAAAACTCTTTCGAAGGATGAAGTATATCTAAATATATCAATCCAACACGCATGGTCATTCCCTCAACTGCGTCAACGACTTTTATACCACCACCCGTCACTTGACTTTTTAGCAATTGGAACTCCTGACTGCTAGAATCTAACCCCGATGTCACAAAAACTTGGACATCATAGCGCGCTATAACATCTAGAAAACCTCCGTAATGATCCTTTTGAGGATGAGATAACATAACCATCTCAATTTCTCTATCCCAAAAAGGAATGTTTCTGTCCAAACATTCTAAGACTTTCCTCCCAGGACCCGAATCAATAAGTATCTGAGTTACCTTATAAGTAATCAAGAACGCGTCCCCTTGACCGACATCACAGGCAATAATTTTAAGTTTAGCTTCGGGATAGAAAAGTACCGCTAGCCATACGGTCACAGAAATTAATAGCATAAAAGCAAAAGGGTATTTCCAACGGATGTTCATTTTAAACTCAAAATAGATTAATAGTAAAAACGAACCAGCTGGTTAAGGGATATGATAACCACAATATTATTTTTCCTAACGTTAAATTTACCAAACCTAGTATTCCACCGATCATCCCGATAATTGTAATAGGTGGAATAGTCCAAAGTACCGCTGCATTTATTAATGGTGACAAGATATTAAACTGACCGAAAGAGGCATACAGTATCGGTGCGACACCAATTTGTGCAGCCAAAGTGGTAGCTAAACCCTCTCTGAAAAAATCTATTCGGATAAAGTCAATTAATTTCTCGATCTTTTTATTAAAAATTAATATAGATATAGTCGCGGCGAACGATAACCAAAAACCCAAATCACTAACCCACTCGGGCTTAAAGAGAATCATAACTAAACCTGTAACAAATAAGGTGCGCAATGCAAAATTCAACCTTCCGAGCTCTTGGGCTAAGAAGGCCAGCGACCCCATGATAGCAGCCCGAACAATCGGGGCGTCAAATCCGGCAATGAACGCATACAACCAAATACCGAAGGTGGCAATTAATATTGCCCGCCTGCGAGATAAAAAAACTACTAATACCCCAAATAAGAAACCTGCTACCAAAGTAACATTTAAACCCGAAGCTACAACTACATGTGCAGTTCCTGTTTTTTTAAGACTTTCCCAGAAAATAGGATCAATATTTGTTTTTGAACCGATACTAACCCCCGCAACTAGGGCTGAATGAGGATTGGGCAATGATTTTTCAAATACTTTCACTAAATTCTTCCTCAAATTTAGTATCAATGCCTGATTTGGCTTTACCTTAATTAACTTAGCTTGATTTAACTTATCTTTTTCGACAACTCCTTCTACTATAAGACTGTCTCCGTACGTAACTTCAGGGTATAGCGGTAAATAAAAACTAAGACCCGAAAGTCTGAGATATTGAGAATTATCATAGCGAACAGGCTCAGTTGCTAGCTTATCCTCAATCCTTATCTTGGTACCATCAGGGTATGACGGACGAAGTGTGTGATAAAGAAAAACTCTTAAGGTAATCAATACAAAAAGAAGTACCCAAAGAAGGTTACGCATAAACTAATTTAACCCAACCGATCAAAGTTGTGTAGATTTAAGTTTTGGTTTTAAGTTACTAATACACAGATACCTTATCTTTAATTTTTTCATAAACGTTTTTCTTCAATGCGCTTTTGGAAAGTAGTTCTTCAACTGATGAGTAAGGCCTGTGTTCAATGATGCTTCGGGCGTAAACAGGGCCAATTCCATTAAGCGATTCCAGCTCGGAAGCACTCGCGGTATTTATATTAATAAGTCCCTCTCCTGCTATATTACCGCCCGAAAAACTGCTGCCCCCCTCCCTTGAAACTTTGTCACTCAAGACTTCTGACTGCTCATTTATGTTGGGAATAAATATTTTTTGCCCGTCAGTAAGTCGCGCCGCTCTATTTAACATTTTCTCCATCCAAAACCGATCCGCATCAGCAGATACACCCCCTGCTGCAATTAAAAGATCCTCAACTCTGGCATCGTTTAACATCTTATAAACGCCGGGCTTTTGTACAGATCCGGCTATCTCAACAACCAATTCATTTGAGCCGTTTTGGCCGTCCGCGGTCTCTTGGATTACCTCTATTTTATCGGAGCCAGTTATATAACCATCCTTATATAAAAACATTCCCAGACCCAATATAATCAATCCTGATAAACTCAAAGCTAACGGTATTTTGTTATCATTTATAAATTTTTCGATATTAAGTTTAGTCGAAGAATTTTTCTTTGAATCAAATTTATTAATCAAATCGAGCTCGTCCGTCTGAAGATTTTCGGAAATCATGTTAATTAATTAAACCAGAAGACAACTTTAAGGTAAATAGTAATTAAGGAAGATTCTAAAGTACAAAATTCACCAATTTTTCGGGTACGAAAATTTCCTTTTTAATCTCTTTCCCTTCAAGCCATTTGGCAAGGTTATTTACTTTTTTTGCACTTTCAATGACTTTTTCTTTATCTTGGGCTTCGGACTTACTCAAGCTTATGGTCCCGCGCAACTTACCGTTTACCTGTATGACAATTTCTACGCTATCTTCTTCGATAAATTCAGGATTATATTTAGGCCAGGGGTAGGTATGAACACTAAATTCCTGACCTAAAATATTCACCCAAACCTCCTCTGCTAAGTGTGGTGCAAACGGTGCCAACAATAAGGCTAAGTTCTTTAAAGCTTCATCCCACTCAGCACATCTTATATTATTAAAGTGCTTATTTTTAAATCTCGATTTATCTTTTTGATTTTTGATTTTAGATTTTTGATTTTTACTTGCTACTCCGCGCAACAAGTTTATATACTCCATAATCGACGATATCGCAGTATTATATCTAAATTCTTCTATATCCTCGGTCACTTTCTTTATAGTTTGATGCATTTTGATCATTATGAATCGAGCGCCCTCTTCATCTAGCACAACTACGTTTTTGAAATTAGTAAATAGTTCCCAAACCCTGTCTACGAACCGTCTCATACCTTCTATTCCCGTATCACGAAAATCAGGAAATCCGTCCATGGGGCCCATAAACATAAGATAGAGTCTTAAAGTATCTGCGCCGAATTTTTCTATGTAGAGATCAGGATTAACCACGTTCCCTCTGCTTTTGCTCATCTTGGCTCCGTCTTTGATCATAAGTCCGTGAGCAAAAAACCTTGGAAATGGTTCATCAAAATCCAGGTAACCACGATCATGCAGTACCATCGTTACAAACCTGGCATACATAAGGTGTAATACCGAATGTTCGGCACCGCCAAAATATAAAGATACCGGCAGCCACTTCTTTGTTATTTCCCTATCAAACGGTAACTTTGTACTACTTTTTGAATCAACGCTCGGGTAGCGTAGAAAATACCAGGATGAATCTACAAACGTGTCCATGACATCCGTTTCTCTTTCTGCACTACCTCCGCAATTGGGACAAGTGGTTTTAAAAAACTCCGGATGGTTTGCCAAAGGACCTCGACCCTTGCCTTCCGGTTTATAATCGGATATTTCCGGCAGTTGTACAGGCAGCTCTTCTGATGGGACCGGTTGCCAACCACACAACTTACATTTAACCATAGGAATCGGAACACCCCAATAACGCTGTCTTGATACTAACCAGTCACGAAGATGATAATTGATAACCCGCTTACCCCATCCTTTTTCCTCAAGGAAATCCATCATTTTTCCGATTGCGATATTAATATCCAAACCGTTAAGAAATTCAGAATTGATCATCGTACCCTCCTCTTCCTGGACTTGATTTACATCTGTAATATCCGACTGATCTTTATCCTGTCCTACTACAACCCTAACAATCGGAAGTTTAAATCCTTTAGCAAACTCAAAATCTCTTTTATCATGACCCGGGACCCCCACTACTGCTCCCGTCCCAACTTCAGATAAAACAAAATCACTTACCCAGATCGGCATTTGAGTATTATTAAGTTGATTTAATGCATAAAGACCAGTAAATACCCCCGTTTTTTTTCTACCCTCATTCAATCTCTCTTCCTTTGATTTACTAAGAGATAATTTGATATATTTTTCAACTTTGCTCTGAACGTCTTTAATAAGTAAATTCTTAAGGTTTTGCTTAGCATATTCTGGAGAAACCACAATAAAAGTTGCTCCAAAATTAGTATCGGGTCTTGATGTCCATACGACAATTTCTTGATTACTATCTTTAATCGGATAGGTAATATTAATACCTTCTTTTTTACCGATCCAGTTTGTTTGAGCCAACTTAACTTTGTCAGGCCAGTCAATTTTCTTTAGTCCCGCTAGCAGTCTGTCGGCGTATTTAGTAATCCGAAAAAACCATTGCTCCAAAAGTTTCTTCTCAACTTGTGTCCCACACCTCTCACAAACCAAAATATCCTTTTTTCCTTTTATAATATTTCCCCGCGCATCTTTCGCTTCTTTTCCGGCCTGGGCAGGACTCATAACCTGCTCGTCAGCGAGCACTGTTTTATCGGACGGACACCAGTTAACTTCCGTTTTTTTTCTGTATGCAAGTCCAGCCTTAAATAACTCGATAAAAAGCCACTGTGTCCATCTATAATAATCAGAGTCAGATGTGGTCACAGTTCTTCTCCAGTCATAACTATGGCCCAGACTTCTCAATTGTTGTTCATATTTTTTGGTGGTTTTTTCAAGCATCTCTCTGGGATGCTTTCCAATCTTTAAAGCGTAGTTTTCGGAGTGAATTCCGAAGGAATCGTACCCAATCGGTTGAAATACGATCTTTGCATTCATCCTTTTGAATCTTCCGTAGACGTCGCTTCCTGTAGAAGCAAAGGCATGGCCGGCATGCAAGCCCTCTGCTGAAGGATAAGGAAACATCCAAAGGTTGTAAAAAGCATTAACTACCTTGTTCATGTCGGAAAGTTTATAAAGATTCTTTTCTTCCCAAATTTTCTGCCAGTGAGTTTCAACACTTGAATGATTAAATACCTGTTTTCTCATTTAGATGTATAGTATATCAAGTTTTGGAAATTAGAAAATGAAGCCCCCCGGGTTGAAACCCGGTGTATCTTCTTCTCACTGCTTCGTCGGGAGCGAAATTTCGCACCGTATGCAGAAAATTCTTCGCATTCATCCACGGGTTCACCACCATGGTTTTCTGCGAAGGATGATAAAAGCATTTGGGTTTATATATAAGTTTTAAAACCAAACTCCGACTCCTCCCGATATTAACAGGGTTTATTTGCATAGTTTTTTAAAATATTTTCACAGAATATTAATTTTATAATAACCTAAGATAGACAAATTTATATAATAATTGAAGTCGTAACTTGCGGTTTTTTCAAAATATTTTGATTAGTGTTATATTAAAAATACGGCTTAATCTTCACTTTTAATAATTTATCAATCTAATCGTCAATCTGCTAACTATAGCCTACGGTAAGATTTTATATATATTTTCACAGAAGTTTTTAAATGTAAATTATTATCTTTTTACTTTTTAAAAGCAGGAAAATTATATTTTTTAATTTAAAAATAGTCTCCTTATAATTAAGTATATTAATGTACAAATATATATGCAATATCTTATACCCTTAGTAGTTTTTCCCCCCAATCTTCATTTCATCAGCCGATTTAAATTCTGACGGTTTAATACCCTGGATTCCTAGATAAACTTCTACCTTATTTTCCCTCGTTCTTAAAAGCGCATTATCAACAGGTATCTCGGTCACTTTTCCGTCGTGTTCTATTATCGTTAAGGATTTTTGTATCAGTGAGATAAAATTAGCATGTTGAGCTAATACGTCAAATTTACCATCTTCATTAAACGAAGTTACTGAATCAACATCGCCTTCAAATATAATCCCCTCGCGTGCCCTAACTAAGAGATGGAATACTTTATCATTCATTTTTAATGTCTGCTATGCTACCGATAAATAAAAACTTTTCTTCAGGTATGTGATCAAACTTTCCCTCAATTATTCCCTTCAAGTCCAGAATGGCGGTTTTTGTATCAACATATTTACCTTTTTGTCCCGATTGAGCTTCGGAAACAAAAAAACGCTGTGTCATAAAGTTTCTGACTTTGCGGGCACGTCTGTAGATTAATCTGTCTTCAATTGATAACTCCGCCTCACCGACCAAAGAAACTATCCTTTCCAAACTTTCTGCACCCTTGAGAATCGACTTTGCTTTGATAGCTGTTTCGTAATGTAAATCACCCACAACTGCTGGATTTAAAGAGGTAGAAGTTGAAGCTAAAACATCTACCGCAGGCAATAAACCTTCCTGATAAATTCTTCTTGAAAGAACAACCACCGACTCTAAATACGGGAAAATTGCTTGAACACCATGGTCCAGGAGATCGTCTGCCGGAACATATATTGCTTCAATAGTGCTAATACTTGCGGAGTCGGTGGGAATCAGACGTTCATGAAACTCAGCCATTTCCGATTCCAGTGTGGCTTGATAACCGTCTTCTGAAGGAATAGTGCTGGTAAGAATAGAAAGTTCATTTCCTGCTTGGGCAAACCTGTAAACGTTATCAATAAAGAAAAGTACGTCTTTTTTTGCATGGTCCCTAAAATACTCGGCCAAAGTAACTGCAGAGAAAGCTGCTAAAAATCTTACTGCTGGATTTTCTCCCATCGGTCCGAATACCAAAGATGAGTTCTGCATTACTCCCGAGTCTTTTAATGCCGTATAAAGCTCGAGTCCTTCTCTTGCCCTCTCCCCTATACCGGCAAATACGGAGACAGAACTGTCTTTTGCATTACCTACAACGTTATGCAACATTTCTGTTAAAAGTATTGTCTTTCCGACTCCCGCTCCACCGAACAATCCCATTTTTCCTCCGCGAAGCAGGGGTGCAAATATGTCTACAACCTTGATGCCGGATTCCAACTGCTGTTGTTTGGTAGAAATCCGACTTTTTTGCATGCCTGTTTTGTGGATCGGAAATGAAGCATCGAATTTAATTTCACCTTCCGAATCGATCGGTCTTCCGAAGATATCAACTATTCTTCCTAAAAGCCCCGTTCCGACAGGAAAAGAAATAGCACTTTCGGTATTAAGAAGTTTTGCCCCTCTGAACAGAGTATCGGTTCGCGATAGTGCAAGACAATAAAAGGTATTCGGGCCACTGGAAGAATAAACCTCCAGTCTTATGTCCGGATCCCCTTCCAAAATTAATAGATCGCGAATTGCCGGTTTTTTCCCAACAAACTCTACTTCTACTACCTGACCTTGAATACTTATAACTTTTCCGAATGCCTTTTTATCCATAGAAAATATTTTGAAACCACCAACAATTTTTATTTAATGATTCAAAACAGTTCGTAATATATCTTTTTATTGCATAACAGTCGATGATAATGAATTTAATTGCCTTCTGTTGACAAGTCTATGCTGAACCTTTAACCGATCAATCTTCAGGTTTGATAATCTCTTTTTAATATTTTCTGCCGCTCTATCCATGGCTAATATTCTTGAGGCTAATTTAGCCAGTTGAGATTCCCTTATTGATTGATCAAAAAGTGATGCAAAAATCTGAGTTTCAAAAAACATCAGAATTTTTTCAACAGTGGGTTCAAAGATGTAAGAAACTTTTGGTTCTTCAACTTCTTCCCTGATCGGAGTACCTGCCGAAATAGAAAAAGTCGTTGGTTTTTGGGTAACTACCGATTGATATTGGCCGTAATAAACACGTATCTCTTCGTACTGGACAAGATGTCTTATTACCTCTGCAAGTTTGAGTTCGTTTACGCCATAATCCGGCAGTTCAAAAAAGGTATATGGCCGTTTAGGTTCTTCACCTAAAAAGAGCGTTCTACCATTTCTACCTATTATGGTTATTTCAAAATCTTCTTTTCTAATATCCTCTAAAAATTTTCTGAAGGTTTCCAGAACAACTTCTCCGTAGAAACCCGTGTTTGCCGAGATCAAAACAGCAACAGTTTTTCCATTATGGGCTAAAAATGTTACTTTGCCTCCTTTTTTTAGCTTTCCCTTCTTAACGAGATCTGAAAGTTTTTTAGCATACGCCTCCAGCGAATCATGGAAAATATCGGTTATTGCTTCCAAAAATTGTCTGTTTTTAAGGACAAACGCTCTAATTTTTACCATCCTAATAGATGCTATCTCGCCATAAATTTCAACCAGATTCCTTAAAGAGGATACTTCATTAATTTCTTGATCTATTTTTCCTTTAAATGCCATTATCTATCTTCTAATTTTAGAGACAATTATTTCGTCGTTCTGACGCAGAAACTGCACAAGCTCGGTAAAAGAGGGTGAGCTTGATATAAGCTGGTCTACTTGAGCTTTATACGCGGGATCTGTTTGGTAAGTGAGAACTATCTGTTCCATTTCTCTTTTTAACTCAATCCCTTCAATCTCCTTCCAAATTCCTCCCCAAAGACCGGCTAAGATCAAAATATTAACGTTTATTGCAATGACTTCATCTTGTCTTTGGCTAAAAAATTCATCAACTTTTGCTCCGAGCCTTAGTACTGATTTGACCGTCTCTCCCGCTTCCGCTCCAAAATGCATAAATTGCTGCATTCTCTGATAGTTGACCAGAAAACTCATTAATTCGCGACTTAAATCGCGCTGTAGAGGCGTTTGGGCTTGGTGGCCTACACGGGTAACTGAAAGCTCGGGATTAACTGCAGGCCTCTTTCCTTGGTTGTAAAGTTCTATATCAAAAAATACATGCCCATCCGTCATAGCCATCAGATTTGTCTGAACATAACCGGAAAGATCCCCTAAAACCGATTCGGCAGCAGGAAGACAGGTAATCGACCCTCTTTTATAATTACCCGCCCTTTCTATCAAGCGTGCGTGAATATAGAAAATGTCCCCCGGGTAAGAATCACGGCCTGGGAAACGTCTGGCCAAAAGCGATATTTCCCGATAGTAGCGGGCGTGTGTGGTCATATCATCCAAAATCAAAAGAACGTCCAATCCTTGATCTCTAAAGTGCTCAGCGATTGTCATAGAAGTATAAGGAGTTAAATATATTAACCCTGAAGGATCGGACGAGCTCGAAGCAACGATAATACACTTATCCATAATTTTTTTGTCTTCCAAAAACTCCTGTCTTTTTTTAATGTCTACTTGCTTTTGACCGATAAGAGCATATATGCAAATCGTTCCTTTTGTAGCTTGAGAATATATTGTCTGAAGCAAGAATTCGGTTTTACCGGTTTTTCGATCTCCGATTATCAACTCCCTTTGACCTTTACCGAGGGGAACAACTAAATCAACCAGAGTTACACCGGTCTCCAGAGGCTTTTTAACCGGTTCTCTTCCTATTATACCGTGGGGTTGGGTATCGATTGGCTCTAAATGTACATCCTTTACGGGAATTGCCGAATCGATGGGTTTTGCCAAAGGATCGACAACTCTGCCTAATAAACCTGAACCGATCGCCACCTGGAAAAGGTCACCTGTTCTTGCAACCTTGTTGCCGACTTTAGTTACCTGTCTTGATAATAAAAGCACCTCCGCACTCTCGGGGGAAAGGGATAAAATTGTACCGACTTCACCACCCTCAAAAATAACGACTTCGCTTGGCCGCGCGCTAGGAATACCTGACACATACGCAATAGAATGAACTATCTCGTCGACAAAGCCTATTTCGCCGATTTTATTTAAGTAGTAATCAAAATCTTTCATATATTTATTGCGAAACTTTTCTATTTCCTAATTCCGTATACATTGCAAGTCAGAGTTAAGCTCTCTGGGCTAGTGAGCCATTTGTATAAACAAGTCCTGCTTTATTTTCGCAAATTCCGAGTTAAAGAAGCTCTTCATCGAAAAATCCCTGTATTTACCCTCATATGTCAGCGTACAACCCGCTATTAGAGTAGGATTATAGGAAAACTCGATCACAACTTTTTCGCCTAAATACTTTTTTACCGCATAACTGAATTTCTCAATGTTCGATTCGGTAGGTTCAAAGGCTAAAGTAAGTTTTAAGGCCTTAAAAGAATTTAATTCTTCTTTGATTTTTTTTAAATATTCGAAAGGATTTGCTTCATCTTTCGCTAACTCGGCCCGGATATATTCCGATAGCCAAGCCCGGACTCCTGTCTTTAGTAATATGCTAAAAGCTTCACCTTTATTTTGGAACAAACTATTTAAAAGTATATCTATCTCCTCCATAAGTTTATCTTTTTCTTCACTTGTTTTTATCTTTTCAAAAAGAGCTTCCATATTATTTTTCGGCAGGTTTTTCCTGACGGACTAATACATTTTCTTCTTTCGCTTTTTCCAAAGCTTTCAAAACCAGCTTTTCGTGTTCGTCCGCAGTTATTTCTTTTGCCAATACTCGTCTTGATACCTCTTCAACCATTTTCATTATCGATTCATCTACCTGCTTTAATCTTTCAAGTTTATAGTTCTCGACTTCTACCTCAGCTTTTTGATAAGTTTCCTTAACTGCCGCTTGAATTGATTTTTGGGCATTAAGAAGTTCTGTATCTACACCGGATGTAAATTTTTCTATTCTAACCATTACTTCCGACTTAACCTGATGGGGAATTGATGAAATCATCCTGACCGCCTCATCCTCTGCAAATTTTAAAGCTGCCTGATATTTATCTGCATAGGTATGCGTAGCTTTATTTATCTCTTCTAATAAGACGTTTTTTTGGTTCGCGGTAAATAGCTCCGCTTGCGTTATAACTTCTCCAGCCTTAACTCGGGCCTCTTCAATCATCGCTTTGGCTTTTTTCTGGGTTTCTTCCAGATCTTCCACCCCAGTACTTTTTTCTGCTATTTCTTTTGCATTTTGGTACCTTAAAAGTAGTCTGATATAAAGCACTACCAAAGCAATTGTTAGCAACGTAAATGCAACAATTACCAAGGACAAAACATAAACCATTGTTGGGTCGTCGATACTCATTTCAGATAATTAATTCATAACTGATTTATTTGTAATATTACCTATTGCAGCAAGCAGGTTTTTTCCGGTCATCACCTCTGGTTTTTGTATCCCAATTAAGGCTAATATTGTTGGAGCAACATCACTCAAAGCACCCTTTGCTATGCTAATCCCCTTTTCCTTAAGAGAATTATTTATAATTATCAATGGCACGGGATTATTTGAATGATCTGTATTAACGGATCCTTTAGAGGTGGTAAAAAAGTAAGACGAGCTCGGAAAAGTTAATAACTCCTCTGCATTCCCATGATCAGCTGTCACAAAAACGGTTCCGTCAACTCCTAAAACTACCGATACTAATTCCGCCAGGTATCTATCTACAAATTCTATAGCTCTGATCGTAGCTTTTAAATTTCCGCTGTGTGCAACCATATCGGGATTAGCGATATTGATTACAAAAAAATGGTATTCGTCTTTGTTTAACTCGTCTTTAAATGCCTTAGTAAGGCTCGGAAGCGACATCTCGGGTTTCTGATCATATGTAGCAACTTTCAGCGAACTGACAATATGATCATCTTCCCCGGCCACCTTCTCTTCTTTCAGACCGTTAAAGTAATATTTAACAAACCTTTCTTTCTCGCTTTCACCCATATGCATTTGTCTCAAGCCACTATTCGCCAATACCTCAGATATAGTATTAAGAACGACTTCGGGACCGAATGCCACGCCGGAAACCGGCAATCCTTTTTGATATTCGGTCATAGTTACAAAAAATAAATTTTTAAGCACTTTGCTCCTTTGAAAGGTTTTACCAACTTCCAGTTCTCCTAATTTTTTATTAGTTTCAGGATCATAGCCAAAGTCAAAAGATTTTAGATTCTCAAAATCCGGCATGATGAAAGCCATAGTAAGTTGTTTTGGACGATCAACCCTGAAGTTAAAAAAGACAATCGCGTCGTCATTATTAACTAGTCCCAAGGGACCATCTTTGCCGGCTATAAGAGTAGGCTCAATAAATTCATCGGTCTGGCCTCTTAAATATGCGTTTTTAACCGCATCCAAAGCTGTAAAGGTTTGAATTGCATGAGAAGAAACCAACGCGTTGTAGGCCTTCTCCGTTCTATCCCACCTGCGATCCCTATCCATTGCATAATATCTCCCAGTAATAGAAGCAATTTTACCGATTTTTATTGCTTCAAGATATCTTTCAAGACCTTCCACTATCTCAAGACCCTGTTTTGGAGGCGAATCACGCCCATCGGTAAAAAGGTGAAGATATACTTTCTCTAAACTTTCTTTCTTACAAAACTGCAGCAGTGCGTATAAATGCGACATCGAAGAATGAACGTGTCCTGATCCAATCAAACCTAAAATGTGGAAGCCGGAGTTGTATTTTTTAACATGGGTTGCGGCAGATAGCAAAACTTTATTATCGAAAAAATAGCCCTTCTCTATTTGAACATCTATTCTTTTAAGATCCTGCAAAATTACCCTTCCCGCACCGAGGGTCAAATGTCCCACTTCGGTATTACCGACTTCATTTGCGGGTAACCCTACGGACTCTCCCGAGGCTATCAATTCTGTATTGGGGAAGTTTTTAAGATACGCACGGTAGTTCGGAGTATTAGCTAATGTTATTGCATTACCTTCCGACGGAGGAGCCAAACCAAACCCGTCCAATATTACTAAAACAACAGGTTTAATTTTCTTATCTCTGTTTCCGAAAAAAGGCAGGTTAAACATATTACAATATTAATATCAAGTAGGCTATGGCTAAGCCTACAAGGACAATTACGATAGTTAAAACAATATTCATAAACACGGTTAGCTGTATTACCCTCTTGGCTAACGGATTTCTTCCAACTGCCTCGATACCGGCACGCGACGACCTTCCAAAATAGATCATTCCCAACGTAAATGAAATCAAAACCATTAAAACCGCAAGAATATATCTTAATGATTCGAGCGGTTCAAACAACGGAACTGCAAGCCCACGGCGAATAAATTGCAGAAGATTAGATCCAGGTCCTGTTAGACCGGACGCCGGATGGATATTAAGAGTAACTTGTATATTACCTATATCTCCAGGGTTATCTGCCGAATAGCCTTGCATCGCGATGCCTAATACATAACCATTCTTCCGGGCTTTTTGGCCTACACCCGGTGTCTCTGATGAGCTTATAAAGTCTCCCTCCTCTATGTTTCCACCTATTGTATTTACCCTGACTGTTGCAATTCCTGTCGTTAATACTAGGGTCGAATTTTTTAGTTCAGTGTCTTCTATCTCTACCGTGACGTCTTTGGTTGATACACCGTACATCGAAGGGTCATATTCGCCTATACATGCGGTAAATCCTTCGGGATAGGAACATATAATACTTCCCACCGCAATTCCTGAATCTTTTAAGGGTATAGATATACCTATGCCTGAAGAGTTCACTTGTGCAAAAGTTATTGATCGACCCGATATCCAAATTAAAATAAATAGTATAATCACAGATAGTTTTTTAACTAGTAATTTTCTCATATAACTTTATACTTTAAACAATTAAAGTATTTATATTTATTCTTATTAGATAATAACATCGTAAAATGTTATTTAACAAAATGCAATAGCCTCTAATCTATGCATTTACTATACTCGTGAAAAGATTTCAAAATGTACATATTTTTAAAATGGCTAAGTTATTTCACGGTTAATTTTAACTACCTTCTATAGTATATCGATATACGGTATTCGCAAAAGATTATTAATTATTCCTAAAAATTAGATCATTTTCTAAATTCTTCTTTTGTTAAAATTGTATTTTCAAGGCTGAAGCTAGGATTTGTATTTAAAGATGGTTTTAGAATCCTACCATATATATTCCGCATATTCTCCGCCATAAACGGTTTTAAATTTATTTGCCCTCATTATCGTCGCGGTAAATATGTAGCTATTCCTTAATTTCAAAAGTACATTAATAGCAAGATATTTCAGTGTTAATTTCTTTGGACCTACATTACCGGTTTCTTTAACCCTAAGTTATGTTGTTTTCTATAAGTTCCTAGATATTTTTCTTCATTAAAATTTTTTACTATTTTTTTACCACTAATCTACTAACATAAAGAGGCTTGACAGAAGTATTAATAAATGTCTTAATTAATGTGGACATTATTATTCATAATGTCTAGTTTTATAGATTGATTTTTAAACTATCATAAATTTCAAAACGCTACTTGCCCAATATGCCCACTAAAAAAGAATCGCTTTTATCAATAAACCAAGCCTCAAAGTCATTAAGTGTTACTGAAAAAACATTAAGACGTTGGGAGGCTAAAGGCTTTCTAATTCCAATCAGAACCTCCGGAGGTCACCGTCGATATTACTCCTCGCAGATCGAAAATATCAAAAGGAAAAAGGGTAAAAAGAGAATCACTAAAAATTTGATCGCAAAGACTTGGATTGATGATTCTGAAATTATTACCGCATATAAAACGCAACTACTGCGATCTGATACTAAAAAGCTACAAGAAAAAATTACCAATAAAGCAATTCAAAAAGAACCTTTACTCACTCCACTCCAAACCAAAACTGTTCTTGAAGATATATATAAATTTACTCCAAAGATTTATAAAAAAATTCTTTGGGTATATCTATCGACCTTTATGCTTTTAATTTCTGTTTATTTTAGTTCAAGACACCTTCCGGAAATCAGATCTAAATATAAAATCGCCGATTATGCAGTTAGGAAAACTATGCAAGTTCTTCCTTTTATCGGTAATAATATGCAAAATAATAATGATTTTATATCGGATCAAGATAACCTTGAAACTAAACCTACATCTACCGTTCTGGCCGCTACCTCATTTAATAATGTTTCTTTTAAAGTAAATGTAGAAAGTTTTTTCGCTGAAGATTCAAACTTCTCGGGTAATATTGCAGCGAACGGCGGAAGTATAACAACAAGTTCTGATAGTTTTGATTTAGTGAATTTAAACGCCACTACCTTAAATATCGGAGGCGCGGCATCAACGGTTTCTATTGGAGCAACAACAGGAACAACATCAGTAAATAATATTCTCAACGTAGTTGGAAACATAATTACAACCCCTGGCGATCTGACTTTGGATGCAGGAGGAGGGGCAGTATCTGTGGGAACAGGAACTCCTGAAATAATTGATCTGGCGGATGACGATCTTTATATCACAGGAGATCTTGAATTAGATGGATCATTAGTAGTCGGCAGTGATTCTGTAAATGATTTAACAGGAACGGGTCTTCAGGTTTCCGGTGGTGCACTACAAACTACATTAGGAACAACAATAGAATCATCAGAAATAACAGATTCTACAATATTAGAAGTAGATCTTAACGCATCAAACTCTGCCTCTAACGGTCAATTTTTGACTTACAACTCATCTACGGGTGGATTTACCTGGACAAACTCATCCGGGAGTTTATGGACTGATTCCGGCACAATTACATATTTGACAGAAACCGGTGACGACTTGGCTGTTGGCGGAACCGACTCAAGCTCTTCCTTTTTTCTTGATGTTTCAAGCGGAAACCTAAGTATCACCGGGGATTTAGCTGTAAACGGAGATGATATAACATCCGACTCAAATTTAACCATAAATGCGCTGGGATATGTACGCGTAGGAGATACTTCAACTCCCGTTTCCGCAACGGGTGATGATGATCTTTTTGTCGAATCCGACCTTGAAGTTGATGGTGTTATATATATTGACAATCAGTTTGTTATAAATACGGACACGTTTTCCGACTTAACAGGAGACGGACTCCAGGTTTCCTCAGGTGTACTGACTTTGAGACTGGATACGACTGCAGCTGATGGTGCGACCACAACTTCTGTATCTGGATTGGAGCTTGTCGGCGGAGAGCTTTCATTAGTCAGGGGTTGTGCTGCCGATCAGATATTAAAATGGGATGATAGCAACTTCGAGTGGGATTGTGCAGCTGATGCCGGCGGGGGAACAAATTATTGGCAATTAAATGGTAATGTCCTAGCTCCCGGAAATGATGCGCTGGTCACCGACCAACTTATTTTAGGGGGTGGAACTTCGACAGATTTCTACTTTGAAGTTTCTGGTTCCAGAACCGGCAAAGCCCTGGTTGCCTTGACGGAAACCGGTGACCAGGACATCCTCGTTGCCTCTTCATCCGCAACAACCAATGTCTTCAGGTTAACAAGGACAGGAAATGTCATGGCAGCTGATCTGACCCTTGGCTTAAACGATACAACAGCTACGATTACAACTGCCGATACCGATGAGGACTTGACAATTAACCCAAATGGTGCGGGTGACATTTACTTCCATGGGTCAACATACAATCTTTCAGATACGGGTGACCTGACTCTCGGGGGAAGGATTACTTTTGAAAACAGCGAATTTATTGACAATGAAACTGAAGGCTCAATCGTCTTTAACGACTCAGGCGGTAATACTTTGACTTTTGATTTAGACGCGACAAATCCCACCTTAAACTCTTCAACAGGAACGCTGGTCATTGATGATATTTTAACGGTAACCGGCACCGGTTCATTCCAGGGAAATACCATAGGACTAAACAATGACGCATTCGCCAATAACTTAATCGGTGTTGCTGCAGCAGGAGGAACGGCCGGTGAAGATCTTTACTGGGGAGACAAGCTTGTGTGTGATGCCGACCAGACAAACTGCGGCTGGCTGGCTGTGGTTTCCAATAATGATCTCTGGCAACTTAATTCTAAAGTTTTATCCCCCGGCAACACAACTTGGGATCTGGCGGTCGGAGGGACTGCAACAAGTAGTGCTCTCTTTAATATTCAAGGTTTAACCGGTAAAGCAATCGTAACCCCCAATACCACCGGAACTTATCTTGATTTTGATCTTGAAACCGAGTGGACTGGAGGGAATTTAATAAGCGCTAATTGGGATTCGCCTACTACCCAAGTTGGTTCTCTTTCTTTAATCAACCTTGATTTTTCTAATCTGACTTCTGTTGCAGGTAGTCCTACTTACGGCATCTATATAAACGATCTTGCCGCACAAACATCCGGGACTGAATATGCAATTTTCCAGGAAGGAGGACAATGGGATTTCGGTGGCTATTTTGAAGACGATTTAGCAACACTAAATAATCTTTACGTAGGCCAGACAACTGAAACTATCAACAATACTGGGTTTGTAATCAATGGTGATGATTTCTTTGTATCCGGAATGGCGGGAATAGAAGGAAGTGTCTATACTGACACCTCGTTTATTGCTGGTACTGGTTTAACGATTTCGGATTCTGCTATTAGTGAAACTGCAAGTCTGAATTTCCAACCGGACAGCGATAGTGACGATTATATCTTCTTGAGTACTACTTCAGACCTGCCGGCTATATTTTGGGAAACGGGTATGACTACTAATGATGCAGGTCTGAGAATATCTGTAACAGATGATACAGGACAACTCCAATATCGAGATCAAAATTCGGCCAGTTGGGTATCTTTTGACTCATTTGGACTCGCATCTAATGACCTCTGGCAGTTAAATACCCAGATTATTTCTCCTGGAAATTCGACTTGGGATGTGGCCATTGGAGGAGCCGCAACCTCTAGTGCTTCATTCCAGGCCTTTGGTATTGAAACGGTAGGCGGCAATGTCGCCAAGCTAACCAGTGACACCATAACAACAGGGTCTGTACTTGAAGCAACGGCCAGCGCAATAACCTCGGGCAATTTACTTAAACTGGGTCAGGGAGGAAACTCTGCCTTCTCCGGTAACGTCATATATGCTGATATCGATAATACAGGCGGAGACACATTCACGGGCAACTTCCTTCGCTTTGACAACAATCAAAGTACCGTATTTAGTGTTAATTCAGCCGGATCAATAACAATTGATAATTCAGGAAATACGGGCCAGCTGTCGGTTGAGGGAACCGTCCTTGACATAGACTCACTGACCTTTGTGGGAGCAGGAACGCTGACTTCAACCTCAGCCGATCTTTCATTAACCACGGCCGGATCCGGAGACATTACTCTTAATCCGGCCGGTACCGGCCAGGTTGAGTTTGCAGACGGAGACTTTGTCAATATCGGCGGAATTGTTGATCAAACAACAAATGCCATCTCTGATGCAGGAGCAACGATTAACTTTGCAACTTCCGATAATGACCTCTACATACAGGATGTGCTGGAGGTTGACGGGGTAATTTACCAGGCAGGTAATCAGGTCTGTGACACCTCGGGAAACTGCGCTGGTACTTCAGGTGGAAGCAAATGGCAATTAAACGCCGGAGCTATTTCCCCCTTCGTCAGCAGTCTTGACGTTCTGGTGGGATCATCCGCAACTTCCTCTGCCACAGTTGTTGCCAAAGGTTCAAATACCGTTGGTCGTGCAGCTTTGATCGTCAACCAAAACGAGTCTCAAGATATTTTCAGCGCATCGGTTTCCGGCGGTTTTAGATTCGCCATCCAAAACGATGGCGACTTGGAGTTGAGAAACCAGGCAATAATCTCAAATGCGACAGACGGTACGCTTTCTCTGACAGAACCCACCATCCAGCTTGTTGGTGCAACCGCAATCGACGTCGATTCGCCTTTAATAAACCTTTCGACACAAGCAACTGACATTGAACTTAAGGATGCTGAAACATCAGCTCTAACCATATCTTTGGGATCCGATAACTTCCTGACTTTCGATACCGGTGACAGTTCTGAATCATTAACCGTTGGAAATTCCCTAACCAATATGAGCCTTGTCTTTGATATCGGTTCTTCGGGAAATATAACCTTTTCTGATTTCCAGACTGATGCCAATGCAGTTCTATACACCAATACATCAGGAGTCTTAACAAGAGTCGCCGAAACCGAAACGGGATCCGAGTGTTTATTATCCGGTGCAGGTGCATCAGGAGCTCCTTCATGGGGTACTTGTCCCGGAGGCGGCACAAACTACTGGCAATTAGGGACTCAAGGAATAGCACCTTACAATCTTACACTTGATACCTATTTTGGAGGTACAGCTACTGCCTCTGCTCACTTGAGAGTCGCAGGAATTGAAACTGCAACCGGAAACGTACTTGATATTAATTCCGATACAATAACATCCGGAACGGTTGCAGACTTTAATGCTTCGGCAATAACTTCCGGGGAAATATTAAAGATTTCAACAACCGGTAATACTTGGAATACTGGTCAGCTTTTAGAAGTTTCCTCAACCGCCACTTCCTTAACCTCAGGAAACCTCGGACTTTTCGACTGGTCACCCTCTTCCTGGGCAACCGCATCTGGGGATTTAGTCAGAATCAACATAGGTCAGTACGGAGATACAACAGGCAATCTTTTTGCAATATATGACAACAGTTCCGAATTATTCTCCGTCGATACAGCCAAAATTACATCAGCGCTCCCCCATGAATTTACCGCGGCCGGTGACGTAACGATTGCCTATGATCTGGTCTTTACAAATCAAACGGCCTCAAATATCAAATCATATGGGCCTTTAACAATCGAGTCGGGTGAGAGCTTTGAAAATAATAATTTAACCCTCAAAACCTTTGGTACCGGTGACTTTGTCTGGGACAACGACGGTACATCAATTGCCATAATGACCGATACCGGACAACTGGGATTGGGCACCACCTCCCCTGTCGCCCAATTGCATGTTGACACAACCAATGTTGCAACTTTCGGCAAAGCTGCAGTAATCATTAACCACGACGAGACGCAGGATATATTGACCGCGAGTGCAAGCGGTACTACAAGAATGTATCTTACAAACGGCGGGCAGCTTGTACTACCTACAACAGGTTCATCAGCGGGATTAATTTTAGGCGACGATACCCAACTCTACGATGCCGGAACTAATCTTTTATCTTTGGGTACAAGTGACGATCTTTCCATTCCCGGCGGAGATATAACAGGAGCAAATTCCGACTCGATTGACATAGCCGAAATCGCCGATGCTACATTCACTTTTATCAGAAACAACTCGGGAACCGTCACCCTTACAGCAGATAACGGAACCGCAAGTACGGCCCTCACAATTTCATCCGCGGGTAACGGTACTCTAACCTTAGATCCCACGGGTGCCGCAGGTATGGTATTGGGGTCTGCTGATGTGGTCAGTATGTCTTTTACTACTAACGACGATAGCGAATCAGATTTTAGTTTCTTAGGTGGTGCTACTTTTAATGACGACGTAACTTTCAGCCTTGCCGGTGCTGAAGATGTTACTATCACAAATAATTCTGTGGGAAATACAATTGATATTTTTAATATTATCCACACTAATAGCATTTCAGACGCGGACGTCCAAAGGGTGGCTGTAATTACGAACGCTGATCATTCAGCCAATGCCGTAACAGAAGCTCTTCTTGTACTTAATAATGCCGAGACAACTGCCGATACGGTAACCGACTATTTATTAATAACCAAGGCAACAACCGGCGCGGATACGGCGGCAGACGCGATAGATGTCTCGGATGCCGATCTTTTCAACGCTTTAAATGTCGGGGGAAATTTCGTACTGTTTGATGGGGTACGAGAATTTTCACCTTCAAGCGGCAATTGGACTCTGGAAACAACGGGTGGGACAGATCTAATAGCAGCAACCACAACCACTTTCCAAATAAACCTCGATGATACCGTCACTTATACGGAACTTCTTTGTCACAGCGGAACCGATGGAGCAACTGATGTTCGAAACGTTGGCGACTGCAATGTTGCCGGGGGCGGCGCTGACTTGGCGGAATATTTTGGCAGCGATGGAAATCTACTACCCGGAGACGTTGTTGAAATAGACGAAAGTAAGCCTGTCACTGAAGTGGTTGATCCCAGACTTGGCTATATGAGCAAGGCTTATGTTAAAAAATCAAGTGGTACAAACAATCATAAAATCCAGGGTATTGTTTCCACCAATCCGTTGACATTCATTCTTAGCAAAGGAGCATTTTCAGAGAATGAAAATCCAGTTCCAATTGCTCTAAGCGGAAGAGTTCCTGTCAAAGTCGCATCAAGTTCAGATGTAATTAATGTCGGTGATTACCTGACAACAAGTTCGGAGCCTGGACGAGCTATGAAAGCGATGCAATCCGGTCGAATTATTGGCCAAGCTCTTGAATCCTGGACTCCTGGGAAAGGAAAAAAATCGGTTGTTGTATTCGTAAATAATACTTTCTACCTTGCAGATAATCCTCTTAATGCAAATGGGGACATCCTTTTGACCAAGGATCCTCAAAATCCAGGTTACTATCAACTCAAGGATACTAATGGCAATCTAATCGATAAACTCTCCGGTATTAGTTCTTTAATTGCGGATAGCATAAAGACCGGTGCTATCGAGACGGGCGATTTAATAGTTAACGGTACAAACTTTGTAGCACAAAATATAAAAGTCGGATACGCCGAAATACAAAATCTAGTCTCCCCGACTATCAGAACCCAGGATATTAAACCTTTGCAAGGGCAGGAAGATGTTGCAATTAATATCGGCGACCCAACTCAACCCAGCGGTTTCGGCAAATTATTGGTCAAAAATTCACAGGGTAAAATAGTTGCTCAAGTTGACGAGGCGGGTAATGTTTACACTGAGGGCGATATCAGTGCCCGAAGTGCGACATTTTCCGGAGAACTCGCTAGTGATAGTCTTACCACTAACGATGCATCAATCGCGGGCGAGCTTCGAGCAGACAGAATTGTCGCCAATGAAATTGTCGGATTGGATGCAAAATTAGCCGATATTCAGGCAAACCGCATAAGCGGTATCAGCAGAGAGGAAATTGAAGAATTACTCAAAGAAGCTGAAAGCGACCAGGGTTTGCTCGCTCAATCCTCGGCTTGGAGTTTCAATACAGCAACAGGTTCGGCAGCTCTGAATGAATTCGCTTTGGAAAATCTCTATGTCACCGGTACAGCTGCAGTTAACACTCTATCCGTTACAGAATCTCTAGTTTTGGGAAATGATCTAGTAATCAATTCAACAGTTAATCAGTTGAACAGTTTGACAGTTAATTCTATTGATACTATTACCGCTCCCCTTTCAATCCAGTCCTCTGCTTCCCAACCTTTATATCTAATGGCCGGCTTGGTACAAATAGACACCCAGGGCAACGTCCAAATAACAGGAGACTTGGCGGTCGGTGGGAGTATAAGCGGTAAAAGTCTTACCTTAAATACCGATTCTAACGAACTTACGGGTTTTGGTAAATTACTTTCTGCCGTTAATAGCTTGGGTGAAGAGGTAGCCTCAATCTCAGCCACCGGCGCGGCCAAACTTGCTTCATTGGAAACTGACAAAATCAGCATCAGTGACGATCCAACCGCTACCTCTTCGGCGAGTTTCCTCGGCCTTATCTTTACCTCATCTGCTACAGCTGGTACTGCCAAAGTGCCGCAAGGCTCACGCGAAGTAATAATAAGAAATCCGAAGATAACAAAAGATTCTCTCGTTTTCGTCACACCTACGTCTTCTACTCTAAATCCGCTATTCATAAAAGAGCAGGTTGAGGGAGAAATAAAAGTTGGTTTTGATATACCGGCAAATTCCGACGTGGCATTCAATTGGTGGTTGGTCGAGCTTGCGAAGCAAGCAAACTCTCAATAACTCATATATGTCATATAAGTCTTATATTAATAATTTTAACTTTCCCGATCCGGATTGGGAAAAGTTGCCTGATGGGTTTTTCTCTTTGAGTAAAAAGGGTCTAACCAAAGAAGAAGGACATCTTTTTGACGCAATTAAACTTGCTTACTTTGCAAATGAAGGCGGATGGAAGAAAAGCGCGGTAAGAACAGGACTTATTTGTCTTATAGGACTAATAGCTCTTATAAGTCTTATTTCAACCGACACAGAACCCCTTGCACGGACAGTCAGCGCGGCAACTCTCAGAGTCGACGAAGTAATTCAAAGTACAGTAAGCGCAATTTTAAGGAGATAAATATGTCTGATAAAGCACACTGGAAAAACTGGAAAGATACAGGAAAACACAGGAAGTGGAAAGTCAGAAACAAAACTGGCGAATTATTATATGCTGATCTTACCGAGAGGATTATTGGTTTCTGTTATGAAATCCATTCTAAATACGGATCAGGACAGAAGGAAACTTTATACCAAAATCTACTAGAAGAAAAATTTAGTGTTAACGATATCCACTACGCAAAAGAAAAACAGATATCAATAAAATCTGATGAAACAGGAAGAATAATAGGTAACCATAGACTTGATTTTGTGATCGATAACAAAGTGGTGGTTGAAACAAAGGCTATTAAATTCACACCCAATAAAATAGAACAACAATTATTCTCTTATTTGAGAAATTCTCCTTACAAAGTTGGATTGATGATTAACTTTGGTAGTCAAAAACTATATGTGAGGAGGTTAATACTGACATGATTAAATTTCCTGCGTTTTCCAGCCTAATTCCCGCGTTTTCCGGTGTGCTTAAAATTAACCGTGTTCCGCGCAGAGTCTATAGGTGGTGTACCGCCACTCGCCTTAGGAAGGTTTTATCCTCTATCCTTGCTATATTAATAGTACTAACCTCCATCCGCTTTGCCTTCTTCAAACCGACCGAAGTTCATGCGGCTGATGTTTTTATTAAATTCGACGAAGGCTACGGGACAACAAGCGCGGTTAATGACACAAATGGAACTGTTTCCGCAGGAAGTATCACCAATGCCGTTTGGAGGACAGAAGATCTTTGCAAATCCGGCAAATGCCTCTTCTTTGACGGAACGGGAGATTATGTATCATTCGGCGATAATGCCAACCTGGACATGGCCGCAAGCGACACCGTGACAATCGAGCTTTGGTTCAGGACATCCGATATAACAAGCGGCAACCGATCCCTTATCAGTAAATATGAAACCGCGGGCGGTGACGGCGGATACCGCATCTATATGAACTCATCCGGCCAAATCGTCTTCGGAATAGACAGCAATAACACAGGCTTTCCCGAGTACTCCGTCACCAGTGCATCAGCATACGACGACAATAAATGGCACCATGTTGGTGCTGTTAAAAGCGGGACTTCATCAATGACCCTTTATATTAACGCGCAATCTGTCGGAACAACTTCAATTGTCTCGACAGCAGCGGACAATGGAGATTCCTTTTTTATCGGGCGTTTTGAAAGTGATACAGCTCAAGATTGGCTCGGATTTATCGACGAAGTCAAGGTTTTAAGAACCGCAAGATCGGCAACCGAGGTCAAAGCGGATTTCACCGGCGAAACCTCCTCCCGAGGTACCTCTGCCTACTTCAACCCCGACCAAGATTATATTTCCGATGGCCTAGTCGCATACTGGAAGATGGAAGATTCAGCTACACCCACAACCGATTCCTCCGGAAACGGTAATTCTGCGACTTGGACCGGTAACGCAACCCGAGCAATTGGTCGATTTGGTTTCGGAACTCTCCTCGATGGAACCGGAGACTATTTAAGTGTTTCCGATTCAACTTCACTATCTCCAACGGCAGAATTGACCGTTTCCGCAATAGCAAGCCCTTCCGCTTCAATTGCAACCAAAGCATTAGTTGTAAAAGATACAAGCTACAGAATGGTAACCGACGGGTCTGGCAATCCTCTTTGTCAAATTCATGATGGTACATCCTGGCAAACCGCCGCGGGCTCCTCGGTTGCCTTATCCCTATTAACATGGCAAACGGTCAACTGCGTTTATAACGGAAGTCAAACCCAAGTTTATGTAAATGGAAGCCTGAGAGGAAGCAGCACAGTAACAGTATCGATATCCGACAATGCTAACGCGCTTAGAATCGGTAGTGATGCAGGTGGAACTTACGGAGATTTCAACGGCAATATTGACGATATTCGTATCTATCGCCGCGCTTTCTCACCTTCTGAAATTCAAAATCTTTACAACTGGGCTCCGGGTCCGGTCGGCTACTGGAAACTGGATGAGGGAACGGGAACCAGTGCTTATGACTCAAGTAGTAACGGAAATACCGCAACCCTCACCGGCTCCGGCATTAACTGGACTCCAGGCAAATTCGGAAGCGGATTGTCTTTTCCAGGCACAAACGGCTCAAACTACTATGACGCTGGAAGCGGCAATTCCATCGACGATATCTTTGACGGCGGCGGCACAATTTCCGGTTGGTTTTACATCAGAGGTTCGGGTGATAGCGTCATCCCTTACTTTTTCGACAAACAAAGTCTTGGGAATGGCTGGTACATTGGCTACTCTGTCTCGGGGAATAACGCCCGGCCTTTCCTGAATATGCAATTTAGTAGCGCTGACGGCGAATGGAGATTCAATAATTACGAAATGCCCTTAAATAGCTGGAACCATTTGTCCGTCACGTATAATAACAGTTCAACATCCAATGATGCAGTTTTTTATTTAAATGGTACCCCAGTGGCGGTTTTTGAAGCCTTTACACCCGGCGGAACCAGAAACTCGGATTCTTCTTTAAGCCTAGCATTAGGAAATAACCAAAGCAACGGGCTTAACCCCGCCTATGCTTATTTTGACGATCTTCGCCTCTACAACTATACCCGCACCACCTCCCAAATCGTCGAGGACATGAATGCAGGGCATCCGGCCGGAGGTTCTCCTGTAGCATCCCCGATTATCTATTGGAAGCTCGATGATCTGCAGGGCAATGCTAAAAATTCTGGGTCGGGAGGTTCTTCTTTGGACGGAACGGTATCCAGTGTCGAATGGTCGCCCCCAGATTTAGCCTGTAAGATAAATGGTTGTGCCTTTCTTAGCAGTGGCCTCGACTATATAAGTGCCGGCGACCCAGGTTTTTTCGATTCCTTGACTCAAATGACAATCTCCCTATGGTTGCGTCCGGATTCACTTGCTACTGGCAAAAGTATCGTATCAAAAACTAATCTGGATGCAGCAACCCAAAACACTTTCAATGTCGCAACCGACAGTTCAAATTCGGACGAAATACGGGTTTATATCGCAAGCTCTCTTTCTGACTTATCCAACTATTTCACAACCAGCAATTTCGATTTGACTGCAAACACCCTTACTCACTTAGCCGTTGTCTATGACGGCTCTTTATCCGCAGGTGAAAGGGTCAAGGTATACAAAAACGGTGTCAGAA
>Ga0209542_10001644_pt1 | contig 51925 bp, 50 predicted proteins | sample RifCSPhighO2_01_FD_184028 | JGI IMG/M metagenome (GOLD analysis project Ga0209542, IMG submission 184028) | Soil microbial communities from Rifle, Colorado - Rifle CSP2_plank highO2_0.1 (SPAdes) (version 2) | ecosystem: Environmental > Terrestrial > Deep subsurface > Rock core/Sediment ...
CTGTCCGCCGAAAGCCTGAGGTTTCCTTGGCAATGAAAATCAGCCAAGGGTTAGGCGGTCCTAAGGCAATGGAGAAATCCGCAGCCGATGGACAGACGGTTAATATTCCGTCCCTGTTTAAAAATTCTACGGAGTGACGCCGCTTAGTATACTAAGCGCATTATTGGATTTGCGTTGCTTGCATAAGGAAGTTATTTTGGTAAATCCGAATAGCTGTCTTAAATGACGATTCTAAATGTCGGCAAAATTTCCCCGTTCGCGGGGGAAAATCATGTAAAGCAAGCGGCCAAGAAAACCTTCTAAGAATATTTTTAAGCAACCGTACCGAAAACCGACACAGGTAGGCAGGGCGAGTAGCCCACGGCGAACGAGTGATTCGTGGTTAAGGAACTCGGCAAAAAAGCGGCCGTAACTTAGGTATATGGCCTGCCCCGCTTAGCGGGGCCGCAGCTAAAGATTCCCTGGCGACTGTTTATCAAAAACACAGCTCCCTGCTAACTCGTAAGAGGATGTATAGGGGGTGACGCCTGACCTATGCGAGAAGGTTAACGGCGGAGGTGTGCGTAGCACACAAATTTCGATATATTAATATTTCGAAATTTGCGCGCTGCGCGCGCTGATGCCCGAAGCCCTCGTAAATGTCAGCGATAACTATAATCGTTCTAAGGTAGCGTAATTCCTTGTCTGGTAAGTTCAGACGTGCACGAAAGGCGTAACGACTGGGGAACTGTCTCAACCACGAGCTCGGTGAAATTGCAATTCCAGCGAAGATGCTGGGTACCTGTAGCAAGACGAAAAGACCCCGGGAGCTTTACTGCAGCTTAGTATTGGCTATAGGGTTTGAATGCGTAGCATAGAAGGGAGGCTTTGAGATCGTGTTTTCGGACGCGGTGGAGCCGTCAGTGAAATACCTTTCTTTCAAACTTTATAATCTAACCGACGCGGAAAAAACGAGTCGAAACAGTGCTTGGCGGGCAGTTTTAGTGGGGCGCTATCCTCCAAAATCGTAACGGAGGAGTCCATTAAGGTCAGCTAGCTTCGGATGGAAATCGAAGCGATAGGGTAAAGCCAAAAGCTGGCTTAACTGCAAGGCATACATGCCGCGCAGATGCGAAAGCAGGGCTTAGTGAACTGTTTATGGTTAGTAGTAACGTAAACAATCATCGGATAAAAGCTACCCCGGGGATAACAGGCTAGTCGCATCCAAGAGTCCATATCGACGATGCGGTTCGGCACCTCGATGTCGGCTCATCTTATCCTGGGGCTGGAGAAGGTCCCAAGGGTTTGGCTGTTCGCCAATTAAAAAGGTACGTGAGCTGGGTTCAAACCGTCGTGAGACAGGTTGGTCTCTATCTGCTACAGGCGTTGATACTTGAGGAGCGTCATCTCTAGTACGAGAGGACCGAGATGACGGAACCTCTGGCGTACCGGCTGTCCTGCCAAGGGCACCGCCGGGTAACTATGTTCCGAATTGATAAGCGCTGAAAGCATCTAAGCGCGAAGCAATCTCCAAGATTAGGTATCGATGCCCCGCTTTGCGGGGCGAGAGCTTCCTCGAAGATTACGAGGTTGATAGGCGATAGGTGTAAGCGCGGTAACGCGTTGAGCCAAGTCGTACTAATAAAGCGAAATCTACTCATCCCATACATGAGCGCGAAATTTTATACCTTTTAAAAAATTAACCCCATTGTCCTGGTGACAACAGCGCCGCGGTACCACCTCTTCCCATTCCGAACAGAGAAGTTAAACGCGGTGTCGACGATGATACTCGGCCCTCGATGGTCGGGGAAAGTAGTTATCGCCGGGACAATGGGGTTAATTTTTATTTATATAAAAATCTGTTATACTTCAAACATGGAAAAGCGCCGCAGGTTGTTAAAACAAATGTTTATTGCCGTTGTTTATTTGGCGGCTTTTTCTAGTTTAGGAACTGGGATTTATTTTTTGGCGCGACCGACGCCCGTGCCGCCTCCGCCACCACCTCCGACTATTTATCCGATTGAAATAATTTGGTCTCAGGTCTTTACCAGTGGCGCCAATATTTATTCCATGGCCGCTAAAATAAGAAATCCCAACACAAATTACGGCGCCAGCGATTTTAATTATAAGGCCTATTTATATGATACAAACAATGTTCTTATAAAAGTTTTGAATGGAAAATCTTTTATTTGGCCTGGAGAATCAAAATATATTGTGGAAGGCGGGATTAATTTATTAAAAGCGCCGATAAAAGCGATATTTGAAATAGAAAATCCGGATTGGCGCGAAGTATTAAATTTTAAGGGCATAGACCTAACCTTGGGAAATATTAATTATGGAAAAGGGAAATCCGGTTCCGGAAAGTTTTTTATGGTCGATTTTACAGCCAATAATAATACCCCGTTTAATTTAGAAAAAGTTTATGTTTCAGCCGTTATATTAAATAGGGAAAAATTACCGATCGCCGTTAGTTCGACTGTTTTAGAAAATCTTAACTCAAAAGAACGCCGATTTTTCAGCATTCCTTGGTTTTCCCAATTCTTGGGAACCCCGGAATCTGTTGATTTAAGCATCTCAACCAATTTATGGGAAACACCGGACTTGCTTGGCCAATAAAAAAAATTGATTGGATTTTAGTAGGCGCCATTATCTTGCTTTTAATTATTGGCATATTAAGTATCGCCTCAATTTCAGAGGCCAGAACCGGCGCTTTTGTTATTTTTAAAAAGCAGCTAATTTTTGCCATAATCGGTTTAGCGCTGTTATTTTTATTTATTTTTATTGATTATCGTTTTTTAAGAAATTATTCGGCAGTTGTTTTAGCGCTTTATTTTATTTCTATTATTTTATTAATCCTTCTTTTTGTCTTTGGCAGCCGGATCAGGGGAGCAACTTCATGGTTTCGTTTTGGTTCGCTATCTGGCGGCTTAGGTTTTGAACCGGTGGAAATAACTAAGTTTGCGTTAATAGCGCTGCTCGCAAAATATTTTTCCAGCCGTCATATTGATTTCGGCCTCATAAGGCATATTTTTATCTCCGGTTTTTATGTTTTTATTCCGACCCTGTTAATATTGCTCCAGCCGGATTTGGGCTCGGCAACACTCATTATAGCTATTTGGGTGGGAATGATGTTAATTTCCGGAATAAGAATAAGACATCTTCTTATTATTTTAATGATTTTTTCAATTTTAGCGGGAATAGGGTGGGGATTTTTTTTAAAAGATTATCAAAAAGCGCGTATTTTAACGTTTCTCGCGCCAACCAAAGATCCTCTTGGCCAAGGTTATAATGTTAATCAGTCAATTATTGCCATCGGTTCCGGCGGATTTTGGGGCAAGGGACTCGGCCATGGCAGCCAGTCACAATTAAATTTTTTACCTGAACAGCACACTGATTTTATTTTTGCCACAATTGCTGAAGAATGGGGATTTTTTGGAATTTCTTCAATATTAATTCTTTGGGGTATTATTTTTTGGCGATTATTTATAACGGCAATGGGCGCCACAACCAATTTTGCTCGGCTTTTTATTTTTGGTTTTATGATTTTGCTTTTAGCTCATATTTCCATTAATATTGGAATGAATATGGGGTTTTTCCCGGTTACGGGCATTCCTTTGCCACTGTTAAGCTATGGCGGTTCAAATTTAATCACTATGCTTGCTACTTTTGGAATAATTCAAAATATTAAAATTAATAATTCATAAATAAAATATGGAAACAAAAAATAAAAAAATTCTTATTGTAGACGATGACGAATTTTTACTTGGAATTTATGCTAAAAATTTTAGAGATGAAGGTTTGGAAGTTTTAACCGCGCATGACGGCCAAGAGGCCTGGGATATGATTAGCGCCGGCAATATCGTAGATATTATTTTCACCGGAATTACCATGCCAAAGATGACCGGATTTGAACTAATCGCGAAACTTCAAGCCGATCCGAAGCTGGCAAATATTCCAGTGGCAATTAACTCGCATCGCGGCCGCCCGGAAGATGAAAAATTAGCAAAAGAGATGAATGTTGATGATTTTATCGTCCAAGGTCTTACCACTCCTATTGAGGCGGTAAGACGCGTTGAATTATTGTTGGGTATTCAAAATTCGTATAAAGTCGCAATAACACCCAATAAACACGATGCCGATTCTTTAATAAGTTTTCTTAATAATCAGCAAAATACCAATTGCAATCCCGCTGATAATAAAGAAATATTTCTTGAGCTCACGCCAAAACCGGAAAAAGGCGAATTTAACGTTAAAATTTCTTGCTAATCTATTATGGTTGTTAAAGCGATAATTTATACTGACGGCGGAAGCCGCGGCAATCCCGGGCCGAGTGCTTTGGGAGTTGTCGTTACCGAAGAATCGGGGAAAGTTTTAAAAGAATATTCCCACTATCTTGGTGAAGTTACCAATAATCAAGCCGAATACGAAGCGGTAATTTTTGCTTTGCAGAAAGCAAAGCAATTAAGAATTAAAGAAGTTGAGTTAAGAGTTGACAGCGAACTTATCGGCCGCCAGCTTTTAGGTATGTATAAAATAAAAGATCCTGACTTGCAGCCACTTTTTATCAAGGCCTGGAATCTGCGGCTGGATTACGATAAAGTTGATATTAAAATAATCCCACGCGAGCAGAATAAAAAAGCCGACAAACTGGTAAATAGGGAATTGGATAGCAGAAATAAATTGTTTTAAGTTGACAAATTGTTGCTTTTTTGATATTGTTAAAATACCTTCCTAAAGAAGGTATTGATCTTAAGATTTAATAAGGAAATGGACGATTGCCCTTGCTCGATATATCGATATTTCGAAATTTCGAGTGAGGGAGGAAAGTCCGGACACCACCCGCCAACATCTGCGAAGTTGTGGCGGGGAAAAGCGTACGGGTTAACGACCCGCCGCGGAATTAATAACGCGAGAGGTGCGAACAGAGACGCCGAAATCCGAAAGGGTTGAGGCGCCGAGTACATAATTTATTATGTGCTTGGCGAGTTCCATGGCAACATGGAAGTGAAACGGCCAAATCCTTACTGGGTGCAAGTCCGTTATGGACGCTATAGCCCCGCAGTAATGCGGGGCACAGAGAGATAATCGTCGTCGCCTTTGGCGACACAGAATCCGGCTTACAGTTTCCTTTACGAGATCAATAGAACCCCGCCCTTACATGTAAGGGCGGGGTTTATTTTTTGCCATTTTTAGGTTATATTATAACAATAATGTTTACGATTATAGGAAAATTTATAAATAGCAAATCTAAAAAAATTTCTTCTGCCGCTTTAGTCGTGGCTTTTTTTGGCTTGATAAGCCGTATCTTTGGTTTATGGCGCGATCGGATGCTAGCTGGAGAATTCGGCGCCGGCCAAACGCTCGATATTTACTACGCCGCGTTCAAAATCCCCGACCTCGTTTACAATTTATTGATTGTCGGCGCTATTTCATCGGCTTTTATTCCTGTCTTTCACGACTATCTGATTAAAGACAAAGATGAGATTTGGAGATTTGTCGGCAATGTTTTAAATATTTTACTTCTGGCGCTTTTAATTTTTTCGGCCATTTTAATTTTATTCGCTCCATGGCTTATTTTTTTTATTGCTCCCGGTTTTGATCAGGCGTCTCTTGATTTAACGGTGAAAATTAGCCGCGTTTTATTTCTCAGTCCGCTACTCTTGGGAATTTCGGCTTTAATTAGCGCCTTGCTTCAGGCGCATTCAAGATTTTTAATTACATCGCTCGCGCCGATATTTTATAATTTGGGAATTATTTTTGGAATTATATTTTTAGCTCCAAGTTTTGGAATTTGGGGGCTTGCTTATGGCGTTATTTTGGGAGCTTTTTTACATTTTATAATTCAAGTTCCATCGCTTCTAAATATTGGTTTTAAACCTAAAATTATTCTGGACTTTAAAAATCCGGGATTAATTAAAATTATAAAACTATGGTTTCCGAGAACCCTAGGGCTTTTAGCGCTTCAGATAAACAGTATCGTGGCTACCGCTATCGCTTCTTCTTTAGCAATTGGGAGTATTGCCATATTTAATTTTGCCGATAATTTGAGATGGGTTCCCATAGGTATAATCGGCGTGGCATTTTCCACCGCCGCATTTCCGGCAATGAGTTTGGCTTACGCCCAAGGGAAAAAAGACTTATTTTTAAAAAGATTCTCTCTTGCCGTGCGCCAGACATTTTTTATAGTTATTCCTATTTCGTTGCTGTTTTTTGTTTTCAGGGCCCAAATAGTAAGAATAATTTTAGGCACCGGCGAATTCGGTTGGGACGCGACTCGGCTTACCGCGGCAGTTTTAGGGCTTTTTTCTTTCGGTATTTTTGCCGCGGCACTTTTGCCGCTTTTTACCCGCGCTTTTTTCGCTTTCCATAATACCAAGACCCCAGTTTTTATCAATATTGTTTCCATGGCAATAAATGTGACATTAAGTTTTTTATTTGTAACGGCTTTTATAAAATTTCCCGTTTTAAGCCACATTTTAGCAGATTTTTTAAAAGTTAACGACATAAAAGGTGTTGCTATTTTAGGACTTCCTCTCGCGATTACCATCGCTTCAATTATAAATATTGCCTGGCATTGGCTTGACTTGAAAAAAAATATCGGTGATTTTGGAACTTTCGAAATCAAAAAATCACTTACTAAAATCATTATAGCAAGTGTTGTCGGCGTCATTTTTGCTTATGCGGGATTATATTTATTAAATATTGTTTTTAATACCCGTACAGTTTTTGGATTGTTTTTACAAACTTCCGGAGCATTTATTCTGGCGGCATTCAGTTATTTAACAGTCGCATTTATTTTAAAATCGGAAGAAATTTTAATGCTGAATATGCCTGCCACGCTTTTTAATTGGCGCGATATTAAAAACCCCGAACCAGAAATCACCGGCTCTTCCATTGACGATCAGTACTAAAATAGATAAAAAGCAAAAAATGTAAAACGAAAAATTATGAAAATTAGAAATTTTGTAATTATTGCGCATATTGATCACGGTAAGTCCACGCTCGCGGATCGGCTTTTGGAATTGACTAAAACCATCGCGCAAAGAAAAATGCGGGAACAATTTTTGGACCAGATGGATTTGGAGAGGGAGCGAGGAATTACTATAAAAATGCAGCCAGTTAGAATGAATTATAAATTCGGCAATAATGAATACATTTTAAATTTAATTGATACTCCTGGGCATGTTGACTTTACTTACGAGGTTTCGCGCGCTCTAGCGGCGGTTGAAGGCGCCGTTTTATTGGTTGACGCGACACAAGGAATACAAGCGCAAACAATAGCGAATCTTCATCTGGCAAAGAATGAAAACTTAAAAATTATCGGCGTTATAAATAAAATAGACGTTATAAACGACTCTGAAAAACTTGAAAGTTTAAAACAAGAAATCGCTAAACTTACAGACCAAAAATCGGAAGAAATTTTAATGGTTTCGGCAAAAACAGGCCAAAATGTTGAAAAAATTTTAGAAAAAATAATTAAGGAATCGCCGGCGCCTAAAGTAGATACCAGCAAGCCGTTTCGCGCTCTGATTTTTGATTCCCACTTTGACGTCTATAAAGGCGTTGTTGCCTACGTTAAAGTTATTGAAGGAGAAATTTTAAAGCAAAAAACAATAATAGCTTTAGCAACTAAAGCCAAAATTCAGGTTTTAGAAAATGGCATTTTTAAACCGGAGCTTACACCGGCAGAAAAATTATCTTCAGGAGAAATTGGTTATATTGCCACCGGTTTGAAAAATCCTTCTCTCATAAAAGTTGGAGATACGCTTGCGGCCGATATAGAGGCCCGGCCAATGATTGGTTATCGCGAGCCGAAGCCATTGGTTTGGGCCAGTTTTTATCCGGAATCCGCCGATGATTTTGATTTGCTAAAAACAGCTTTGCCGAAACTTAAATTAAATGATGCCGCCCTTCATTTTGAACCGGAAACCCAAGAAGCTTTGGGCCGCGGTTTTAGATTGGGATTTTTGGGGATGCTTCATCTTGATATTACCGTTGAGCGATTAAGGCGCGAACATAATTTGCCGATCGTCGTAACCACACCGACAGTTTCTTACCGGATTATTTATAAAAAAGGTGTTACCGAAGAAATTTTTACGCCCGCCGACTGGCCCGATCCATCTCATGTTGAAACTATCGAGGAACCGTGGGTGCATTTGGGGATTCTTGTTCCCACCAGATTTTTGGGCAATATCATGAAACTTATGAATAACTATCGCGGCAGTTATCAAAAAACGGAATATTTGGGTTTAGATCACCAAATTATTGATTTTGACATACCGCTTTCCGATATTCTAATTGATTTCCACGACCGCTTAAAAAGCGTGTCCGAAGGATATGCTTCAATGAATTATCAATTTATCGGCTTCAAGCCATATGATTTAATTAAACTCCAAATTTTAGTCGCCGGCGAACCGGTTGAGGCATTCTCAAAAATTGTGCCTAGAACACTGGCTTACCGGGAAGGCAATGCGATAGTTAAAAAATTAAAAGATATTGTGCCGCGACAAAATTTTGCCGTGGCGCTTCAAGCGGCAATCGGCGGAAAAGTAATCGCTCGGGAAACCATTGCGGCTATGAGAAAAGACGTAACAGGTTATCTTTACGGCGGCGATATTACAAGAAAAATGAAACTCTTGGAAAAACAAAAGAAAGGCAAAAAGAAAAGAGCGGCCTTCGGCCGCGTTGAACTTGATAGCGATGTTTATTTAAAGATGTTCAGAAGTAACGAATGATTAAAAATGATTAAAAAAGGGGCCGATTTCGGTGTTAATATCTCAACAGCGGGATAAACATAAACGCCACCATTGAAAGAACGGCTAAAATGGTTATTATCAGCCACAAAGCGCCAATCGCTTTTTTTTGTCTTTTGCTCATAATATCTATATTATATAAAGATAATGGAAAAAAACAATAGCACGATTTATCAAAAACTACTCAAATCAAAAATATTTTTTATTTTTCTTATCCCGATTTTACTGGCTTTAACCGTCGGCATTTTCCAGAAGCTTTATTACCGGTATGAAGTTAAAGGAGATTTAGACAAGCTTAACACCGAAATTGCCGATTTAAATAAACAAAAAAATGACTTAAGTCAATTGATTGATTATTATAAAAATGAATCCAATCTTGAAAAAGAAGCGCGGGTGCGGCTTAACCTTAAAAAAGAAGGCGAAAAAGTGGTTATAATTCTACCTCAAGCGACTTCCACCGACAAAAACAGTGAAACAATTTCACAATTTTCTGATGATATTAGAAATTTACCGAATTACAAACAGTGGTGGCATTATTTTTTCGGAAAATAAAAGCTCCTATAGAGCTTTTTTAATTTTGATACTTATCCATATTATTTTCGAACTCATGCAGTCGCATCCGGATACTGCGTAATCTTGTTATTCTTGTCCAGTTGTCAATGAATACGGCCAGGCTTGAGCGCACTTCTCCAAACGCACCGGATACTTGTACAACAACGCCAAGTGTCGCGATTCCTGCCATTAAGCTTGAGCCCATAACAATATATGGCAGAATAATCATGGTTTGATTATACATATTAAGCCATAAATCGACATAACCGTAATGTAAATAAAGACGGTAATAATTAAGTTTAATTCCGGTAAATAAGCCGGAAAGCGATTCTAAATTTGAGTGATTAACTTTATCTTCTTCAGCCAAAACTAATTCTTTTCTAAATGCCGCTTCTACCACTTGGTTGTTATATTCAAGTTTTGGCAACCAATAAGCAACACCCCAAGTAATTGCCATCCCCCCTATACTCACTAACAGCGCCACCCAAACCAATGAACCGGAGATATCCGTTAAAATCCAAAATTTAACTTCTTTGCTTAAACCCCATAAAACCGGTACAAATGCTACCAGTGTCATAATAGCGTTTATCATCTTAAGTCCCAACGATTCTAAAATATCAGCAAATCCCGCAGGGTCTTCCTGCATGCGTTGGCTTTCGCCTTCAATTTTAGTTGGGACATTTTTCCAGCGCGAGAGATAATTATAGGTTATGGCTGTGCGCCATCTAAATGTATAATGACGCGCTGTAAAGTTCATAATCATGGACAAAATAATATAAAATATCGCGAGCCACATGAATCGTTCCAGACCGCTGTAAAAATCTTGGAGCGTATGGTCTTTTGGTGTTTGCATTAAGTTATAAAAATCTCGTTGCCACTTATTGAATAACACTGAAAGATGAACGAGTGAATAGGAAAATAAAATCAATATTAGTCCAACACCATATGCCCACCAAAACCACCTTTTACTACAGAAAAATGACTTTATCATTTTTCGCCCCTTATCACCTTAATTATTAAGGTTCAAAAATTGGCATAATTCTGGCACTTAGCCATTGAAAAGTCAAGAATTTTATTGTAAAATTTATTTGTTTTTGCGGGTATCGTATAATGGCATTATGTATCCTTCCCAAGGATAAGACAGGAGTCCGATTCTCCTTACCCGCTTAAAAATTAAAAAAACCCGCTTGATTACGGGTTATAAATTTATATGGTTTATGATTTGGGGAGTAAAACTCCTGTGTAAAAATTCTCGGGTTTAAGATATTTATCAACAACTTCAGCGACTTCGTCAATCGTTATTTCTTCGTAACGTCTAATGCTTTCCTCAAAACTTAGTGGTACGCCCATAATGGAAACTCTTCGGGCGGCTCTAATTAAAATATTCATCGTATTATCAACCAAGCTATAATTTCCTTTTATCAACGTTTTGGCTCTTTTAAGAAGCTTTTCATTTCTTTTTTCTCTAACAAGAATTTTAAAAGCGAGATCTAGAGCTTTTTCATAGTTTAATGGTAGCGTTGTCATTCCGATTCCAAAAAAAGCAGTATCGCTTCTTTGCTGGAAATGGGAGTAAACGGAGTAACAAAAGCCGTGTTTTTCTCTTATTTCAAGAAAAAGAGGAAAAGACATTCCGCCGCCAATCATCGTTTCAAAAAGATAAAGGGCATAAGCTTCTTTTTCGGTTACCGCGGGGAAAATTGACGCGGAAACAATATGCGCCTGTTCGGTTTCTTTATGTAGTACCAACTTTTCGGTTGGTTTATCCGGCAAAGCGCAGGGCTGGCGTTCATACTTACTTCTTCCCCGTATCTCGAGAAATTGAGCATTTATAAGGTCATTAAGTTTTAGAGGGTCAATACTGCCAACGGCAATATAAGTAAAGTTTTTTGGATGATAATACTTTCTGGAAAAACGGAAAAAATCCTCCTGTTTAAAATTTTCAACCGCTTCTTTTAAACCAATGGTTATTTGTGAAAGAGGGTGGCCGGCCATTCTTTTTTTGGTCCAGCTCTCTCCTAGATAGGCATCGGGGGAATCGTTGCGGTCGGCCATTTCCTGCAAAACAATTTTCATTTGCGTAGGAATAATATTTTTTTGAAATCTTGGATGAAAAATCGATTCGCCAAAAACTTTAACAGATCTTGCGATTTCATTTGTGTCAATTTTATGGTAGTAAAGCGTTTCTTCATCATCGGTAAAAGCGTTGCTTATCCCGCCAACGCTTTCTGTATAAGCAGACATAGCTTTTTGCGTTTTCAAAGAGACAGTGCTTCCCTGAAAAAACATATGCTCCAGCGCGTGGGCAAGACCGGCTTCTTCCGGCCATTTTTCGTCTCGCGAACCGACGTTTGTTAAAACTCCAATAGAGGTGTTTTTAACATGAGGTAAAGACATAAACCAAAGCGGTGCGCCGCTTTCGGTGTCAAACTTTTGCCAATCCATCGGTTGTTCTCCATTTTTTATTTTTAATGAACCGTCAGTGTCATTAAAAATAATGTAAATTAAGTTGAAATTTTAGTCAATTTATATATAATTATTAAAACACGCCGGAGTAGCTCAGTGGCACCGCGCCCGCAACGCTTCGCAAGCGAGCTTGCTCGCGTAGCGATGCGGGCGGGGAGCAATACCTTATGTATTATACTTATGTTCTAAAAAGTAAAAAAGATGGCTTGCTTTATGTCGGCTTTTGTGAAGATTTAAAAAAACGTTTTAAGGAACACCAGTTGGGGCTGGTTAAAACGACAAAAAATAAACTACCCTTGATATTGATTTATTATGAAGCTTGTAAGAATAAAATAGATGCTATTAGTAGAGAGAAGCAATTAAAAACTGGCTTCGGTCGCGCTTATTTAAAAAGAAGAATAACAAACTGATTTTGCCACCCTAGCTCAATGGTAGAGCAATCGCTTCGTAAGCGATAGGTTGTCGGTTCAAGTCCGACGGGTGGCTCCAGGATTTGACTTTCCGGTTTTTGATAAAGTAAGTTCGAGTGAAGTCGTAAAGACACTCATGATTAATTTTGATTTTAAAAGGCATTATCCGCTTAAAAATTTGGCTACTATAAAAATTGGCGGACCAGCCAAGTATTTTTTTATCGCGCAAAATGAAAAAAACCTGATTAAAGCGATTAAATGGGCCAAGCAAAATAAAGTCAGTTGGTATATTATTGGCGAAGGTTCGAACTTGATTCCCAATGACAAAGGTTTTAATGGTTTAATAATTAAAAATAAAATAGAAAACTTTAAAAAAATTGGTAATAAAATCCATGTTGGGACGGGAAATAATCTTTTAGAATTTATATTAAAAATAAACAGATTAGGACTGGCCGGAATGGAAAGAATGGCCGGCATTCCCGGAACGGTCGGCGGAGCAATTTATGGATGCGCCGGAGCTTATGGCCAGGAAATTAAAGATTACCTGGTTGGCGTCAGAATATACGACGGAAAAGTTGTAAAATGGATTTCAAAAAATCAGTGCCTATTTAATTATCGCGAAAGTATTTTTAAAACAAAGAAAAATCTGGTCATTCTTGAAGCGGAATGCAAATTTAAAAGCGGCAGTGCTGAAAAAATAATGAATGAATCCAAAAAAATAATTAAACTTCGCGAAAAAAAATATTGGCCGTGTCTTTTGTGCCCCGGAAGTTTTTTTAAAAATATAATAATTAAAAATATAAAACCGGCTGCATTAAGAAAAAAATTATTAAAAAAAATTGGCAAAGATAAAATAATGTTTGGCAAGATACCGGCGGGTTATATTTTAGAAGCCGTTGGCGCTAAAGGAATGAAATGCGGCGGAATCAAAGTAGCCAAACATCACGGAAATCTGATTTATAATTCTGGAAAAGGTAAATCTTCGGAAATTTTAAAACTCGCCAAAATTCTCAAAAATAAAATAAAGAGAAAATTCGGACTGGATTTAGAAGAAGAAGTTCAATTTGTAAAATTTTAGTTTTTATGTTAAAATTAGTTCATTATGACAGAAAATCTTAAAGAAAAAATTCAAGAATTACTTAACCGGAGCCGCTTTACCGCGGACCGGCTTTGACTTGCCTCTAAAAAAAGCAAAAATTGAAAGTTTAAGAAAAGAAACAGAAAAGCCAGATTTTTGGAAAGACCAGGAAAAAGCCAAATTGGTTCAGAAAGAAATCGCCGAGCTTGAAAAAGAAATAAAAGCGCAGAGCGATTTTGAAACCGAGGCGCAAGACTTGATTGAACTTATAAATATCGCCGAGAGTGAAAACGACGAGAAACTTCTTGAAGAAGTTTCAGAAAAATTCTCTGCGCTTGAAGCGCGGTTTAAAAAACACGAACTTAAAATTTTTCTTGGCGAGAAATACGACAAAAATAACGCCATTATAACAATTTCCGCGGGAGTCGGAGGCCGCGACGCTCAGGATTGGGCGAGTATTCTTTTTCGGATGTACAACCGGTATTGCGAGTCAAAAGATTGGGATATCGCTGTTTTACATGAATCCCTTGGTGAAGAAAGCGGCATAAAAAGCGCCACGCTTGAAATCCGAGGTTCTTACGCTTATGGGTATTTAAAAAATGAAGCCGGTGTTCACCGGCTGGTAAGAATCTCGCCGTTTTCGCCGAATAAATTGAGACACACTTCATTTGCCGCTCTGGAAGTTTTGCCAGAAATTGATGCCAAGGATGTTCTAATAAAGCCGGATGATTTGCGAGTAGATACTTTTCGCTCTTCCGGCGCCGGCGGGCAAAATGTCAATAAAAGGGAAACGGCGGTTCGCGTTACACATATACCTACTGGAATCGCGGTAGCGGTTCAGACAGAACGATCCCAGCAGCAAAATAAAGAAAAAGCAATGCAAGTTCTGGCGTCAAAACTCCACGCGTTACAATTAAAGAAAGAAGAAGAAGAACTCGCGAAAACCAAGAAAATTAAAAAATCGGCGCAGTGGGGCGCGCAAATTCGTTCTTACGTGCTTCATCCTTACCAAATGGTCAAAGACCACCGCACCGGTTATGAAACTTCCCAAATCCAAAAAGTCCTCGACGGCGATTTGGACGAATTTATTGAAGCGGAATTAAAAATATCCCGCTTTTAAGCGGGATTTAGCGTTTTTTATTTTCATCTTCAGGATCTTTGGGATCAACGTTATGCTGATCGCGGTCAAAAGCTATTATTGTGATAATCGCCGTAATCACGGCAATACCAACAACGATATAGAATGTGGTCATTGGTGTGTCTCCTTTATTAAGGCGCAACAATCGCTTTATTATATTATACTCTAATATTGAATTTCTATCATTTAATATGATAGAATTTATTTGTTATGAAACGGATTTTTATAAATGAAACAATTTCAAAAGTAGGGGAGAAGGTTAAAGTTTCCGGGTGGGTTAATGTGCGGCGTGACCACGGCAAAATTATTTTTATTGACTTGCGTGACCGCTCCGGTCTGCTTCAGGTTGTGTTCGCGAATCCGATGTCCGACATCAAGGATGCCCCGATGTCGGACATCATGGAAAAAGCCGACCGGCTTCGTTCCGAATGGGTTATTTCAATTGAGGGCACGGTAAAAGAACGGCCTGAAAATCTCAAAAATCCGAAAATAGAAACCAGCAGTGTTGAACTTGCTGCCGAAGAGCTTGAAATTTTAAACGAAGCCAAAACCCCGCCTTTTGAGATAGGCGGAAAAGACAAAATAGGGGAGGAGCTTCGGATGGAATACCGTTATCTTGATTTGCGCGACCCAAAAATGCAAAAAAACCTGATGAAGCGTTCTGAAGTTTTACAATTTTTAAACAATCATCTAAAAGATAATAGTTTTATTGAAATTGAAACGCCGGACTTGACTAAAGGTACGCCGGAAGGAGCGCGCGAATTTGTCGTGCCTTCCCGCAAGCATCCGGGAAAGTTTTACGTTCTGCCTCAATCGCCTCAACAATTCAAACAGCTTTTAATGGTCGCCGGCTTTGAACGATATTTCCAAATCGCCCGATGTTTTCGCGATGAAGACAGCAGGGGAGATCGCCAACCGGAATTTACCCAGCTTGACGTTGAAATGAGTTTTGTTGAGGAAGAAGACATTTTTGATTTAATTGAAAAAACAATGATTAAACTTGTTGAAAAGATTTTTCCAAATCATAAAATTTCTAAAAAACCGTTTCCCCGCTTGGATTACGATGAAACGATGACAAAATACAATTCCGACAAACCGGATTTGCGCGAAGATAAAAATAATCCAAATGAATTGGCTTTTGCCTGGGTTGTAAATATGCCGCTTCTGGAATATTCGGAAACCGAGAAAAAATGGGTTTCTTCGCATCATCCGTTTACAGCTCCGCAGAACTTGGAACTTGGAACTTGCCTGCCCGCCGAAGCTCTAGCGCAGGCAGGGAACTTGGAAAAACTCGGGGAAATAAAAGCCAAGGCCTATGATTTGGTTTTAAACGGCTATGAAATTGGCGGCGGCAGTATCAGAATCTACAACAGGCAGTTGCAGAATAAAATTTTTGAAATTCTGGGAGTTGAAGCGAAAGATATTGAAGCGCGCTTCGGGCATATGCTTAAAGCGTTTGAATATGGCGCGCCGCCGCACGGTGGTATTGCACTGGGGTTGGATCGTCTAATGATGATTTTAATGAACGAATCTTCAATCAGGGAAGTCATGGCATTTCCCAAAACCGGCGATGACCGCGATCTTTTAATGGGTGCGCCAAGTGAAATAAATAAAAATCAATTAAAAGAATTACACATTGAAATTAAGAAATAATGACATATCAGGTAAGTTTAGAAAAATTTTCGGGGCCGCTTGATCTTTTGCTTTCTATTATTGAAGAAAAAAAGCTCGCCATAAGCGAGATTTCTTTAAGCCAAGTTGCCGATCAGTTTTTGGAATATCTTAAAAAACTTTCCGCCAGAGGCGGATCCGCCTTGGGCGGAGAAAATACTCCGGAATTAAATGAAACTATGAAATCATCATCCGAATATCAGAGAATTTTGGCGGATTTTCTAGTAGTGGCCAGTCGGTTGATTTTGATAAAATCGCGCTCGCTTTTACCAAATCTTGTTTTAAGCGATGAGGAAGAAGGCGATATTAAGGACCTGGAAGAACGGCTTAAAATTTATCAAAAGTTCCGGGCGCTGGGTCGGGAACTGGGCCATTTTGCCAAAGACCGCGCGCCGTATTTTTCCCGTGAATATTTTTTAAATCTTCCGTTAGTTTATGGTGAGCAAGGTCGAACCATTTTTTACCCGCCAAAAAATATTTCTTCCGAAGAGCTTTTTAAAATTTACGAGGCCTTTATAAAAACCTTGCCGCAAGCTCTAAAACTTGAAGAACAGAGCTTGGCGAGGGTAATGTCAATTGAAGAAAAACTTAAGGAACTGACAGAAAGAATAAGTGTGGCGATTGAAACATCGTTTACCGACATTTCTTTGGGAGTAAAAGCTAAAATTGATGTTATACTGACTTTTTTAGCAATGCTTATGCTTTTTAGAAATCGAATTTTAGACATTTCGCAAGATAAATTATTTGGTGATATAAAAATAAAAAAGCTGGATTAATATATGAAGATAAAATCGCAAATAGAAAGTTTGTTATTTACGGCGGGGCATCCGGTGGCTGTTAAAAAATTGGCAGAGATCTTAGAAACGGGCGAATCAGAAATTAACAGCTCATTAAGAGAGTTGGCAGATGAATATGAAAAAAACGAAAGGGGACTGCGGCTTGTGTTTTTTGACGGCAAAGTCCAGCTTGTTGCTTCTCTTTATTCGATTGAAGCGGTTAAAAAGCTTATAAAAAGCGATTTTGAAGAAGATTTATCTTCTGCAGCTTTGGAGACATTGGCGATTATCTCTTATCGCGGGCCGATAAGCCGGGCGGCGATTGAAAACTTGCGCGGCGTAAATTGCAGTTTTATTTTGCAAAGCTTGGCCATAAGGGGGCTTATAGATAAAAAAAATAATCCCGAAGACGGCCGGTCTTATGTTTATAATATTACGTTTGATTTTTTGAAACACTTGGGTTTAAATAGATTAGAAGAACTACCAAATTACAATGAATTAAAAAATAACAAATAAATCATTAAAAAATTTAATATCTTTGTTTTCAAAGCGGGTTATGAGCCCGAGCGGGCACGGTTCTGTAATCATGTATTAATACATGATTACAGAGAGCGAGGGCGAATCCCTGAAGCGAGCACGCTCTCGCGAGCGAGGAAAGCATGACAATAAAGATATTAAATTTTATAAAAGTGAATAACGATAAAAAATTTTATTTGAAGATGTCTTTAATTCTCGCCGTTGCTTTTTTTATTTGGTATTTTGGCTCTCCGGAAGAAAATGGCATTATATTAGATCCGGAGGCGGAGCAAAGGCAGATGAAAGCGGCTCCAATAGCTTTATCAAATTTCGTGCCGCCAACGATTGTTATTTGGGGCGATGGCGAAAATACTTCGCCGCGAAGAAATTGGTCAATCCCACCATTGGAAATTAACGCCGAGGCGGCTTTGGCGATGCGCGCCGACGGCGGGCGGATTTATTATAATAAAAATATGGAAGAAAGGCGGCCGGTGGCATCGCTTACTAAACTTATGACCGCCATTATTGTTTTAGAAAATTATAATTTGGAGGAAATTATCAAAGTCCCGTTAGCGGCCGTACAGCGAGAGGGCTCAAGGGGAGATTTGAAGCCGTCTGAAGAAATAACCGTTCGCTCTCTTTTAAATATGATGTTAATAGATTCTTCAAACGACGCCGCGATAGCTTTGGCTGAAAAAAATCCTAATTTTGTTTCTCTTATGAATAAAAAAGCCAAAGAAATAGGGCTTTTAAACACGCGCTTTAGCAATCCCGATGGCCTAGATGAAGATAATAACTATTCAACCGCCGTTGATATCGCCAAGATTTTTGTCTATCTCACAAGCAATTATCCGGCCGTACTTGATATTTTAAAAACGGAAAATATGATTGTTTATTCCGCGGACGGTAAAGTAGCTCATCGGCTTAAAAATACTAACGCGCTTTTAGGCGCGATAAGCGAAATAAGAGCCGGTAAAACGGGATATACGGATAAGGCCGGCGGGTCGCTCGCGCTTTTGGTTTCAAGTTTTCATTTTGGCAATGAAAATAATATAATTACTATTGTTCTTGGATCATCGGACCGGTTTGGAGAATCAGAAAAATTAATCCAGTGGCTTAAAGAATCATATATTTGGAATTAATATGCCAGAAGTTATCCGTCTTTTAATTTTAACTTCAGTTTCATTTCTTGTAGCGTTTCTTTTAACGCCATTTTTAACGCATTTTCTTTTTAAATATAGATTGGGGAAGCAAATCAGGACCGAAGGCGCTCCGGTATTTGCTAAAATCCATGGAAGTAAAGAAGGCACCCCCACTATGGGAGGCATTTTAATTTGGGGCGTTACCCTGATTTTAGCTTTGGGCTTTTGGATTTTATCGCTTTTTTTTGACGGCATTTTTTCAAATTTAAATTTTTTAAGCCGCTCTCAAACCTTTTTGCCTTTGGGCGCCTTAATTTTTTCGGCAATATTCGGTTTTATGGATGATTTACTCGGGATATTTAGAATAGGCCCAAAAGGCGGCGGGCTATCAATGAAATATAAAATCGCGCTTTACACCGCTATCGCTGCCATTGGCGCCTATTGGTTTTATTTCAAACTTGAATGGGATATTTTTTATGTGCCATTTTTGGGAAATTTCAGCGTCGGGTTTTGGTATTTGCCGATTTTTATTTTTATAATCGTTGCCACCGCGTTTTCCGCCAATGAAACCGACGGTTTGGATGGCCTCGCCGGCGGAGTTCTTTTATTCGCTTTCGCGGCTTTTGGAGCCCTGGCTTTTACTCAGGAGCATTACGATTTAGCGGCCTTTACCGGCGTTATCGTCGGCGCTCTTCTCGCATTCTTATGGTTTAATATTTACCCGGCAAGGTTTTTTATGGGCGACACCGGCGCGATGTCGCTTGGCGTTACCTTGGGCATTGTCGCGATGCTTACCAACGCGGCCATGCTTTTGCCGCTTATCGCTTTTATTTTGGTTTTAGAATCGGGATCGGTGATAGTACAGATGTTTTCCAAAAAATTTAGAGGAAAAAAGATTTTTTTATCAACACCTATTCATCATCATTTTGAAGCGCTTGGCTGGCCGGAAACCAAGGTTACAATGCGCTTTTGGATTATTTCCGCCGTCGCCGCTACGATCGGCCTCATCATCGGCCTTCTGGGGAAATAGTTTTTTAGGTTTCTTTTTTATTATTTTTACAAGCGCTATTATTTTAGCAGTTTTTAATATTGTAGAAAAATATTTGACATAAAGTTATTGGTTGTGATACTGTTTTGGGAATTCGTATTCTTGGGGAAGTTTTATCCCTGAATAGATTTTACGAAGCTTAAATAAAGGTCGAAAGATTGAAAGTTTATATTAATAATTAATTAAAAAATAAAAACAATTATGAAAAAAATTATATTAAGTTTATCAGTTATCGCGGCAGTGGCTGCAGTTGTGGTGGGAGCCACCACGGCTTTCTTCAGCGACACGGAGACCTCCACCGGCAACACCTTCACCGCCGGCGCGATTGACCTGAAAATTGATAATTCTGCATGGTATAACGGTAATGCCGTTGATGGAAGCACTTGGGGACCCAAAGATCTCGAAGAGGGCAATTTTTTCTTTAACCTTTCAGACCTCAAGCCGGGCGACTGGGAAGAAGATACGATCAGTTTACATGTTGATAACAATAATGCGTGGGCATGTGTTGACGTTACATTAACGCAGGACGACGAAGTCACTTTGAAAGAACCCGAGGAGGATCTCGGCGACGTGGCTGACACATCTGATCTGTTCGATGGCGAACTTGCCCAAGAACTCCAGTTCATATGGTGGGCTGATGACGGTGATAATGTTTTAGAAGAAGACGAAAATGTTATTAACTCCGGTAATCTAGGATGGGCTCCTGAAGGTCAAACCGTGAATGTTACTCTTGCCGACAAAAATAATAATATCTGGACAAGAATCAGCGGTGATCCGCTTGAAGGCGAACAGCCATACTACATTGGTAAGGCGTTTTGTTTAGGAGAACTCGATGAAGAGAACAATACTTATTCTCCTTGGATTGATGGTGATGAGAATAATGGAGAAGACAACAGTGGTCCTGGTAGTCGTCGAGTTGCTTGTGATGGCAAGGACGTCAGCAACTGGTCACAGAGTGATTCGGTCATGATGGACATTAGCTTCCGTGCTGAACAGTCTCGAAATAACCCCGACTTTAGCTGTCAAGCACAAGAAAACGCATCATAATCTTTTACTTGGTTAAATAAAAAACAACTATGAAAAAGATTATTATTAGCGGATCTATAGTGGTTGCCATTGCCGCGCTGGTAACCGGCGCCACCATTGCATTCTTCAACGACACTGAAACATCAACGGGGAATATCTTTACTGCAGGAAGCATTGACCTTACGGTTGATTCTTTCGGGGCGACTTACAATGGCGTTGATATTGAAGCGACTGGTACAACATGGACTTCTCGGGATTTGACCAATCAAAAATTTTTCACTTTTGAAGACATCAAGCCCGGTGACTACGGTACGCGCCATATAAGTGTACATGCAGATGACAATCCTGCATGGGCTTGTCTTTTGGTGACGAATAAAGAAGACGAGGAGAATGATCTGAATGACGCGGAAGAAGACGCGGACGATGATACAGAAGATGTTGGAGAACTCTCAAAATATATCCATGTCTTTGGTTGGCAGGACGATGATTCTGACAGCAAATACGATCCACAGAACGACGAGAAGCCATTGAAAATAACCATCGGCGACCCTGATTTTGATCTGCTCTCATTCTTTGACGTTTTCTATGACCTTGATATCGCTGACTCGCAGTCTGGCACCGACCCGCTTTCGCCTACCGGCGGCGCGGCAACGCGCAATATTGGAGTGGCATGGTGTGTGGGTACGCAAACCGTGAATCATGATACGGGAGAAATTTCGTGTGATGGTTCCGGTGTGCAGGATGACGCGCAGACCGATGAGTTTAGCGCGGACATGGTGCTCTACGCCGAACAAGTCCGCAACAATCCAAATTTCAAGTGCGCGGATGTGAATCTTAATCCACAACTATAATCCGACTTGAGTTCTTTTTGCTTCGCTTTTTGCTTGTGACAAAAAGCGGAGTAATAAAGGTCTTAAGGTCTTTAGTTAAAATGAAAAGAATAAAACAATTAGGAAAATACATATATTATATATTTTTTGGAGCGTTAATTATTGTCGCGCTTATTGTGGTTGTATCCGCGTTTCCAATTCAGGGAAATATCCAGATAAAAGTAGTACAATCAGGCTCTATGGAACCGAGTATATCAACCGGAAGTGTTATGCTTATTAAACCGGCTTCGTCTTATAAAATCGGAGATATAATTACTTTTGAAGGAAATTTCAAAGATGCCAGGGGCAAAAAAATTCCAATTTCCCATCGCATTGTTGAAATGAGGGTAGAGGGAGGCAATCCAATATACATCACCAAAGGAGATGCTAATGAAGAACAGGACTTGAAAGAAGTCCCGCAAAAACAAGTCATAGGCAAGATGTATTTTGCCATTCCATATCTGGGCTACGCGATTGAGACCATGCGCACGACATACGGATTTTTAGCTCTAATTATAATCCCAGCTGGGATTATAATTTATGATCAATCGGCAAAAGTATTTAAAGAACTAAAACGCATCTATGAAAAAAGGAAAGAAGAGAATAAGAGTTAAAAAAACCGTAAAACGCAGGGTGAAGCGGAAAAAACAAATAGCTCAATCAAGCTTCGCCGCCATTAAAACTTCTATTGTGAAAATAGCAGTGATTTTATTAATTGTCGGTCTTAATTGGATCGGGCTTTCAACTGTTATCGGAACTTCTGCTTATTTTAATGATATAGAAACATCATCCGGCAACGCTCATGTTGCGGGATCGCTTGATTTTGCCCTAAGTTCTTACAAATATGAAAGATCAATAGGCCTTGACGAAACTGTCTCTAAAAGCTCAGTTTTGGTTAATAGCGGTGGAATGGATTTCCAATATACTCTGGAAGCCGAAGAAGTTTCTGACGATGATGGTTTTTGCGATATTCTTAATCTTCAAGCAAAATTAAATGGAATTGAAAAATATGATGGCAATTTGATGTCGCTGATCACTTCCACTTCAACAACTTTGGGGACCTGGAAATTCAACATTGAACTGCCGGTTGACGAAGATTCTTTCACTAACGGAGAAAAATGCCAATTTGACATTGTCTTTAAAGGCTGGCAGACGAACATTGCTTCTTATGGCGATGGCGGATTCAGCGATGAGGAAAGGATAAACTTTACTCTTACTGCCGGCAAGATGGTAGTATTAAATGAATTCTTACCAAGGCCGGACGGCGTTGCTTATGGTTTTGATTTTGGAAACGATTCAAGCAATATGCCGCAAGGAGAGTGGATAGAATTATACAACAACAGCACCCAAGCCGTTGATTTGTCCGGTTGGTATACTAGGGATGCTACCAATGGCGATGGAAACAAAGTATTTATCACTGTTTTAAATACATCACCCGCTACAACTACCATTGGAGGCAAGGGCTGGCTGGTTGTTTATATGAATAAACCGATTCTCAACAATACCGGAGATACGGTCAGATTGTTTGATGCCTCCAATAATTTAATTGACTCGCATTCATATGATGATCCTGATTTTTGTGAAATAGAACCAACTCCTGGCAACGAGAATTCAACCGATGCTTCGGGAAGCTGTGGCAGTGTACCGCCCAACAAGTCTTACGCGCGAATTCCAGACGGTATCGGCGAATGGGTTGATCCGGTGCCGACTCCGGGTAAAGCAAATGTTATTGAAAATCCAAGCATTTTCCCGTCTTTTTCGGAAACATTGGAATTGATGAAAAGCGCGATAATTGAATTCGTCTTGGACGAAGAAGAAATGATGGCGTCTACAAGCCCGGAAATTATAGCAAGCTCATCAATTGAAATTATCGAACCGTCTCCTGAGTCATTAATGGTAGAAACTGCCACTACGACAGAGACCATTGTTCCAGATGCAACAGAACAGACACCATCTGAAGAAATAGTCATTATTACAGAAGAACAGCCAGCCATTGAAGAACAGCCGGTTGTTGTTGAAGAACCTATTATTATTGAGCAACCGGTGCCGTCGCAAGCGGATTCGACAAGCTTACTGCCAGCCGAATAATTTTATGAAAAATAATTTTATTAAAATTTTGTTTATAATTTTCACCACAATAGGCATGTTGGGATTTTTCGGTCAGGCAAAATCTGCTCCAAATTCGCTTGTTGTGGAATTTGAAACTACTCCTTTATTCAAGGAGGCAAATTTTTTGCCAGGAGAGGGAATAACTCGCTGGATAAAAGTTACAAATAATAGCGGCTCAAGACAAAGAATCGCCACAGAAGCGATAAATAAAAATGATCCGAATGAATTTAGCGAGAAATTGAATTTGGTTATTAAGGAAGGAGAAACTGTAATTTTTAACGATACTTTGAAAAAGTTTTTTGACCAAGGCGAAACCTATCTTTCTGATTTGGCAAATGGTTCAAATAATCAATATGATTTTATAGTAAGTTTTACATCGGATACAGATAATTCATTTCAGGAAAAAACTTTGGGCTTTGACATTATTATTGGATTTGAGGGGACCGAAGGCGGCTTGCCTCTTCCTTCTTCGGGTGAAGGAACCGGAGGTGGTGGAGGAGGAGGTAGCGGAGGCGGTGGTAGTAGTGGAGGCGGTGGTGGCGGAGGATTACCACCTGGCCTAACAATTCAAAACGAAGCAACGGCAACCACTACAGAAACGAGCGTCACTTTTATTTGGACGACAAGTTATCCCGCTAGTAGCCAGGTAATTTACGCTTTGGAAAGCGAATCTCACACTTTGGATTTAACAGACACTGTCGGCGCACCGCCAAAATATGGTTATGAACGCACCACTCTTGAATATGATATTAGCCCAAAAGTAACTTCTCACTCAGTTACCATCGACGGTTTAACATCCGGTACTACATATTATTATCGAACCGTTTCTCATGCTTCATTAGCAATTAGTGAAGAACATAGTTTTACCACTTTAGGGGAAATGGTTGTTGCTCAACAAAAAGAAAAAGAAAATGTTCTTAGCGATGCACCGTCAGCTTCTGTTGCGACAATAGCATCAGCAAGCGTTTCTTCGGAAAAACCGGAGCAAACAACAACTGAACAAACGGCCGAACAGTCGATAGAAGAGTCGATAGAACAATCAGTAGCACAAACGCTTCAATTACCGCTTTTGGCGGCCATTGGAGATATTTTAACGCTTGGAACCAGTAATGTTTGGCTTGGCATTCTTGCGAGTCTCATTATTCTTGCCGTTATAGTTTATGTGATTTATCTGTTAAGAAAACGAAAGAATTCGGGGAATATATAAAATAACATTAGAGCACAAAACAAAAAACGTCCCGCAGCGGCGGGACGTTTTTTGTTTGTTTAATTTTTTGTTATACTGATAATAATGGCATTAGACATTCTAATTAAAAATGGGATTGTGGTAGATGGCGTGGGAACGCCGGCATATCACGCCGATATCGCGATAAAAAACGGCAAAATAGAAAAAATCGGCTTCTTGGGCGAGCCCACTGCCAAAACCGTAATTGACGCCGCCGGCCAATATGTCGCACCGGGGTTTATTGATATCAACAACGCTTCGGATCGCCACTGGACTCTATTTAATCATCCTTTATCGGAAAGTTTGCTGTATCAAGGTATTACCACTATTATCGGCGGCAACTGCGGCTCATCTTTAGCGCCGCTTACCACCGGCAATATTATCGCCACCATTCAAAAATGGGCAGATATAAAGCAAATCAATGTAAATTGGCTCACTCTTTCCGAATTTTTTAACGAGGTAAAAAGAAAAAAATTGCTTTTAAATTTTGGAACGCTAATAGGCCATGCCACTTTGCGGCGCGGCATTGTTGGCGATCAGTTTCGAGAGTTAACCGAGCAAGAGTTGGCTCAAATGAAACAGATGCTCGCAAAGGCCTTAACGGAGGGAGCCCTTGGTTTTTCAACCGGTCTGGTTTATTCCCATGCCAAAGCGGCAACCGCGGATGAAATTACGTCTCTTGTTTCTCTTCTCGGGCCCAGTAAAATTTACAGCTCTCACCTAAGAGACGAAGAAGGAAAACTTTATGAAAGCGTTTTGGAAGCGATTGATGCGGCTAGAAAAACTAAAACCAGTATTGAAATATCTCATTTAAAGTCCGTCGGCAAGGAAAATTGGGATTTGTTTGATAAAGTCCTGGAAGCGATTCTAAAAGCGGGGGAAGAGGGGATTAACGTTAATTTTGATATTTATCCTTATACTTCAACCGCGACCGTTCTTTACACCATATTGCCGGATTGGATTGCCATAGGAGGCCGGATGAAATTAGTGGAAAATTTAAAAAATCAGGATTTAAAAAATAGGGCTATAGAAGAAATGGGGGGCAAAGAAAATGATTTTAGCGGCATTATTGTCGCCGGCGGCAATATTGATAAGACCTTTATCGGTAAAACTATCGGCGCGATTTCTAAAAATCAAGGCGCCGGTATTTTAGAAACCGTTATTAATCTTTTAATAGCCGCTGAAGGCAAATTGATTGTTTTTTGGCCGAGTTTGTCGGAAGAAAATTTCATTAAGGCCTTAAAAAATCCGCTGTCAATAATAGCTTCGGATGGCGCGGCTTATAATTTAGACGACGCTCGCGACGGATATTTAGCCCATCCCCGTTCATTTGGCTGTTTTCCAAAAGTTTTAAGCCGTTATGTTCGCGAAAAAAATATCATTAGTTTAGAAGAGGCGATCAAGAAAATGACCGCTTTACCGGCTCTTAAAATTGGGCTGCCTTATCGTGGCATAATCCGCCAAGGGTTTTTTGCCGACATTACAATTTTCAATATTGATACCATAAAAGATTTGGCTTCATTTGAAAATCCTTTTCAGTATGCCCAAGGCATCCGCTCGGTTATTATTAACGGCCAAATCGCTTTGTCGGGAGGAAAAATTCAAAATCAAGGCCTGGGACAGTTGATAATATGACCCTGAAATACAACAATGAAATTTAAAAAAATAAAACCTAAAAATATTGATTGGCGATTTATCTTGGTTGTGGCATCTCTTTTGATTTTTGGCCTTTTTGTTCTTTCCTCCGCCTCATTTGTTGTTGGAGAAAAAAAATTCGGCGATCCCCAGTATTATTTAAAAGAACAATTATTGAAAGGCGTGTTGATAGGCGTTATAAGTTTTTTTATTTTCTTAAAAATACCGCTTGAAATGCTTAAAAAATACAGTTTTGTTTTTTTAATTTTTTCCATCGCTCTTCTCGTTATGGTTCTTTTCCCTAAGCTGGGATTGTCTCATAGCGGTTCAACGCGATGGCTAAATTTCGGCCCTATAGCTTTTCAGCCAAGCGAACTTCTTAAGTTGTCATTTTTAATATATTTGGCTTCATGGTTTGAATCGCGCCGCAAAGAATTGCAAAAATTTAATTCCGGCCTTTTGCCTTTTTTAATAATTATCGGCATTATCGGTTTTTTGCTTTTAATGCAGCCAAATATGGGCACTTTCAGCATTATCGCTTTATCGGCCGTCGCTACTTATTTCGCTGCGGGAGCAAAATTGCGCCACCTGATTATTGTTGGCATAAGCGGATTGGCGTTATTTTCGGTTTTTATTTTTTTAAAGCCATACGGGACGGAAAGATTAAGAATATTTTTAAATCCTCAAGATGATATCAAAGGAGCGGCTTACCAAATTAATCAGGCTTTAACGTCAATCGGAGTAGGGGGAACCGGCGGTATCGGCATAAATCAAAATTTGGTTTCAACTTATTTGCCAGAAACCATCGGGGACTCGATTTTCGCGGTCTTGGCGGAAAAATTGGGCCTTTTCGGCGTAAGTTTTGCTTTATTGCTATACTTCTTGTTTACAATTTTTAGTTTTAGAATCGCTTTAAAAAGCAACGAATATTTCCCGAAGCTTTTAACAGTCGGCATTACTTCATGGGTTATAATTCAAAGTTTTATAAACATCGCGGCAATATCGGGAATTATTCCTTTAACCGGCGTGCCCCTGCCTTTTATCAGCTATGGCAGTTCGGCACTGGTTGTTAATCTGGCAGGAGCCGGCATTATAGCTAATATATCGAGATACACTACGTAAATTTAAAATTCAAAAATCAAAATTAAAAACTTATGATTAGAATTATATTAACTGGAGGGGGAACAGGCGGGCATTTGTTTCCGCTTGTTGCCGTCGCGAGAAAAATATTTGAATTATCAAAAACCGGAGATTATGGAGAACCGGAAATTTATTATCTCGGTCCGGGCTTATTCCTTGAAAGCAGTTTAGAAAGGGAGAAAATGAATTTTCATTACACTATTTTAATAACCGGGAAATGGCGGCGATACATATCTTTTAAAAATTTTATTGACTTGTTTAAAGTATTTATAGGATTTATACAAGCGCTTTGGAAAGTTTGGCTAGTAATGCCGGATGTCATTTTTAGCAAGGGTGGCTATGGCAGTGTAGCGACTATTTTAGCCGGTTGGCTTTATCGAATACCCATAATTCTTCACGAATCGGATAGCGCGCCGGGTTTCGCCAATCGCTTATTATCTCCTTTTGCCACCTTTATCGCCGTTTCTTTTACTGAAGCCGCGCAATATTTTCCCAGTAATAAAACCTACTTTACCGGCGAGGCAACAAGAGACGCGTTTTTTGCGCCGCCCCAACCGGAAAAAGAACGCGCTCTCTTGCGTTTAACGACAAAAAAACCGATGATATTGGTGTTAGGAGGCTCCCAAGGAGCTCAAAAGATAAATAATATTATTTTAGACATTTTGCCCCAACTGCTTGAAACGGTTGAAGTTGTCCATCAAACCGGCGATGAAAATTATAACGGCGTTTTTAGCGAATCACGGGTAGTTTTGGAAAATGTAAACGGCACAGCGTTTATTTCCTATCATCCGGTAAATTTTTTGCTTGAACCGGAATACGTAGCCGCTATGCATTCGGCGGAAATAGTAATTTCCCGAAGCGGCGCCGGTTCTATTTTTGAGATTGCCGCTTCCGGCCGAGCCAGTATTTTAATTCCTATCACCGATTCTGCAAACGATCACGCTCGACGCAACGCTTATATTTATAAAAACGAAGGAAGATCTGAAGTTATTGAAGAGACCAATTTAACGCCAAATCTTATGCTTTCGGTAATCACCTCAATACTAAATGACCCTGAAAAAAAGAAAAAAATGGAAGAAAAAGCGAGGCAATTCGCCACGCCGGACGCAGCAAAATTAATTGCACAAGCGCTACTTAATTTAATTCCAAGATGAACTTTCTAAAATCTTTATTTTCCGCCAAAGACGGATCCGCCTTTGGCGGAAAAAAAGAAAAAATCAGAACTCGATTTGCGCCCAGTCCCACCGGCCTGTTTCATATTGGCGGCGCCAGAACGGCTCTTTTTAATTTTTTGTTTGCCAAAGCCAGTGGCGGAAAATTTATTTTACGCATTGAAGACACCGACCAAGAACGTTCGAAACCGGAATATGAAAAAGATATTTTGGAAAGCATTAAATGGCTTGGCTTGAATTGGGACGAGGGGATAGAAGTCGGCGGTTCTTACGGACCGTATCGTCAAAGCGAAAGAATGAACTTATACGCCGGCTATTTAAACAAACTTATTGACGGCGGCAGCGCGTTCTATTGTTTTCACAGCAAGGAATTTTTAGATAAAGAATATGAGGAGCAGATTAAAACTAAAAAAAATCCGGCTCATTATTGCGAATTCAGAAAACTGCCGATAAGCGACGCAGTGCATCGGCTTGATAAGGAAGGCGGGATAATTCGTTTTAAAACGCCGCCCGATTTTGAAATTTCTTTTACGGATTTAATTCGGGGAAAAATCAGTTTTAATTCCGATACTTTGGGCGGAGATTTCAGCTTGGCGAAAGCCCAAAGTCCTCAACAATTTATACCTTTATATAATTTTGCCGTAGTTATCGATGATTATGAAATGAAAATTTCTCATGTAATAAGAGGGGAAGAGCATATTTCAAACACACCAAAACAGATTTTAATTCAAAGAGACCTTAATTTGCCAACGCCGGAATACGCTCATCTTCCCTTAATTTTAGCTCTGGACAGGTCAAAACTTTCAAAGCGCCATGGTGCCGCTTCGGTTATGGAATACCGCGAAATGGGCTATCTCCCCGAAACGCTCGTAAATTTTTTGGCACTTTTGGGCTGGAATCCGGGAAGCGAAAAGGAAATTTTCACATTGGCGGAATTAGTTAAAAAATTTGATCTTGGCAAAGTTCAGAAAGGCGGAGCGATTTTCAATACCGAGAAGCTGGACTGGTTGAACGGTCATTACATAAGAAATATGCCGATCGATGAATTAACAAAAAAAATTATTCCGTTTTTAAAAAAAGAAAATCTTATTGAAAAAGAAAACTACAATTTTGAGTACATTGAAAAAGTCATGGCGCTTGAAAAACCGCGTCTTAAAAAACTAAGCGAAATAGGGGAGAGGTCGGCATATTTTTTTAAAATTCCGGAATACCGGCCGGAACTCTTGGTTTGGCGAGATATGCTTTTTAAAGATGTCAATATTTCCCTAAAAATATCTCTTGAAACCATTTCTTTAATTGAAGAAACTGATTTCAACCGTGAAAATTTGGAGAAAATTTTATTAAAAGAGGCGGAAAGAGCTAAAAATAAAGATAAAGGCCGCTTGCTTTGGCCGCTAAGAGTGGCTTTTACCGGATTAGAAAAATCTCCCGGGCCATTTGAAATTATGGAAATATTAGGAAAAAAAAGAACACTTGAAAGAATAGAAACTGCTTTAAAGAAATTAAATGCGGTATAAAATTTTACTTATTTTTATATTTTTTGTATTGCCATTTAGCAATCTTTACGCTCAAACAGATGAAAATGATATTTTGCGCGAACAAATAAAATTTAAAGAAGTAGAAATAAAAAAACTTGAAGCCGAAGAAGCGGCCTACAGGCAAGCGCTTTCCGAAAAACAATCACAATCAAATACCCTAAAAGGCCAAATTTCTCAAATTGAGACTCAAATTAAGCGCCTTAGGACTGATTTAAATATCACCAAGGCAAGAATTTCAAAAACAGAATCAAATATTAAATTACGCCTGTCGGAAATAAGAAAAAAAGAGAGCGAAATTGAACAACGGGAGTCGGCTATGGCCGAATCCATAAGATTTTTAGCCCGCTTGGAAAAACAAAGTATTTTAGCGGTTATTTTAAAAAATAATAAACTTTCAGATTTCTTGGGATGGACCCGGTATCTTATCGGTTTTGAAATCGGGCTTTACAATAATTTTAAGGCCTTAACTCAAAACAAGATTGAGCTGGAAAGTCTGCTTTCAGAAGAAAAAAACTTAAAAGAAGACCTTAATGTTTTAAAAAATGACACAATAATGAAAGATTTGTTGATTCAAAACCAGAAAAAAGAAAAAGACCGATTGTTTTTTCAAACAAAAAATCAAGAAAAAGAATATCAGAAAATAATATCACAGCTTCAAGTTAAGCAAGCGGAAATTCAAAAAGAAATTTTTGGACTTGAAAATAAGCTGCGAGGGGAGGTGACCGGCGTTCCGCCGCCGCGGCCCGGAGCTTTAACTTGGCCTCTTTTAGGCCGCATTACCCAGGGATACGGCGCGACAGTAGTAACAGGTTTCTATAATGCCGCCTACAAGTTTCATAATGGCATTGATATTGCCGCTTATTACGGCGCTCCAATAAGAGCGTCTTTAGATGGTATTGTGGCGGCATCGGGAAGTAATGGCAGTTACGCTTACGGCAGTTGGCTGGCAATTCGCCACAGTAACGGTTTAACTACGCTCTACGCCCATTTTTCGACTAAAACTGTTTCTGTTGGAGAAAATGTGTCACAGGGCCAATTAATCGGCTATGAGGGTTCAAGCGGCTTTGTAACCGGCCCTCATTTGCATTTTACGGTTTATTCTACCAATACTTTTAGAACAGAAAAACGCTGGTTCGGCCTTTTGCCGCTCGGCGGCTCCGTTAATCCATTGGATTATTTACTGCAGTAATGTGTTATAATATTGTTAATGAAAACACTGATAATTTTAGCAATAATTTTAGCGATTTTTGCGACATATTTCGTTTTTAATACCGAAAAATCGCTTTCGTTAAAAGGTGGAGGCAATGCCGTCCCGGCCGGCATTGATATTGGAAAATCCATTTTAAACCAAATTTTAAATCAAGCCAAAAAAATAAATCCTGAAGCAGTTAATTCCATTAATGAATCTGGTGGCAGCGGTGTAATGCAATCCAAATTAGCCGAAGAAATGAAATCAAAAATAGGGGAGATAAAAGATAAAATTTTAGGTGAAGCGGTTAGTTTAATTAAAACGCCAATTGAAAATAAGGCAAGCGAGCTATTTTGCCCTCAAAAATAGATACACGTCGCAAAAGGTATATTGTCCGACGTTATTAAACACAACCCCCCTGCTAAATAAGTATAAATAAGTTACTTAGCCATTTTGGGCGAAACGAGAAAATTAATTTCGTATTTACCGTTCGTTTTAGCGAATGCTTTAAATGTATATTTGCCTGCTTTTTTGAAGATTTGCGATTTATGAATATTTTCCTCATCTCCGGAAGTCATCGTATAAATTACTTTACTGGTTCCTTCATCATAAATCTCTAATTTAAAATAATCAATTTCTAATGGCGGCCGTGGTGGAAGAATGCCCGGCGCCCAATAAGTAAAGACATCCACTTTCCAGTATTCCCTATCCATAGTGATGTTAGATAAAGAGTGTTCGGCATTATCATAAATATTTCCATTTAAAGAAAAATCCATCTTAAGCCATTGCGTGGACTGGTCCACAAAGGGAATGTTTTGCGGCACGTAAGGATCTCCTGCGTCTATTGGCGTTGGCGGTAGCGGAGGAGGCGGCACAATTGGCGCGGGAGCGGTGGGTAAAACAATGGCTGGAGCCGGAGGTAATGGCGGCGACGGTGCAATAGTCGGCTTTATTGGTTCTTTTTCAAATTTTATTGCCTTCGTAAACGGGAAATTTCCCGGTTCCGCTACCGCGGGCGCGAAATAGGTTTCATGGAAAGCAATAATGGAGGAATTTAAAGGCGGGAGCGGCTGAGATTCAGGCAGTGAATCCCCCGCGAAAAAACTGGATATAAATGCTAAAAGCCCGGTTAAAAATTTCATATATTGGTATTTTAATATTTATATTACTATATACTATATCATTTGTTATTTAGGGGCAATTTTTAGCTAGCGCGTATCCATCGGCTTCGGCTTCTTCTGCGTTGCTAAACCAAATCATATTTTCTTCTTTAATTCTTTTTGCCGAAGCACAATCTTTAGGATAATAGTTTTTACCGTTAATTGAAGCGACAAAATTGCCGCCGGTAAAATTAAAGGATTTATATGAATTTTCCGAAAATTCCGCTTGCCGTTCGGGCAAACCGATTTTAACGTTTTTATCAATAATAATCGGCATCGGCTTAATTGGCCGAATTAATAATCCGAGCCCCAACCCAACAAAAAACACCGACACTAAAATTAGAGAGGCGAATATGATACTTTGATACTCTTTCCCCCACTCTTTTAAACCTTGGTATCTTGACTTTAAATTAAAATTCTGATACATTTATTTTAAATTTTTAGCTTTTAATTTTTAATTTGAAACATGGCACATACTAAAGCCGCTGGCTCAACAAGATTGGGCCGTGAATCGGCATCACAGAGATTAGGAATAAAATTATTTGACGGTCAATCTGTTAAGGTCGGCTTTGTTTTAGCACGCCAAAGAGGCACTAAATGGGTTCCCGGCAAAAACGTTAAAAAGGGCAGCGATGACACACTTTACGCGACTTCAAGCGGAACGGTTAAATTTACTACCAAAAAATTAAAACATTTTGACGGCAATAGAAAAATTGTTAAAGTTATCAATGTGATTGACAGCAATATTGCAAAATAAAACTAAGAAATTTTATTTGCAATATTGCTGTCAATCGATTTAATTACTATATTTAAATTTGCTTCAATATCCGGATGCAATTTAATTGTTATTTTGCTGTTTCCCAGCGTTTTTATGGGTTTTGACGGGATTTGCTCTTTCCCCAAGTTTATTCCTTGTTTTTTTAATTCGCTCAAAATTTTTAACGGCGTTACAGAGCCATATGCCCGGCCCGACTCCCCCACCTTGACTTCAAATACTAAATTTAAATTTTCAATTTTTTTCTTAAGTAATTCCGAACTTTCTTTTAATTCCGCGGCAATCTTTTCTTGTTTTTCGCGTTCCGATTTCAATCTTTTTTCGGTTGACGGATTTAAAATATCGGCTAATTTTTTGCGAAGCAAAAAATTCCGGCCATAACCGTCGCTAACGTTTTTTATATCGCCAATTTTTCCCAAACCCGGAATATCTTTAAGCAAGACAACTTTCATTTATTTATTTTTTATTTGAGATGATAAAATTTCCACTGCTTTATCCAGCTGGGAATCCTTATTTTTACCGGCGTCGTCTTCCGCGATTACAACTTTGTAATCCGGCTCGAGACCCTGTTCAGAAATGGATATCCCTTTCGGAGTCAGCCATTTGGCAACGGTAACTTTCAGCGACGAGCCATCTTTGAGATTAATCAGTTCCTGAACCGATCCTTTGCCGAAAGTTTTTTCTCCCACCAGTTTAATGCCGCGATTGTCGCGTAAGGCGCCGGCTAAAATTTCCGCCGCCGAAGCCGTACCCTGATTAACTAAAACCACAATAGGATAATTTTTTAAAGCGCCTAAGCCGCTGGTTCGAAATTCGGTTTTATTGTTATTTTCCGTTTTACCAAACTGCTCAATTGCCACAAGGCTATTGGCATCAATGAACCATCCGGCAATATCAACCGATACTTCCAAAAAACCGCCCGGATTATTTCTTAAATCAAGAATAATACCCTTATATCCGGTAGTAGCTAAAATTTTTGCCGCCGCCTGTTGGAATTCAAAGGGCGCGGTTGAGGCAAAGCTGTAAAACGACAAATGGGCAATTTCATTATCTTTAAGCGCTTCAAGTTTGGTAATAGGTATTTTAATCACTGCCCGCTCAATGGTTATGTCTTTTGCTTTTGTGCCATCATTACCTCTTAAAATAGACAACGTCACTTTAGTGCCGACCTCACCGCGGATTTTTGTAACCGCTTCTTCCACCGTTATATCATCCGTTGGTTCGCCGTTTATTTTTAAAATCTTATCGCCGGCCAAAAGACCTGCTTTTTGAGCCGGCGTATCTTCAAGCGGAGCCACTATAACCAAAAAACCGTTTCTTTTACCAATTTCGGCGCCAATGCCGCCGAAACTGCCGCCGACATCTTGTTTAAAACTTTTTGTTTCAACCGGAGGAAAAAACACGGTATAAGGATCCCCCGCTCCCTTAACCATTCCGGAAATGGCGCCGTATAGCAAATTATCTTCTTTTAACTTATTTTGGTCTACAAATTTATTATGAAGCTCGTCCCAGGTATTCCAGAAAAGGGAAAAATCAAATTCTTTTGGCTGGCCGAATTCCTGATTGATAATCCCCACGATCGGACGCGGTAATTTGTCTATCGCTCCGAAAGTAAACCCGGCGCCAAAAGACGCGGCAATAAGCGCCACAACTATTGCTAAATATGCGTATTTTCTGTTTTTTCCAAACATAAAATTATTATAGTTTATAATAAATAATATGGCAATGATTGTTTTTTTGTGATATTTTAATAGTAATGGCGTTAACTACCAGACATCAAGTTTTGGCGTGGGATTTGGTTGAAGGTTTAGGCGATGAAAAGCATAAAGGCGTTTATTTTCGGCTCGCCAAGGGTTATGACGAGGCATTTTTAAGGCGAATTTTGAGTTTGGTTAAAGATGCGTGGCGGCAGGGAAAAATAAAAAGTGAAGATCGCGGAAAATATTTTATGGGAATACTAAAAAAAGAAATTCAAATTTATGGAAAAAGCGTTAAAAATATTACAAGAAGGCGATCCGATACTAAGAAAAAAAGCGGAGACCGTAAAAAATCCGGAAAATCCGGAAGTTAAAAAGTTAGTTGCCGATATGATTATAACCATGAAGCAGGCAAGCGGCATCGGTTTGGCCGCGCCTCAAATTGGCCATTCTTTGCGGCTATTTACCGTAAATATAGAAGACAAAATTTACGTTTTTATAAATCCGGAAATTAAAGATATGTCTTTAGAAAAAATTCCATTTGAAGAGGGATGTTTATCGGTGCAAAAAATTTGGGGACCGGTAGTGCGGCCGAAAAAACTAACTATTAAAGCGCTTAGCGAAAATGGCAAACCGGTTAAAATCCGCGCCAAGGGGCTATTGGCGCGCGTTATCCAGCACGAAATGGACCATTTAAATGGCATTTTATTCGTTGATAAAGCGGAAAAATTTTATTCCGCCGAAGGCGGATCCGCCTCTGGTGGAAAAGTTGAAAAAAAATGATTAAATTCGTATTTTTTGGGACGCCGGAGTTTGCAACGATAATTTTGGAAAAATTAATTAAATCTGGGCTTAAACCGCGAGCCGTATTTCGCGATCCAAAAGAATCGGTTTCTATTTTAATAGAGAAACTTAAAAGCTTAAAGCCGGATTTGGCTGTTATCGCGGCTTACGGCAAGATTTTGCCAAAAGAAATTTTAGAAATCCCCCGCTATGGCTTTATTAATGTTCACCCATCGCTACTGCCAAAATATCGCGGCGCTTCGCCGATTCAATACGCTATTTTAAAGGGAGATAAAAAAACGGGCGTAACAATTATGAAAATTGATGAAAAAATGGATCATGGCCCTATTCTGGAGAAATCCGAAATCCAAATTTCGAAATCCGAAACGTATGAAACTCTTTCTAAAAAATTGGCGAAATTGGGAGCGAAACTTTTGATAAAAATAATTCCGGATTACGTCTTGGGAAAAATTAAACCGGTTGAACAGGATCACTTAAAAGCCACTTATACAAAAATTATAAAAAAAGAAGATGGAAAAATTAATTGGTCAAAAAGCACCGAAGAGATTGAAAGAATGACTCGGGCGTATTACCCATGGCCAAGCGCGTGGACGCAAGTAAATCTAAAATCTAGAATCTCAAATCTCAAAATTATAGAAGCGGAAGTTTCAGAAAATAAAAACAACTATCAATTAGGCGAAGTTTTCGCGTTACAATATCCTTACAAACTTGAGAATATTGGTATGTTGTTAGCAGTAAAGTGTGGCACTGGAAACTTGGCTATAAAAAAATTGCAGCTTGAAGGCGGCAAAATTTTATCAGCACAAGAATTTCTAAATGGCCACAAAGATTTTATTGGAAGAAGTATAGTAAAGTAAAAATGCCCGATCTTCACCAGTCAGCGATCGCTGGCAAATGAAGACAGAAGACATTAAAATCTATTAATCTGATTATTAGCAATAAAAAAAGGCCTGCGCGGTGAGCTCGCGCAGGCAGAGATCGATTGTTCTCCGCCGGGAGTTGGTTAAAACCACGCTGCCTCGTCACAGCGGTCCAAGACGAAGAAATTGAATTGCTTACCAAGGGGCTCACTGGGGCTCATTCCCTCGGTTTACCCATCCCCCTTGTGGGCGGTAGGGCACTATCTCCCGAACCGCGGCCGGTAAGCCGGCGGCCGGGATTTCTAACTTTGTTGAGGGAAAAACGGTGGTGGCTGGAGCGGCTTTCAGGCTTTAGCTTTCGGCGTTCGCCTACTCGCCATCCAAGATATGAGGGTGTCGCACCCGTGGAGTGCACCGCCCACGGTCTCAGACACTATTTGCCCCCAATCTTTTTTTACGCTGCTCCAACCACCAATTATCATTATATCAAATCCACATAATCTGTCAACCCCTTACAATAACTTCAAAACGTTCCACCAGTTTTCTATGTATTCGGCCCGGCGGTTCTGATATTTCAGATAATAAGCATGCTCCCAGAGATCTAGAACTATTAACGGCTGATGACCTTTGAGATAAGGAAATTCATGATTCGGCAAAGAATAAATTTGAAGTTTATTTTGCTCATCGTGAACTAGCCAAGCCCAGCCGCTTCCGAAATGGGTTACCGCCGTGTTGCTGAATATTTTTTTAAATTCTTCCGGCGAACCAAAAGTTGTCTTAATTTCTTCAAACAGCGCCTCGTTAATTTCTTTTTGTGGCGCCATAATTTGCCAAAAAAACGAATGATTTAAATGCCCGCCACCGTTGTTATGAATCGCTTTTTTATCGGCTTCGTCTACAGTTAAACTTGGCAATTCTTTTATAAGCTCTTCAAGTTTTTTATCAGCCAATTCGGGATATTTTTCTAAAGCGGCGTTAAGTTTATCAACATAGAATTGATGATGTTTTCCGTGATGAATTTGCATCGTTTCAGCATCTATATATGGTTCCAACGCATTATAAGCATATGATAATTTGGGCAGTTCGTATTTCATAAAATTGAAATTTAATTTTAACTAAAATCCATTGTATAATATTTTGTATGAAAATAACATTTTTAGGAACCGGACCTTCGGGCCGAATCCCCCGCCCTAATTGCGGCAATTGGTACGTCTGCAAAGAGGCCAGAAAACCGGGAAGTAAAAGTGCTCGCTTGCAATCTTCGGCTTTTTTTTCCGCCATATGCGGATCCGCCTTTGGCGGAGAATTTTCCAATTTTAATATCTTGATCGACGCGTCACAAGACGTTAAAAAACAGCTCCGACGCCTTAAAGGAGTCGGAGCTCCGACTGCAACGTCGGAGTTAAAACATAAAAATATAAACGCGGTTTTTTTAACCCATGGCCATTTAGACGCAGCCGGAGGTTTAAAACAGCTTTATGAATTAATAAAAAAATCCAGTTTGCCGGTTATTCACACTGAAAAAAATACTAAAAATGTTTTAATTGAAGATTCATATTGGGCCGATTTTCCGTATCAAGAAATTAAACCGCTCCAAAAAATAAATTTTAATAATTTTTCGGTTATTCCTTTTCGGGTGGAACATGCTTTTAATCCGAAATTTTTGACTCTCGGTTATTTATTCGAAGTAGAAGGAAAACGAATAGTTTACGCCAGCGATTTTAAAATAATGCCAGAGGAGTCAAAAAAATTAATTAAAAACGCCGATTTGGCGATACTGGACTGCGCGGCGTATAACAAGCCTATCCCCACGCACCAAAGTTTTCCTGAAATTCTAAAACTTGTTAAAGAATTAAATTTAAAAAAAGTTTATCTCACCCAAGTCGGCATCGCCTGGCCGCATTACGAACTGGCACAAAAAATCGTCAGCAAAGAATCAAAAAACATCCTTTTAGCTTATGATGACCTGGAAATTAAAATCTAAATTGCATGTTTATTTCCGATCGGTTGATAACTTGCAATTATTGACTTTCTGATAATTTTATAGTACAATGTAGTAAGTGTGCTGAATCAGCATTGGGCTGAATCTCGGCGCAAGTTCCTAAACTCTTCGATTATTTGGAGAATACTGCAATGAAAAAGCGTGTGGTAAAACCGATCGAGATCATCTCTCTTCCATTGGGCATGGGTGGTGTGACCATCCGGCACGACAAGTGCGTAACTGGAGGCCTGAACACCATGGAAGCGTTTGTCATGCTTGCCGGGATGCTTGCGAACGGCCCCAAGCAAGTGAGGATGTCCATGCCCGTGGTGACCGAGAGCTTCCTGCATCACTTCAACGACGGCCGTAGGGCCGTGGCAAGGGTAACTTTTTGCTCGAAGAAGAAGTAGTCCGATCCACTCACCGGACGAACCGCCCCGGCGCGCTATTGCGCGCCGGGGATTCGCTTTTTTAAATTTTTGAAATTATAAAATGTAAGTATAAAACCGATCGGAATTATACATGCATTTTGATTTATTTTTATTTTAGTTTGGTTTATTTAGTATGAAGTCCAGGAATTTTTCGGCTAGGGTTTGCGGCGGTTTTTTATAACCGGTTTTACGGCGAATTTCTATCAAATTTAATTCCAGTTCCCGTTCTCCCGCTTTAATAATTTCCTGAGCTTTACTAAACTCCAGCCAATTATGGCTCATTACTGGCGGCCGTAAAACTAAATTGGCACTTTTTAAAATACTTTTCGCGATTTGATATTCAATAATTGAAAGCGCGCTTGAAATAACTCCATATATATCGTGAGTGGTCGCCAATTCTTCCGACGCCGTAAACCATCTGCTTGAAACGTCAACGGCGATAATATATTCGGCGCCCATGTCTTTTACCACATCGGCCGGAACCGGATTCACCAGTCCGCCGTCTATTAATAAATAGCCATCAATCGCTACCGGCGCGAAAACTATTGGAAGAGCGATACTGGCCCTTATGGCGTCAACCAAATCGCCATTTTTAAGGCGAACCTCGTCTCCATTTTTAGCGTCTGTTGCCAAAGCGGTGAAAGGAATTTTACAATCTTCAATTTTAATATTTTTTAATTCTTGTCTCAACTTATCTGCAATGGATTCTCCTTTAAAAAGCGCGCCGTCTTTACGTTTGATTATTTCATTTATAGGAAAAATATCATTTCTTTTAATATTAACAATAAAATCTTCTAAAGTTCTGATATCGCCGGTGGCGGCGTACCAGCCGCCAACTAAGGCACCCATGCTGGTGCCGGCGATATAATCAATTTTAATACCGGCGTTTTCAAGCGCTTTAATAATTCCAATATGGGCGAGACCCTTAGCTCCGCCGCCACCTAAAGCTAATCCAACTTTCTTGGTAGCCATACTATTTTCATTTTGACTTTAGTTGGGGCAAGCGGGATTTGCCCGCGTGCATACTCTTAATGTCTCTTACCACGATATTTTTTCTGATGCGCCACTTGTCGCCGGTCCGAAATGTTGTTTTTCCTTTTGCGGCATTTTTTCGAGAATAATTTTTCATATCTTTATTTTATACTTAATTTATGATAATGTGAAGCGTGTAAAAGATAAAAGTTATGGGAAATTTAGTTTTATATCGCAAATACCGGCCGCAAGAATGGGATGAAGTTATCGGCCAAGAGCATGTGGTGCGAACGCTTACTAACGCTTTAAAATTGGGTCGCGTGGCTCACGCTTATTTATTTGCCGGACCTCGGGGCACCGGAAAAACAACTATTGCCCGCATCTTGGCAAAATCGCTTGGCTGCGGCAATCTTGACCTTATAGAAATTGATGCGGCTTCAAATAGAGGTATTGATGAAATAAGAGAACTTCGCGACGGCATAAAATTCGCGCCGACTGCCGGAAAATATAAAGTTTTCATTATTGACGAAGTTCACCAATTAACCAAAGAAGCATTTAACGCATTATTAAAAACATTGGAAGAACCGCCGGCACATGCCATATTTATTTTGGCGACCACCGAAATTCACAAAGTTCCCGAAACGATTCTTTCCCGCGTTCAGTCATTTCCTTTCAGAAAGCTTGCCGTACCGGAAATTATAAAAAAACTTGAAAAAATTGTTGAAATGGAAAAAATAAAAATCGAACCGGACGCCTTGCGGCTTATCGCAACTTTTGCCGGCGGCAGTTATCGCGACGCCGAATCAACACTCGAACAGCTTCGGGTTTGGAGCGATAAGACCATTATCAAAGAAGACATAGAAGATCTTTTGGGAGCGGTAGATTTTGAAAAAGTTAAATCAATAACCGATTGTCTTAATAATGCCGGCGCTAAAGAAGCAATTGATTATATTAGTAAATTAACCAATGAAGGAACTGATCTTGAGATGTTTACTAAGGCACTTATAAATCATTTGCGGAAAATAATGCTTTTAAAAGTTGACAGTTCCCTATCGGAATTGATGGCGCAGGAACTTTCGCCAGACCAGTTTGAAACCGTTAAAGCACAGGCCGAAAAATTCTCGCTTGATAACGCAGCGCGAGCAATAAAAATATTTATGGTTGCCCAAAACGACATTAAGCGCTCGCCAATCCCCTCCCTGCCGCTTGAATTGGCAGTCGTTGAGATTATTCAAAATAAAAACTCAATTTGATAAAACCGAACCACGATGATATAATTTAGATATTAATATCGTGGTTCATATATGTCACTGTCCGAATATAAAATTAGGTCAATAGAATTAAGAAAAAAAGGGCTTTCTTACTCTGAAATATTAAAGATAGTACCCGTTGCAAAATCTACGCTTGCGGTCTGGTTGCATTCAGTTGGTCTTTCAAAAAAACAAAAACGGCGTTTAACTGAAAAAAAATTAGCTTCCGCCTTACGAGGTGCGGCAAAGCGCAAAAATCAGAGATTGGCGCTAACTACTTCTTTAATGGAAGCGGCTCAAAAAGAAATTAGAAAAATTTCAGATAGAGAATTGTTTCTAATAGGCACTGCCCTATATTGGGCTGAGGGTTCTAAGCAGAAAGATCATAACGTTTCTGCTCGTGTCAGATTTAGCAATTCTGACCCGAAAATGATTAAACTGTTCCTATTGTGGCTTGATAAAATATGCGGTATAAAATCTCTGGATATTCGCTGTGATTTATATATTCACGAAAAAAGTGATATTATAAAAGCCAAATCTTTTTGGCAAAAAGAAATTATGTTGCCAATAGAGGGTGTTTATTTTAAAACAACAAAAATAACAAAGAGAAAAAACATTGGCAATAATTATGTCGGATTAATTAATATTAATGTAAAAAGAAGTACTAATTTAAATAGAAAAATTAGCGGCTGGATAGATGGTATTTGTAAATATTACCAATTTTAAAAAATTCCTTTCTAAAGCTGCGGGATCGTCTAGTGGTAGGACACCAGGTTTTGGACCTGGGTACCGGGGTTCGAATCCCTGTCCCGCAGCTTTGGACGAGAATTTTTAATAAAAAAACTAAATCCAAGTCCTGCAGTCATCATATGCTAAATCAAATGACTGAGATATATTAATTAAATTATATGCGTAAAGAAATCGAGGTAAAAGCAAAAGTCGCTAATTTTGATATAGTAATTCAAAAGCTTTTGGAGTTGGGCTGTATTTTATCTGAACCATTAACACAAAATGACACTATTTTTGTTGATGATAATTATGGCCCATTTGATGAATTTCAACCAAATAAAAATTTATTGAGAATTCGAGAAACGAAATGGTATATCTATCCAAAAAGAATCAAAAATAAATCCGACCAAAACGCCCCAATCTGATATACTGAAATAGCCCTAAAAAGCCCAAATGGTCTCACTCTGGGCGGTTCTAGGCCGAGTTAATTAGCTATGAAAATAACTCCAATAATATGCGGTTATTTTTTATACGGATCGTGGACGTTAGAACTTTTTAGTGATTAAATAAAGATAAGTAATTTATAAACATGGGATTATCTATTTTATTTTTTCTTTTATATATAGCGATTGTTGTAACTATTGGTGTTATTTCTTCCAGAAAAGAAACCGAAGATGATTTTATGATTGCCGAACGCCAAGTTCAAGGAGTTCAGGTTGCTGCCACAATGAGTGCCAGCTCTTTTGATGGCGCAACTCTTGCAATTTATCTTGCGTATGTTTATCAATACGGCTTTTCGGCTATTTGGCTTTTTATTGGAATAGCCATCGGTTTTCTGTTTGTGAGAAAATATGCTTGGAAAATTAAGCAAAAAGCTGATGAACTAAAAGTATATTCAATGCCTGAGTATTTTTTCAGGGTTTTTGGAAAGAGGAATGGCCTGATGTTTTCACTATTTATTGTGCTTCAATTCTTTTTACTACTAACAGTAAATTTTATTATTGGTGGTAAAGTTCTATCAGCCATTTTCCCAATTCCATATTTTCTTGCGGTGATAATCGGCGGATTAATAATTTTGACTTATCTTTTGTTGGCTGGCTTCAAGGCGGTAGTGCGTACAGATTTTTTCCAAATGATAATCATGTTTGTTATGACCTTGTCAGTCGGGATTTTTCTTTTCGGAAAAACTAATATTCCAGTTTCCGAATTTAATCTCGGCACGCTCGGAATCGGGAATATACTCGGTTTCCTTATTCTTGCGGGTGTTGGGATCATGGCTACTCCTGATTTGTGGCAAAGAATTTTTGCAACTAAAGATGAAAAGAATTTGAAACGAGGATTGAATTATTCCGCTCTCATTTTGTTCATTCTCGGAGTTGTTATCAGCATTGTTGGTCTTGCTACAAAACAACTCTTTCCGAATATTGTGCCTGAAGACGCTTTAGTTACGGGATTTTCACAACTGCTTCCATTCGGACTTAAAGAATTTGGCATGGTGTTGCTCTATGCAGTGGCACTTTCATCATCAGACACTGCTACATTTGTCATCTCGTCAATTTTCACTCGTGACCTCAAAAATTACTCTCAAAAGTACAGTGAAGAATCAATGAAAAAACTTACCCGTTTTTTCATAATACTACTCATCGCTTTAGCGGTACTCATTGGTATTTTCTATCAAAATATCTTGGCACTTGGCTTTTCTCTCGCAAGTTTGGGCTTGGCTCTATTCCCAGTAATTTTCGGGTCGCTCTATTGGAAGTTAAAACAACGAGCAGTTTTCTGGAGTTTGGTTATTGGATTTTTGAGTATCGTAATTTTGTTTGCTGCAAATCAGCTTAACCCCGAAAACGCCGTTATTTCATTACCAGTGGTGTTGTTTTCTTTACTAATTTTTCAGAAATTATTCAAAACTGCCACTCCCTTACAAAATAAAATAGTGAACTAATCAAACCTCTTAGATACGTTCTAACTTCGTCTAGTACCCCGAGCCGTCATATGTTAAGTCAGGTAACTGAGATGTATAAGTATAAATTAAAAAATAAATAATGCCACACTTCCTAAGCTATTTAATGGGAGCGGAAAGAATTGAAGATAAGGAGTTAGAAGATTTAAGTGTCAAAATTGAGAATAAAGATTCCGATGGCGATCGGTCGATTAAAATACCGGAAGAAAAATTGTCTCAATATATTGAGTTGATAAAAAATAAACTTACCAACGGATTTTGGAATGAAGTAATCGGCACTAAAGAAATAATATTTATATTTAAATTCAATGGCGGCAGTATTAAAGAATATAGATTGTCTCCTAAAAATGAACAAGAAATTGATAAATTATGCGCTGAATTCAATAACGAATCATCTGAAAAAACGGCTAATGTTTACAAATATATTTCCGATAATAAGTTTTATCACGATTTTATGATTGAGCATTATTCGGATATGATTAATCGCTGATTATGAAACAACAATATCTATCGCGCACTTGGGTTAATCCAAAACTCAAAGCCGGAAAATCTAAAATTCACGGCGATGGTGTTTTTGTTAGTGAAAAAATCTCAGAGGGAGAAAGGGTTATGGAATTTGGAGGCGAATTAATTTCAAAAGAAGAAGCGTTTTCAGGAAATTACAGAAGCCGTTCAGTTTGGATAGTTGATAATGATTGCTATTTGGCATTGCCGAAAAGTAATACTAAGGAAAGTTTAGACGAAAACATCAATCATTCCTGCGAAGCTAATACCTGGCTTATTAATGAAGTCACTATAGTCGCAAAAAGAGATATAGAAGCGGGAGAAGAAGTAACTCTAGACCAAGGTACGTGGAATTTTGAAGATAGCGAGTACACAGATAGTAAAGAACCTTGTTCTTGTGGGACAAAAGATTGCCGTAAAACTCTAACAGAAAACGATTGGAAAATTCCAAGCGTTCAGGAAAAATATAAAGATCATTTCCACCCCTTGATCCAAAAAATGATTAATATTTCCTGACCGAGACGCCTCGATTTGATATATTAAAATAGATATAGTATATTAATTTTCACTGATGTTTAACAAAAATTAAATGGGAGAACAGATAATGCTGTTGGAAACTCGCAAGGTCAAGATTTTGGTTAAAATTAACGAATTGCAAAAAGAAAAAACCGAACTAGAACGGAAATTGCGGGAAGAAAAGGATTTCAATATCGCAGCATGGAAAGAATATGGCAGCGAATTATGCGCTAATAGCATGATTGCGAATGAGGCGGTGATTGCCAAAAAAATTGCGGATGTTGCTGAAAAAATCCACATACTTGAACAATATCTTACTGGAGCATTCAGCGCGTCAGAAAGAACCCAACTGTATAAGTTAACGGTGGCTACCGACGAAGCCATAAAAGAGCTTGAAGCAAAAAGATTAAAACTTCAAGAATCTTTAAGTAAATTTGTTTTATTAGACGCGCTTTTAATACAAAGCGGCGTTGAATAACGGGAAATATCCCGTTTTTTTGTTTTAAAAAATAAAACCCAGTGAAATATATTCACCGGGTTATTGCCCGCACGTATCCCGTATGACGCCGGTTTTGTCACCGTACGAAGTGGCGTTACGGCCAATAAAATACATAATTGAGTCCTCAAATTCGCTGTGATCCGCTCCGCAGTTGTGGCCAAGCTCGTGAAGCAGATTTTGCACGGTATAACTAACATCGGAGTTGTAGGCCACGATAGAGTATGCCTCATTCATCATTGCGCAACCGCTCCAGATACCCGGAATGTCGCATGAAGCAAGCGGCCGGTCAATGAGGAAAACCCAAAATCGGGACGGATGCCGCTCCAGCTTCTCGGCTAGCCACGCAAACGCGCTTTTATCGTCAATTGAGAAGCCAGTATTGGGTGAAAGACCAACTTCAATCACTCCGAGCACTAGACGCCTGCCGACGTTCGCGTGAAAAATCAGCGAAGCGCGATTGATGATACCTGTGATGTGTGCTTCAAATTCTTTTGTTGTTTTAAAACGCTCTCGCAAGAGCGGATCCACAACAATGCCCACTGTAAGTGGCGGCTTTTCATTAGCTGCAGATGGTATTGCGGCAAAAACAATTAAGAAAAATAAAATTAGCATGATTACGCGCATCGCCGTCTCCTTAATAAATTATTTTAACGAACCGCTTTTTTAGATATAGTATATCATAGTTAGAAAAGATTGATAAGAATTATCGACTTGTGCTAAAATTTATTTAAAACAATTGTTCTTTAAAAATTGGAGCATGAAAATGAGAAAATCGGCAATTTTGGGAATTTTTTTCCTGGTTATTTTTTATCCGTTGCTTATTTTTGCGGTTTTCCCGGATAAAGTAATTGAAGATGTCAAATCGTCCGTAGTGGCGCTTTACGCAGACGAAGATTTAAATTATCTTCGCGGCAGCGGGTTTTTTATTGATTCTTCGGGCGCGGTTATTACCGCCAGACATGTAGCGCGAAATTATCCGAAGTTATGGGCGCTATTATACGACGGCAGAAAATTAGAGTTAACCCCGGCCCGATTTCAAGAGAGCAACGATTTAGCTATAATATTGCCTAAAATTTCAGGAAGTGAAGCATCTGTTTTTCCATTTTTAAAACTTGGCAATATTAACAATCTAACCGTTGGCCAACCTGTTATGGCGATAGGCAATAGCAATAACGGATTATGGCAGGTTTTTTACGGAAATATTGAAAATTTGTATAGACAAATCATTACGGAAAATAATCTGGTATTTACTACTATAGAATTTAACATGATTATACCCAAAGGTTTCAGCGGCAGTCCTTTGGTTGATGAAAACGGCGAAGTATTGGGCATTAATATAGCCAATGCCAGAGCTTCTTCCGGAAACAATTTATCTTACGCTATAAGTTTGATGGAAATTAAATTGTTTATTAAAGAATTTCATAAGAAGTCGCCTTAAACCGCCTTCATCTTATTTTATGGAGGCGCTTTTTTTAGTTGAAAACACAATATATTTATATGAAAAGAAATTACCCAAAAAGGCCGTGATTATCGTGAAACCCAGTGCTATATTGGCCCAAATTTTAGAGTCTATACCTATCGGCGCGCCGATAACATTTACTATTATATGTAAAATTATGGCATTAATCGTGGCTACAATGGCAGAAATGCCAAAAAATTGAATGGCCTCAGTTTTAATATTTTCCACCTTTCTTTCGTCAAAAGTCCAGAATTTATTCCAAAGAAAACTGTTTGTAACGGTAATAAAAAAAGCGATAACAAAAAACAAATCCAGTGTGAAACCGGAAGAGATATTAGTTATAAAAATAAAAAAATTATAAACTCCGGCGTTAAGAAAAGTGTTTAAAACACCGATGACTCCATATTTGCCGAGCTCCCAGAAACCGACGCGGTTTTTATATTTCGCCAAAAAATAAAATAAACTAAGCGCCAATATTGCTCCGATAGGAACAAACAGAATCCAAAAAACAGAAAAACTTACCGCATTTATCCCCCGCTCCGCCAAAATATCAAAAATTTTTAAATTTTTCAGTATCGGCAAAGAAAGCCAAGCCGATGCTTCACCGGCAAAAATTGCCAACCAAAAATCTTTTTTTGTTAATTTTATTTCCATATTCGTTATTCGTTGATGGTTCTAAACCGTTTACTAATAATTTCCTCGACTTCTTTGCGTGGTTTGGCGTATTTTTGCCGGTTAATTTCCCTCAATTTTTCCGCTTCATCCAAACTGCTAAGAGGAGTTTCTTCGGTCATAATGTTAAATGGCGTGGTAGTGGCGCCGTTAAGTAATAACTTAACATAAGCATGGCGATTATCAATGTTGATAAGATCGGATTCGTTAAATACCGGTTCGAAATATTTAACCAGAAATTTAGCGTCTTCCGGCCCGATTCTAAATGAAACAATAGAACCGGCATTGCCAAAAACAGAATCACGGATTTTATCTGTAAGCTGTCCGATGAATTGATGGGCTAAAATAAGATTAAGGCGATATTTCCTGGCTTCGGCAAGAATAGTGGCGATAGAATCGGTCGTGAAATTTTGGAATTCATCCATATAAAGATAAAAATCTCGCCGCGATTCTTCATTTCGCTCTTCAGCCCTCCTAAAAGCCGCCATTTGGAGTTTAGCGGTTATAATCAGTCCCAAAAGAGCGCTGTTCATTTCTCCGATCCTGCCTTTTGAAAGGTTAACAAGTAAAATTTTACCATTATTCATAATATCGTTAAAATCAATCCCCGAACGATTTTGACCGATTATATTCCTCATCATCGAATTTTCGACAAATCGGCCTACTTTGGAAACCAAATATCCGATCATTTCCGATTTGGTTTGCTCCGACATTTTCAACATTTCTTTGTCCCAAAAATCCCGCACCAATGGATCGGTAACTTTTATTAGCAGTTGGCGGACAAACGTCGGATCGGTGAAAATGCGGGGGATGTCAACCAAAGTGCCGGGGTTGGCTTCATCGGCCATTAAAGTCAGCATGGCGTTTCTCATACTGTGTTCAAAAACCGGGCCAAGGTGTTCCGCAAGAAAAAGTTTTTGAAAAGTGGCAATCATTTCCTGGATGGCAAAATCCTTTTCGGTCGCGGTGGCGGCCTCCAAAAGATTTAAACCAACCGGCCATTCGGTATCGGCCGGGTCAAATAAAACCACATCGTTGTGGCGGGAGCGCGGCACAAGGCCCAAAATCGCTTCAACCAAATCGCCGTGGGGATCTATAACGCCAACGCCGGCGCCACTATCAATATCTTGTTTAATAAGATTTCTTAAAAGATAACTTTTTCCGGTGCCGGTTTGGCCGACGATATAAAGATGGCGCCGGCGGTCAAGCGGATTTAATTTAATAGTTGTTTCTTGGTTTCTGAACTGATTTCGGCCCAGAATAACTCCGGATACCGGTAAAATCGCCGGCGGCGCGGCAGCCTTGGCTTTAACAAACCTTACTTTTGGCGTTTCTATTTTAATAATCGGAAAGTGATATATGCTGGTTAACTCTTCGCCGGAAACCCAGATGCTTTCCGATTTATTAAATAATCTGAAAGAAAAATTGTATATTAAATTTTTTAAAATTCTTTTTTGCGGCCTAAAACTATAAAAAGAATTCAGGTCCGGGGATTCAAACTGGGCAAAAGCGCTTTCAATGTTTGACAGTATCTGCGCCGATTCTTCATCTGTTTCCGCCGACACTAAAATTCTAATATTAACTTCAAATAAATTTTGCTTTGCTTTATTGTCAATGGCGTTAATGAGATCTTGAGTAAGCGGCGTTAATGTTTTTGGAAGTTCAGCGGATTTGTTTTTATCTTCCGATTTTTTAATGTTAAAAAATTCTCTAATAGCATCAATAAAGGATAAAGGATTTTCTATCTCGCTTACTGCTTTATCTAAATGTTTGCCCTGATACAAATGTTTCATAACTTTCACGGCGTCGTTTTTTGATGAATATTTTGTCGGTCGAACTAAAATTTGAAGCGCCACTCCTTCACCCTTGGCTTTAAGCAATGAGACAGAGTTGGTAATAAGGCCGAGAGTGCTAGCTTCAAGTTTTTTATAGGTCTGAAACGGCAAAATATAATTGCGTTTTAATTTAAGCGTTGAACCGGCGCTTTTGCCGCTTCTATTGAAAATATTGTAATCGTTTACGGGTTCAATCTGGGCTTCCGGAAAAAATCCCTGAATTTGCCTTTGAATTGTATTTTGAAATTTTTTTGGAAGAGCAAAATAAAATCCGATTTCCTCCCCTTCTTCCGGTACGGCAATTTCAAACACTATGTAGGGCTTGGAAGAAAAAGGGCCGCTTTCTTTTTGCAGAATAGCGTTTAAGGAATTGTAAAATTGCTCCATTACCAAAAGCTTTTCTTTTTCCTTATTAATGTCGGCCGACTCTAAAATTTTCGGAAAGCGAATTTCAAACAAAATAAAATTAAGGGAACTAAAAATGATCCCCTTGCGCCAGGCCCTGTTAAACAAAAACCAGGCAAACAATAAAACAATGGTGATTGCTAGAATAAATATTAGATAATAAAACATTTAAAGTTTTACTTTAACTTTCCCGCTTCAATTAGCTTTTGATAAAAACGGTCTATTAAGGCGTCATGAAAATCGTCTAAAAGATGAGGGTCGTTTTTAGCTTTAGCCGCTTGTATGGCTTCACCTATCCCCTTCTCAAACGCGATTTGAATTAACGCTTCAATCTCCGGCGCATGTTGTTTTTCTTGTACTGTAATCATATGTTAATATTATACCAATATCTAATGTTATGACAAAATTGTTTTATAAACATAAGCATGTAGTAATCTTATTGTTAATTATCGCTATCGCGGTTTTTTTCAGGTTTTGGCAGTTTGATTCCGTCCCGCCCGGTTTATACCAAGACGAAGCGATGAATGGCGCCGACGCTTTAAGTTCTTTAGAAAACGGCAAATTTAGCGTTTTTTATACAAATAATAACGGCCGCGAAGGAATGATAATTTGGCTTGATGCGTTGGCAATTAAGCTTTTTGGGACCGAACCATGGGTTTTAAGGGTTTTCCCTGCCATTGCCGGAGTTTTAGCCGTTTTTGGACTTTTTTTTCTTACAAAGTTGCTATTTAGCATTGAGATTGCTCTAGCTTCAAGTTTTTTTATGGCAACTAGTTTCTGGGCGGTAAATTTCAGCCGAATTGGTTTTCGCGCCAATTTAATGGTGCCAATTTTAATATGGTCTTTTTATTTTTTACTGCGCGCAGTCAATCGAAATCCGGTGTCCGACACCAGAGAACTTCGGTGTCGGACACCGGATTTTATCATTGCGGGAATTTTATTCGGTCTGGGATTTTACACTTATATTTCATATAGATTCGCGCCGATTTTAGCCGCCGCGTTTTTTATTCCTTACCTTACAACGCGCCGAGCAAAAAGATTTTGGCTGGGATTTGCGATTTTCGCGGTTACGGCTTTTATTGTTGCCTTGCCGATCGGGTTTTATTTTCTTAATAATCCCGGCGACTTTTTCGGAAGAAGCGGGCAAGTATCCATTTTTTCCGCGGATAACCCCATTAAGGCCACTGTTTTAAGCATTGCGGCAACGTTAGGAATGTTTAACATTATCGGCGATTTAAACTGGCGACATAATTTTGCCGGTTATCCGCAGTTGCTTTTGTCGGTAGGAATTTTATTTATTTTGGGGATTTTGATATGCGCCAAAAGAAAAAACTTAAGCGATAAGTTTTTGTTTCTATGGTTTTTTATATTTTTACTGCCAAATATTTTATCAACCGAGGGCAACCCCCACGCTCTGCGGGCTTTGGGAGCGATGCCCGCGGCAATGATTTTTGCCGGCATCGGATTAATTTGGCTTTATCAAAAAGTTCAAGGGTATCTTAACGAAAAGATTAAAAATTTAGAACTTGAAGCTTACCGCAGCCAGCTTTTAAGAATTAAAAAAGAAGTTATTGTATTGCTAATCATTTTTTTATTATTTGTAGGATTTGCGGAATATAACAAATATTTTGTAAAGTGGGCTTCTAACATCCGCACCGCCGATGCTTTTTCTAAAAATCAGGTTGAAATTTCAAATTATCTGAATAACCTTCCGAAAAACGTTCTAAAATATGTTATTTGGCACGTTGATGATAAAGAGACAAACAATGGTTTGCCTGTTTCCGCTCAAACGATTTATTTTCTTACTCAAAAAAAATCAAGAGTAATCTATCTAAAAGCCAATGAATTTGATAGGATAAAATTAGGAAAAGAAAACACTGTTATCATTCCGACTTATTTTGATTTGACGCTCCTTCACGATTTAAATAAAAAATTTCCGAGCGGGAAAATTGAATTTATTTATTTAAACACTCCGATTTTA
>Ga0209542_10001645_pt1 | contig 51921 bp, 51 predicted proteins | sample RifCSPhighO2_01_FD_184028 | JGI IMG/M metagenome (GOLD analysis project Ga0209542, IMG submission 184028) | Soil microbial communities from Rifle, Colorado - Rifle CSP2_plank highO2_0.1 (SPAdes) (version 2) | ecosystem: Environmental > Terrestrial > Deep subsurface > Rock core/Sediment ...
AATACAAAGATATCATCGATAACGAATTAATACCATTTTATGTCGCGCGGGCTGCACTTAATGTAGAGCATGTCTTTCATCAGAAGTTTGCTTTAGATACACTCTATGATTTACTCTCTGATAAAAAGATGGTAGAAAAGATGAAAAAAATATGTCATTTTTCATATCCTGAATTTATAAAAATGACTGGAGATCATGATCTATACCATGTACAGCATATAGACTATCAGACAAATAAAATAAAGCAACTTGTGAATGAGAGAGAGAAATTAAAGTCTTTTTCATATCAAATGAAATTTTTGTTGAAAAAATTTTTTTTACCATATGCCTAAAGTGTCTGTAATCATTCCATCTTATAATCACGAAAAATATGTGAGATACGCAATTGAAAGCGTGCTCAATCAGACATTTCAGGATTTTGAAATAATTATATGCGATGACGGATCAAGTGATCATACAGTCGCAGAAATTAAAAAAATTAAAGATCCGCGAATTAAGCTCTTTATCCAGAAAACAAATAGGGGAGTCTCCACTGCAATAAACGAATCCTTGCGTCAGATAAAAGGTAAATATATCGCCCATCTAAACTCTGATGACGCATTTCTGCCTGACAAGCTTGACAAGCAAGTCGCTTATCTTGACAAACATCCAAGCATAGGAGCAGTTTTTTCTTACGCACAATTTATAGATGAACAAGGACATGTATTTAAATCAGAAACTCATCATCACAGTTTCATGAATCATCAAAAAAATCGGAATCGTTATCAATGGTTACATTACTTCTTTTATAACTGTCGTTGGCTTTGGCATCCAAGTATGATGCTCAGGAAATCAGCACATGAAGTTATCGGTGATCATGACGGAAGACTCGCTCAGACACACGATTTTGACCTTGGGATACGTCTCTCCCTAAACTATGACATCCACATCATCCAAGAACCTTTAATACAGTTTAGGATAAGAGCCGGTAATAAGAATGTGAGCGCCAATACTCTTCAGACCCAAATAAGAAGTATGTTTGAATTGGCTCATGTATTAAAAAGATTTTTAAAGATAAAATCTACCCAAGAATTTTTAAAGATCTTTCCTGAAGAAAGCAAAAAATACAAAGATATCATCGATAACGAATTAATACCATTTTATGTCGCGCGGGCTGCACTTAATGTGGAGCATGTCTTTCATCAAAAATTCGCACTTGATACTATGTATGATCTCCTTCAAAATCCGTCAATCGCTAATAAAATAAAGAAAATCTCCAATTTTAGTTATCCAGATTTTATTAAACTAACTGGCTCTCATGATATTTACCATATACAACATATTGATCATCAAAACAACATAATTAATCAATTGACAGAACAGTTAAGCAACTTTAATTCTCTTAAAGGAATTACAAAAGCTATCTTCAGAAAGATGCAGTCAAGATTAGAAGAGATTATTTCAAGGAAAAATTTTTAAGATTACTATAATACCTATATGTTTTTTTTAGACCTACTTGCAGTGATGTTTTGGGTTTCCAGCCTAAGATTCTTTGAGCTTTATTACAATTAGCATATACATCTTCTATCTCTCTTTCAGAAAAAGAACGTGCTCCTAATTGAATACTTTTCCCATCCCTGCTACTGATTTTAATTAGCCTGTGAAGGACGTCTATTATTGAATAGCTTTTAGGGTCACAAATATTAAATACCTCATAATGCTTGTATTTATCAGATTCTAAAAATGAGATAGCTTGCATATATGCTTTCACAACATCTTCAATATATGTAAAACTTAAATGTTGTTTCCCATTTCCTAATAATAATATTCTGTTGTGTAATAGAGAATCAATCATTAGAGGAATAACCTTATCATTATCCTTTTCTCCATATGAAGAAAATAATTTTAATGTCGCGCTGCGGAGGTTATGGACATTTGTATAATATTTTAGAATTGTTTCAAACGCTATTTTTGTAATAGTATAGTAATTTAACGGTACTATTTTACTTTCTTCAGTAATCACTCCTTGTGATCTGTCATATTCAAAAAAAGTACCTGTATTTATTACATTTTTTACTTCGTACCGTACTGCACAATTGAGAAGTTTTGCTGGAAAATTGATATTTGTATTATTCATATCTTCGATATCTTGTTCTGAAATCGGATTTTTTTTATATATTCCGGCAAGATGAATAATTGTCTCTGGACGATGTTTTTTAAAGATACCAGAAAAATCAGACATCATATCGACATCATAATAAATAATGTCATTTATATATTCCTTAATCCTCCAAATATCTGATGAGCTTCTTTTAATGAGAATAAGAGTGTTGTTTCTATTAAGAAGTTTTTTAATAAGATTGCTTCCAATAAACCCTGTTCCGCCTGTTAAGAGAATTTTCATAGATAAAACTATAACAAAAAGATCAGTAATAATCATTCACTATTGACTTTTAGGAAAAATGTTAAAATTATCCAATGATTCAAACAATACTTGGTAACAGTTATATCTGGTACTACTCACGCATACTTTTAGATTTCATCATCGGATCTTATCGAAAAAGGAAATCTATCATCAAAAAAAGGGTTATTAAAAAAGGAGATTCTGTTCTTGATGTTGGTTGTGGAACTGGTGAATATTATGATCTCACAGAAGGGGAGTTTTATGGCATAGATTGTGACAAAAGGTATATAGACTTTGCAAATAAAAAATTTAAAAATAGGCGCGATAACATAAGGTTTGAAGATAAAGATTTAAACGATTTAAATCCAAAAGATAAAAAGTACGATGTTGGTCTTTTGATAGATCTTACTCATCATATAAGCGATAAGGAGCTTGCTGCACTATTAAAAAAACTTAATTCTTTAACTACAAAATGCATAGTAATCTGTGATCCTGTGAAACAATCAAGTTCAAATCTTCCCGGCCGATTTTTGACATCTCTAGATCGCGGCGAGCACATAAGACCCAAAAATGATTTAGTTAATATTGTCAAAAAAAATTTAATTGCAAAAAAATACGAAATAAAGGATTTGGTTATTGGACCAATTGAAACGGTGTGTATACTGGCTTTTAAAAAATAACAGAATTTAATTGTCGGTGAGAGCTAATCCCTTAAACTGTGCAGAAAAACCATTTAAATCAGTGCTACCTTTTTCGATTTCATTATACGGATATTCGTTTTCAAAGAATATATGCACTTCATTTATACCTTGTTTTAATTGATCTTTTGGAATATTTATCGAATGACGGGATTCTTCTGTAGTAAAATCAATTACCCCTAAATATTTCCGATTTACATAAAGTTTGCCGGGTTGGGGACTAAAAAAAGTCCTACCTTTAATTGTCAATTGCATATCTCTTGGCTTATTTATTTTAAATAAGAGCGATGACTTTTTCTGCACTAAATTATCATGATCTTCACGTATCCATCCATCACCGAGGTATATGTCAGCACCAGTCATAGATAGATTGATATTTAAAAATTCACGCTTTGAAGGCATACGTGTTAGTAAGGAATAATTCTTTTCAGTCATAGTTTTTTTAAAACCTAGAGAAGAGAGCGTGGCTGAGACAGACGGCGAATAAGACATGTTATTGTTAACTAATATGTATTTAAGATCAAGAAAATCGATTGCGTCTATACTTGCTTCTTTATTTATCTTGGGTGATAAAATTCTTTCATATTCAAGAAGTCCAACATTTGATTCTAAATATAAGTCCGTTAATTTGCCTAAATATCCTAAAAATGGATTGTTTTGATAATATTCAAATTTATATCTTTGCAGACGACCCGCATGGCCGCCTAATACTGGTTTGTCGTGGTAAAACATCCCATAAATAAAATACATTCCGTCTTTATCTCCAAAATAATTAAATCCGTCGCGAACTGTTGATGGTATTTCATATAATGTGGCGGAAGATTTATCATTCGCGATAGTTCGATAAATATTCTTTGGCAAAAAGATCGGAGTTGGAGGTGTCCTAACCCAAAAGATATGGTCAACAAAAAAAATGACGAATCCTGCAATTATAAGTATTTTTTTGACATTTCCGGATTGCTTATTTAGAAAATAATTAAACAGATATGCTGTAGCAATAGTTGCAAAAAATATAAAACCGACAACGAGTCTTCCAGGTGCTCTCACATTTGCCATAAAAGGCATATAGTGAAAAATGATGTAGGGCATAGGGACGACTATACGAATTCCTTCTTCTACTTCTATCCACCATTTACCAAATACATGTAAAAAGGGTCCAAGGGTAAGTAGTGCAAATGCTAAACTGACAGAAATTAATGGCCAAAGATATCGCATCAACTTTTTAGGGGCTTTCCTTTTAATTATTAGGAATAGCAATATGGCATATGATCCAAGAATGAAAAGTCCGGGATAAACGTACTGTTCGAAAATAGTCCGAGCAAAAACGAATTTTGATGATATAAAACCCTCAATATGACGCATAAAAAATGCATAACGACTAGGAATAAAATAATTAAAAATATCTGCAGAAAGAGTTATGGATCCTCCCCATCCGGGTATTTTTGGAATGGATTCAAATGTATATGTATCATACAAAGCTATCAGCCAAGGGGATATAAAAATCAGAAAGACCACTCCTGAGAATGAAAAAAATTTAAAACTTTTTACTATTAGCTTTATCAGTAATTTTCTTTCCCAAATCAAACCATAAATAAACAAAAAAATTATCGACCATACAAGAATTATGAAAAAATACAAATTTACAAATAATGTTAGTCCGGCCATTACACCCATTCCGATTGTGGCTAATATTTTTTTATGAAGGTTGTTGGATTGTAATATTGTTAAAAGACTGAGAAAGAACCATGGAAAAACATAAAGTGCTAAATAGGTAGTGTGTGCGCCTCTTGGTTGCAAGAAAGTAGTATAACTAAATGCCAAAGAGAAAAGAAGTGATGTCCACTTTTCCATTTTCAGATTCCTAAGAAGTATATACATGCCGATACTTGAAAAAAGTAGTCCGAAGGCAGTGATAGCAAAAACTGATTGATGAGTTGAAAGAAAAGGACGCAAGAAAACAAAAAAGTATGCGTTACCACCCTCTGCAGAAACTAAATCTGTCCCAAAGGGATAAAAAAATTTATTATTTGCTGCAAACGGATTTAAGTCGCTTATTATATTTTGATATATCGCTTCAGTCTTCCATTCAAGAGCGACTACTTCTGCCCATACTGCTCCAATAGTAAATCTATCGAAAAAAATTTCTTCCCAAAAAAACTTCATGAAGAGTAGATTTACGATAAGAAGTACTAATATTATTGCGAGATTGTTGCCTTTTAAAAACTTCTTGATTAATTTCATGAATTGGATTGAACAACTGTAGATTTGTTTAGTCAAATAATCAATAACAGTATTATAATAAACCTATGATTGAAAGTATAAGAAAATCCAAAACAGATATTTTGACTGTGATTTTCTTTATCGTTCTTTTCATTGTCATACGGTCAATTCATTTTACTGCGGTTCTGAATTTTTCTTTTGATCAAGGCAACGGCATGGCGCATGTCCTTGAGATGTGGAGAAACAAAGAGATAACTCTTGTAGGACCTGGAAGCTCGCTTAGCGTGAATGGCAAGGAACTTCTGCAAGGAGTAGTGAACTATTATTTAACAATGTTTTTTGCTTTGCTCGGGGGATTTGACCCAGTAGGAACTTCATATATTTTCATGCTTTTTGCTTCTCTGGGAATCATACCGCTTTATGTTGGGACAAAAAAACTTGCAGATAAAAAAATAGCCTTGTTGATGGTTGTGATTTATACACTTTCATTTTATTTTATAGACTACACCCGTTTTCTTTTTGGTCCAAATTATCTCATTGCCCTAACGACCATCCTTGTTTATTTGATGGGAGAATATAAGGCAAAGCAAAATTTGAGAAATCTACTTTTGATATTTATATACATTGGCATAATGCTTCAATTTCATTATCAAGTCTTCGTGGTTCTTGGATTTCTATTTTTCTATTATTTAATTTTGTCAAAAAATAAAATTAAGTCATTATTCGTCATGATCTTGGGTTTTTGTATAGGTTTTTCTCCGATGATAATTTTTGAGTTAAAAAATCAGTTTTATAATCTTAAAGTTCTTGGTGAATATATTTTTCTTCCAAAAAATACTTATGGTTCATTTGTAGACTTCGTCCCTCACAGATATTTAAGCCTGGTGCTTCTGGCTTTAGTTGGAGTCATTGGATATTTCCGAAAGTTTATTTCGTACACTTTGATTTTCGCGATCGGATTAGTTCTATTAATAATCGATCTTTTTTTATACATTCCACGACCGATGCATGGATTTGGCATGGCACCAAACTGGAACTACCTGATGGAAAAAAAGACTTATGAAATAATAAAAGGCCAACATTACAAAAACTTTAATATTGTCAATCATGTTTATGATAATCTTTCTATGGTTGTTAAGTTTCACTTAAAAAAAGACGGTTATAAAATGAACTACGAGGATTATTACAACAATCAATTTCTCTATGTTGTAAGTCGTGATCCTTATGTTTTTGATGACCCTGCTTACGAACTTTATATTTTTAAACCTAATAAACTCATAAAAACATGGAAACTCAACGAGTTTTACAATCTTTATCTTTTTGAAAGAATTAAGAGTAGTTAGAAAGAAAATTCTTTAAGGTGGTTAAGACGTAGCGCATTTGTTCGGATTCGATTCCCGGAAAAACTCCCATCCAAAAAGCCTGGTTCATGATCACATCGGCATTTTTCAAATCTCCGATAACTCTTTTTTTCTTAAGATTAAGATAAGCCGGATGTCGAAGAAGATTACCTGCAAAAACATTACGAGTCCCTACATGATGTTTTTCAAGATATTCAGTAAGTTCGTTTCTCGAAAATGGTGCTTCTTTTTTAACAATTAATGGAAATCCAAACCAACACGGATCTTCTTTTTTTGAAAGCTCAATAAGACTAAAATATTTTGGATATCGACTAAAAAATGAGTACAACTTCTTATAGTTTTCCTTTCGTTTCTCTATAAACTTTTGCACTTTTTTAAGTTGGGCTAATCCGATTGCAGCTTGAAAATCGGTAAGCTTGACATTGAAACCAATCTGCGAATAAATGTATTTGTGGTCATATCCTTCAGGAAGTTCGCCAAGTTTCCAGCCAAACCGCTTTCCACAGGTATTGTCTTTGCCGGTATCACACCAGCAATCACGACCCCAATCGCGAAATTGCCTGATTGAACGATGAATATAGGGATTATTTGTAATAATAGCACCCCCCTCTCCCATGGTTATCATGTGAGCAGGATAAAAACTGTAAGTTGCAATATGGCCAAATGTGCCAACAAGTTTTCCGTCATATTTTGAACCAAGCCCATCACAGCTATCCTCAATTAGCCACAAATCATGTTTTTTTACAAGGTAAAGAACTTTTTCAAGATCGTATGGAATGCCAAGTGTGTGGGCCATCATTATAAGTTTGGTTTTACGAGATATTGATTTTTCAAGCTGATTTACATCCATATTCAAAGTTTTAAGATCAACATCTATAAATACAGGTGTAAGTCCAAATTGGATTCCGGGATTTACGGTGGTTGGGAAACCAACGGCCGCAGTGATAAACTCATCTCCTTTTTTAAGAGCTTTTTTTCCAAAGACTTTTGAAGTAAGAGAATAAAGTGCAATAAGATTGGCAGATGAACCTGAATTGACAAGCGACACATAACGGACGCCCATGAATTTTTTAAACTGACTTTCAAAATCTTTTGTAAATCGCCCTTCTGTCCACCAACAGTCACGCGCGGCTTCAATGGCGTTATTTATTTCTCCGTGATCATAGACTTTCCCGGAAACGGGAACATAAGATTCTCCGGGAATGAATTTAGTTTTTTTTATCATTGTTTGATTTTTGAAATAACTTTATCAACTATATATACTGGTCGCGATTTAGTTTCTTCAACAACTACTTGAATATACTTCCCAATAATACTTATAGCAAGCAGTTGAATTCCTCCGAAGAATACTATAGAAACTAAAATTGTAATTGATCCCTTTATAGGATTTCCGAAAAGTAATGAAAATAATACATACCATAGAACAAAAAGAAAAGATAATATTACAAAAATAAAACCAACGTATACAATCAGGTCGAGAAAAAGATAGGAAAATCCAAAAATTCCTCGTTCAGCATGTTTTATATAGTTAAAAAGATTATACGAACTATTCCCTTTGTTTCTTTTTTTCTTTTCGTATACTATATATGCTGTCTTAAATCCTACCCACGATCGCAAACCTCGAAAAAAACGATATTTCTCCGGCAAAGAATTTAACGCATTTAATGCTTTTCTGTCTAAAAGTCCTACACCAGAAGCATTCACTGGTATTTCTATATTTGAAATTTTTTTAAAAATTGCATAAAAAGTTTTTCTCAAGAATGCTGTAAAAAAATCATCTTCTGATTTAGTATAAATTCCGGTAACTATAGTATTCCCTTCTTCCCATTTTTTAATAAATTCAGGAATTAATGCTGGAGGGTCTTGCAAGTCACACGGAATAGAAATAATTACATCACCGCAAGCATAATCTAAACCAGCTTGTAAGGAGGCTTCCGGCCCAAAATTTCTTGATAAAAATATTGCTCTAATATTTGAATCTCTTTTTGCAAGTTTAGTTATTTCTTTTTTTGTATCGTCAGTACTACCATTATCAACAAAAATCATTTCATGATTATATTTATTTATTGTCAAAAAAATTTTTTTTATTTCTTTGTTTGTCTTAGGTATATTTAGTTCTTCGTTAAAACAAGGGATGATGATTGAAATTTGTTTTTTACTTTTCATAAATCTCGAATTAGTTATTAAAATGTAAACACTTTATTTTTGTAACCATTATCTGATATATATTTTTTAATTTCGTCCCTAAATTTAAATGATGAGATTAATACTGGTTCAGAATATGAATATAGTTCCTTTGGAGAGATTATCGCTATGTCACCATAATTTTTACCGATAAGTTTTGTATTCATATCTACCAGTTTTATTACTTTCTTTTTAAGGTCTGTCGATTGTAAAAGACGTTGAGTAAGTGCGCCGGCTCCCCACACTATGATTTTATTTCCGGCTTTGTTTATGACTTTTCGAATGGCGCCCATTTTCTTTTCAGATAACTCAATGTATTTTTTTATGCTTATGATTTCTTCACTGGTCTTTTGCCATGCAGAACAGATTACTTGATGATTAGAAATAGAAGCAACACATCGAAAATTCTTTAGTAACCGAATAAGTGAAGATTGTGAAAAAAAATTTATATGTTCTGTCGAAAATTCACCAAAAGGTTCATCAAAAGATTTATAAAATTTTCCTGCATCGGGGACGCCTATATATAAAAACCCATTATCTCTCAACCACGTGCTAATTTTGTCAATACTTTTATCAACTACATGCAAATGTTCGAGAATCTGTGAAAGAATAATGAAATCGTATTTTTTTATGGATTTAAATGAATCTATATCAGCTATATTTATTCGTAGTCCATATTTTTCAAAGGCAATTTTTTTACAAAGTGGAGCAGGATCAAATCCGAAAACATGCTTATATCCTTTGTTCTTTAACCGAAATAAAAATTTGCCAGTAGCACAACCAACATCTAAAATCTGAGCTGAAAATTTTATATATTTTTTTGTAAATGAATCAATAAATGAATTTGTTATTTTTTCATGCGCCTCATGGACTCTAATTCCTTCATATTTTGACATCTTGGTGTAATACTGATGATAAAATCTTTGTGAAGGAGTATTACGAACAAAAACAAATCCACAACTATTACATGATGCAATATCATGAGAAAAATGGTTGGTAAATTTTTGAGAAAATAAAATTGACGATTTTTTATAATTACAAATTGGACATGGTCGATTCTTTGTCATAATTATAAATAATCTACTTTCAAAATTTTAATGGATAATTATTTTTACACCAGTCATATAATTTCCTTATTCTTTGATTAATGCTTGTAAACTTAAAATTCTTAAGTTCTTTCATTTGAACAAAAATATTAAAAAAAACCATAATCATCTTAAGGGACCTTTTGATCAAATCGATTTTCTTTTATCTTAATGAGTAGGCTTGATTTGTCATATTCTGCACCTGAACCAAGATGAATAAGTTTACCAAATAATTTCTATTTCGTAGAATATATCTTCTTGTTTTTTAGTATCGAGTAGGTCTAATTCTTTTCTTGATGGAGACTTGATGTAATATTCCGTGGATAACTGTTGAGTAAAATGCATTCCGATAAATCCGTTTCCTCCTAATATAGGTATCTTCTTTTTCATCAAAGCTTCATGATAAATGGTCACAAAAACTGTTTGGGTCTTATTGTATAATAATTAACTGCTCTTGTCTATTCGTTGATATCTTTAAAATGCATAAAAATATATGGGAAATTTGGTCTTGAAGGATGCATTTATTTAATCATATTCCTTTCTACTTCTTCTTCTGGTAGAAATGGGTACATATCATGGAGTGGGCGAGACACAAACTTACCATTTGGCATTCGTTTACTTGCTGCTTTTGGAAGAAATTCCATTTCAGACGAAAGCAATATCTCACAGATAACAGGACCTTTTTCCGCAAATACCTTTTTAAGTTTATGTTTCATTTCTGAATGATTTGATATCCGATAACTCATTATTCCATATGCCTTGGCAATTTTGATGCTATCTGGACAACTTACTCCACTGTGTTCACCAGAACCAATATATCTACCAGAAAATAGATTCTTTTGTGTTAAACGGATTGAAACATATCCTTTATTATTTAAAACAAAAATTTTTATGGGTAATTTATGATGAACAACAGTTTGAAGCTCCTGTATATTAAGCTGCAAACTTCCATCCCCTTCAATACAAATTGTTTCTTTTTTATTTCTGGCAAAACATATTCCAAGAGCTGCAGGAAGACCATAACCCATAGCGGCACAACCAGAGTTAATTACTATGCGTACTCCTTGTGGAAATTGTAATCCTTGGTACGGACACACACAGGCAGCCCCATCGGAAACTGCAATCGCATCAGTTGACTTTAAATAGTTTGATAATGTATCTATAAAACAATATATATCAACGTATTTTTTTGATTTCCAGTATTCAGGTAATACCTGTGGATATTTTTTAACAAATCTATCACATGCTTCCAACCATGTAGGAAATGTCGCAGAAAAAATTTTTTCTCTTATATTGAGATTCATTTCTTCAATAAAATTTTTTACATTTGCATGAATTGGAAAATTTGTCTTTATCGTTTTTTTCTGTAACTCAGCCTTATCTATATCAACAATTATTTTATAAGCATGAGGTGCAAACTGATCGAAATTATAGCCGACCATTCTAATATTCAGACGTGAGCCTAAGACTAATAATAAATCCGAATTCTGCAAAATAAAATTCGCTGCACGTTGACCTACCGTTCCTGGACGACCATAAAAATATGTATTGTCGGATCCTACCAAATCATAACCCGTAAATGAAGTTAATACGGGTATTTTTAACTTTTTAATAAGAGTAAGGAGTTGTTTTTGTGCACCTGCTAAGCGAACACCGTTCCCAACCAACATCACAGGTCGTTTTGCAATCGCTATTCTTTTTAACGTTTCTCTGATTTGTTTTTGCAAGTTTATTTTTTCTTTATCATTTGAAATTTTTTTTACAGTATTGTTAAACGATTTTAATGAATTTGTATCAATAATGGCTCCTTGAACATCGAGGGGAATATTCAGCCATACTGGGCCTGGTCTCCCTGTTTTAGCCATATATACTGCTTTATCAAGATGATATCGAATGTCTTGCGGATTCATTACAGTTACGGCATATTTTGTAACTGATTTTACCATATCAATAATATTTATTTCCTGGTCACCAAGTTGACGCATTTTTGAATAATCTGCAATTATTTCCTTTTTTATTTGACCGGAAATGTAAAGTACCGGTATAGAATCCAACCATGCCCCAATAAGGCCTGTAAGAGTATTTGTCGATCCTGGACCAGTAGTAACTAAACATACACCTATATTATTTGTTATACGTGCATATGATTCTGCTGCAATTGCACTTGCCTGTTCATGATGATTGCAAACGTAGTGAATTTTTTTATTTCTACCCAAAGCATCTACCAGAAAAATACTTCCGCCACCCGATATCATAAAAACATGCTTTACTCCAAGATTCTTAACATAAGAAAATATATAATCTGAAACTGTAGAGTTTTTATTCATTCCTTTGGATATTGAATAAATTTATTATTTGTAAAAGTCACCTAAGCTTGTACTATTTTACTAGAAATAATTTAATATTGAAGTCATTCTCATATATAAATGAATTCGGATGTATAATGAGCATGTTACAATTTTGCAGTAATGACCTATGAATAGTCTAGAGCTACAAATGGTTGATCATCTCAAAAAATTAAAACGTGATTTAGGTGCAGTAGAAGTGAAGGCTGAATTTGAAGCAGAAGGAAGTAGATTATATGAACTTATGCGCTTAAAAGAAATTGCAACCTGGGCAGGACTCGGACTTGTTTTAAAAATTGGAGGAGCTGAGGCTGTAACGGATATGTTTTATGCACAAAATTTAGGAATAGATGTTTTAGTAGCACCAATGGTAGAAAGTGGTTATGCATTGAAAAAATATCTGGAAGCCATAGATAAGCACTTTTCAAAGGAAATGAAAAAAGCTACTCGTTTCTGTGTAATGATAGAAACATATCAAGCTTATAAAAATACCGATGAAATTTTAAAACAAAAATTAGGGCATCTTATTAGTATGGTTACATTAGGTAGGGTAGACATGTGTGGTTCTCTTGATTTAGCACGCGTAGACATAAATTGTGATAAAATTCTTAAAATTGCAACCGATTTATTTACGAAAGCAAAAAAAAAGGGATTAAAAACAACGATTGGTGGAGGTATCGCTAAGGAAGCCATACCATTCATTAAAGAATTGGTTTCCAAAAAATTATTAGACAGATATGAAACTCGAAAAATAGTTTTTGACGCAAATAAGACTAACGATTCTATCATTCAAAAAGGCATTATAGAAGCGAATAAATTTGAACTCATGTGGCTTCAAAATAAAAAAAATTATTATACAAATATTGCCACAGAAGATGATTTGCGAATTGTAATGCTCAATAGCAGAGTGCCGGGGAAATAGTATGAAATATCAAAAAAAGATATCATTTGTTATCCCTGTTTATAACGAAGAGGCTGTGATACAAGAGCTAACTCACGAACTATCAAAATATTTAAACTCTCATAATGATTATGATTTCGAAGCTATTTTCGTTGAAAATGGTTCCGTTGACAACTCTTTCAAACTTCTAAAACGAGCTGCAAAAAAAGAAAAAAGATTTAAAATCTTGCAACTTTCGAAAAACTTTGGATGTGATGGAGGCATTGCTGCCGGAATGCATGAAGTGATTGGCGATGCTTGTGTCATGATGATGGCCGATCTTCAGGAGCCAATTGAAATTGTTGATAATTTTATTAAAGAATGGGAAAAGGGCTATGAAATAGTTTATGGAGTTGTGAGAAAAAGAACTGCAAGTAAAATTCGCAATTTTAGCTCCCTTTTGTTTTATAAAATAATTAATCTTTTTACGCAAAATATGTTTCCGGAAAATGCGAGCGACTTTAGGCTCATCGATAAAAGTGTATATCAAACAATAAATCAGATGAAAGAACAGAATAAATATTTGAGAGGACTCATCATGTGGACAGGTTTTAAACACACAGGTATTTTATTTGATAGAAAAAAAAGATTTGCCGGAGAATCAAAAGCCGATCTTAAAACAGTGGTCAAAGTAGCACTGAATGGCATGTTTTCCTTTTCATATCTGCCGCTTAGAATTGTTTCATTTATGGGGATCGGAATGACTTTTATTTCAATTTTATTAAGCCTTTTTTATTTATATTTATTCATTGTTCATGGTCGTGAGGCACCAGGAGTCTTGACAATAATTTTATTAATCCTGATATTATTCGGAATTCTTTTTTTTGTACTTGGAATCATAAGCGAATATATTGCGCGTATTTATGATGAGTCCAAAGGAAGACCGACGCATATCGTGAAAAATAAAATTAACTTCAAATAATGACTGCAAAAAAATGGGGGAAAAAGATAAAAGTAGGTATAATCGGCACCGGCAATATCGGTTCAGATCTTTTGGTAAAAATAATGAGATCTAAATACATTGAATGTTCTATTTTTACCGGACAAAATCCAGATTCACATGGTATAAAACGAGCAAAGGCTTTGGGAATAAAAACTTCATATGAATCAATAAAAGTAATTGAAAAAAATCCAAAAGTTTGTTCAATAGTTTTTGACGCAACATCGGCAAGGGCACATGAAATTCACGCGCCAATCTTGAAAAAACTTGGAATTTATGCAATCGATATGACTCCATCGAGAATCGGCAAAATGTGTATTCCGATAATAAATCTTGAAGACGGAATGAAGGCAAAAAATGTAAACATGATAACCTGTGGCGGCCAGGCTACAACCCCAATAATCAATGTCATCATGAAAATACATCCTGAAATAAAATATATCGAAATTGTCTCAAGCGTCGCTTCAAAATCAGCAGGTATCGGCACTCGCGATAATATTGATGAATATACGCAAACTACAAGTGAGGGAATCATGCATTTTACCGGCGTCAAAGAAGCAAAAACAATCATTATTTTAAACCCGGCAGATCCGCCGATTTATATGCATAATACAATTTATGCTTCAGTAGAAAATCCGAAAATAAATTTAATAAGAAAAAAATTTAAAGAAGTGGTTTCAAAAATTCAAAAATATGTCCCGGGATACAAACTTATTGTTGAACCAATATACACCAATGGTCTTCTGACGACAATGGTCGAAGTGGTAGGACGAGGGGATTATTTGCCAGTTTATGCAGGGAATTTAGATATAATTAACTGCACTGCAATAGTGGTTGCTGAAGAATATGCAAAAAGAAAGTTGATGACATCATGATATGAAAAAAGAAATTCTAATAGTAGATTCCACACTTCGCGATGGCTCACATGCCATGAAACATCAGTTTACCAAAAAAGAGATAACCGAGTATGCCAAAGGTGCAGAAAAAGGGAATATTAAAATTTGTGTTGTCGGACACGGCAATGGTTTGGGCGCTTCTTCACTACAACTTGGCAAATCACTTTTAAGCGATAGAGAGATGCTGGAAACCGCCAAAAAACAACTTAAAAAAACAAAACTTGGTGCTTTTCTTATTCCCGGTTTTGGCACCATAAAAAAGGATATAAAGCCGGCAATTGAAACAGGTATAGAAGTGATGATGATCGCCTCACATTGCACTGAAGCAAACATAACTAAACAGCACATTCAGTACGCTGTAAAAAACAAAATTGAAACCTACGGAATACTGATGATGACTCACATGTTGTCTGCGCCAAAGCTACTTGTCCAAGCTCTACAAATGCAAGAATACGGAGTGAAAGGAATCTTGCTTATGGATTCGGCAGGGGCATATCTTCCTGAAAATGTGAAAGAAAAAGTATCGACATTAGTTGAAGGACTGGATGTGGAAGTGGGATTTCACGCTCATAACAACCTTGGAATGGCGATAGCAAACTCGGTAGCGGCGGTTCTATCGGGAGCATCGATCATAGACACAACATCTCGTGGACTTGGAGCTGGCGCCGGTAATTGTCAGATGGAAGTTCTGGTTGCCGTACTTCATAAAATGGGCTTTGAGACTGGGCTTGATTTATATACGCTTATCGACAATAGTGAAAATATTATCGCGAAAATTATGAAAAAACCCCAAGAAATAAATGCGATCACACTTGTCAGTGGTTTGGCTGGAGTATTTTCCGGTTTTGCCCCTCACGCACAAAAAGCAGCACTTAGATTTGGCGTTGATGCAAAAGAAATACTCATGGAACTTGGAAAAAGAAAAATTGTTGCCGGACAGGAAGATATAATTGTCGATGTTGCCATGAATCTCAAACAAAAAAAGAAATTTTCTGATGAGAACTATGAAATTCAATCATTGTTATAATATTTAAAAATTATAATGAATGTCAGCGATTATATAATAAATTTCTTGATTCAAAAAAAGGTTGATACGATATTTATGATTACCGGCGGACAGGCTATGTTTTTGAATGATGCTGTATCACGAAGTAAAAAAATAAAATACATTTGTAATCATCATGAACAGGCAGTTGGCATGGCCGCCGAAGCCTATGGAAGAATTTCAGGTAAATTGGGAGTTGCGCTTGTTACTGCAGGACCAGCCTCAGTTAACGTCATGAACGGGGTAGTCGGAGCTTGGGTTGACTCAAGCCCTATGCTAGTGCTTTCGGGACAATCACCACTTACATTTGTTCAGTATCAACAAAAGCACAAAATAAGACAGTATGGAATACAAGGGATAAATATAAAACCTCTCGTTGGAAGCATAACGAAATTTTTTGTTACCGTGGACGATCCATCTTTGATTAAATATTATATTCAAAAGGCTTATTATCTGGCGTTTAATGGCAGACCTGGTCCCGTCTGGCTTGACGTGCCTCTTGATATTCAAAGAATGGAAGTCCCAAAAAAAATGCTCAAAGAGTTTATTCCTCCGATAGATGATAATCTAATTAATACAAGATTGAAAAAAGATTCACACGAAATTTTGAATGCAATAAGTAAAGCAAAACGTCCAATAATAATTGCTGGCCAGGGAGTGCGTTTATGTGGTGCGGTGAAAGATTTTCAACTTCTTGTAAAAAAATTACAGATTCCGATACTCACATCACGATTGGGAATTGATCTTATTGAAAGTGAAAATAAATTGTATGTTGGAAGGCCGGGAACTTATGGAGAACGTGCTGCGCACTTTGCAATTCAAAATGCAGATCTTATCGTCGTTTTAGGTAGTCGGCTTTCTTCATCAACTATAGGACACAATCCTAAAGATTTTGGCAGACATGCAAAGAAAATCATGGTGGATATCGATGTCGAAGAACTAAATAAACCAGGTGTTGATATCCAGTTTAAAATTAACCAGAATGTCAAAAATGTAATTGAAGAACTAGTCAAACAACTTAATACATTTAAACTTCCAAAATATGATGAATGGATAAAAAAGTGTAATTTTTGGAAACAAAAATATCCAGTTGTTTTACCGGAATATAAAAATGAAAAACCTGTCAATTCTTATTATTTTGTCGATCGACTTTCAAAACTCGTAAACGAAAAAAGTACAATCTTAGTTGATACGGGATCATGTTTTCATGTGGCGTGCCAGACTTGGAAAGTAAAAAAGAATCAACGTTTCATGACCACAGGTGGAATATCAACTATGGGTTACTGGGTTGCCGGAATTGGCGCTCATATGGCTTTAAAAAAAAATAAAACAATAATAATTACAGGCGACGGAAGCATGCAGTTTAACATTCAGGAACTTGCAACAATAAAGCAAAACAAATTGCCTGTCAAAATTTTCATTTTTAACAATAATGGATATTTGCTGATTCGTCATACTCAAGTAAATTACATGAATAAAAGACTCATTGGTGTTGACGAAAAATCTGGACTTTGGTGCCCAGATGCTTTGAAAATTGCTGCTTCATACGAAATCAAAGGAGTCAGAATAAATTCGGTGTGGGAAGTAGATCGCAAAATAAAAGAAGTCTTGAGCTACAAAGGACCAGTGATATGTGACGTAATGACTCCCCACTGGCAAGCGCTTATACCAAGATCAGCCTCGGTCAAAGATAAAGATGGTTCACTAATCGCCAAACCATTTGAAGACATGTATCCGTTCCTACCGAAAGAAGAACTTGAGTCAAATATGATGAAATAACTTATTTAGCTTCGTCTTTAAGGTAAATAGATGTAAATTTTCCTCCCAGTCGTCTCGCGTCTTGCGAACCGGGGAACACTTTGACGGGCTGATATTCATTTTCGAAGATAAAATGGACCGTGTTAATACCTGTTTTAAAGAGATCCGAATCTATAGATACCTTATATGTTTTTAACGTGGTTGTCACATCGACATTGGTAATCTTCCGTTTGTTTACATAAACAGTAACTGGCTGATCTTTGTAAAATGATCCTATGTTGAAAATTAAATCCATATCTCTTTGCTTACTCAACTTAAACATGACAGAAGATCTTCTATCTACCCAACGAAAGTTGTCCTCCAAAGGATGCCAGCCTTGAGCCAGCAAAAGTCGGCTATTGGGGTTACTGATGTCGGCTTTCAAAAATTCTTTTTTTTGAGGTTCTCGCATAAGAAGTGTATAGATAGCTTGTTTTTGTACTATCTTGTATCCCATTTTCTGAAGTTGTGGAAAAATTATCTTGTTGTTAAATACATCGTTTTTGAAAATAATATACTTGATATTGAGAAAGTCGGCAGTTTTTTGACTTGATGCGATATTCAAACTGTGCCATTGATCAGAATCGTCGTGAAGATAACCAGGATTTTGATCACCTACTACATCAATCTTACGGCCAATATAGCCAAAAAGTGGATTCTCCAAATAATAGTTTTTGACATGATGAGGAAGACGTCCTGAATATCCTCCAAGTACCGGTTTATTATAATGAGACTGACCGACAATTGTATAAATAGCGTTGTTATCTCCAAAATAAGTAAATCCGTCACGAACTGTAAAAGGAATTTCAAGAACTGTTACATCATGCGGATTTTTTTTTATAGTTTGATAGATACTATAGGGAAATTTATAAGGAGTGATAAGTATACCTTCATTATATTGATGATCAATAATAAAGATTATAAACAAGAAAATAAAAAATATGTACCGCTTTCGTAATGATAATTTTCCGACGATGTAATTTAAAAGATAAGCCACAACAATATATGCAAAAAAAATAAAGGCCACAATTATTCTACCCGGAACCCTAATGTTTGCTAGAAAAGGTATATAGTGCAATATGATATACGGAAGAGGAAAAACAACCTTAATACCATCATCAAGGGTTGGTGCCCATCTTCCTGCTATATGTAAAAATGGGCCGAGGGTAAGGACCCAGAATACTAAACTGACAATAAGAAACGGTTGAATAGCTTTTTTGAGTTTACCGGGAATTTTTTTTCTGTAATAAAGAAAATATCCAGCATACGTTAGAAGAATAATTATACCCGGATAGGTGAAATTTTCATACATTCCTTGAGCGAATGCTACATCTTTAAAAATCCGTGGTATGAGCGATCCATAATATTTATTGTAGCCACTGGGAATGAAGTATCCAAGTAAATCTGAAGAAAATTCTACTGCACCGCCCCAGCCGTTGGTGATAGGCGGATTTGTAAAAATAAATGTTTCATAAAGTGCTGTGAGCCAGGGTAAAAGAAAAACGAGTAAAAGGACTGAGGAAAAGAGTATATATATAAAATTGGTTCGAATAAATGGCAATATTTTGTTTCTATGGACTAGCAATACATATACACCAAAAACTGTCAGGGATATGAGTAGCATTATGAAGTAATACATATTGCTCCAGAGTGTCATAACAAAAAAAAATGGAATTCCAATTCCTGCGAGTATTTTTTTGAAAATTGACTTGTTTAAAAGAAAAGTGAATAGTGAAAAATAAAACCACGGAAAAAGAAAATGCATGACATATGAGGGTTGTCCCAACTTTACCGTAATAAATGTCATATATCCATAGGCAAGAGCAATAATAACTGCTATCGGACGTTTGGTCTCAAGGTGTATTAGTAAAAGATACATCCCCATATTTGCTAGTAGAAAAGCTAGAATAACAAACATGACAAATGACTGATGCATAGACAGCCATGGACGGAAAAAAAGAAACCAAAAACCGAGACCTACATCGGCTCCAACTGTATCTACTCCAAAAGGATAGAGTAATGTTTTAATAGGTGTGAATGGACTCTCACCAGAAGCAAGCTTGTTGTATATTTGTTCTGATCCCCACTCAACTGCATAAACTTCTCCAGTTACCGCGCCGTTAAAGGACGTGTCGTTTAATAATTCACTCCAATATACCTTATGGTTAAAAAAAATATTGACGCTAAGAAATATGAAAAATACAGTTAGCCACCAATGTTTTGAAGCTAACAACTTTAGTTTTTTGATATATTTCATAAAATGTTTTCAAAAATTAATTTTTTCTTTTATGATTACAAACGGTTTTTTACGCACCTGTGAATGTATAGCGCCAATATATTCTCCAATAATTCCAATGAAAAAGAGTTGAACGCCGAAAAAAAATACTATCAAAAATAGGACCCAAAAAAAGCCCTCCAAAGTAGCTTTAACCAAAAACACATGGATAATTAAATAAACTACCACCCATAATAAGCTTCCGACTGCAATTGTCAAACCAAAAAACATACAAATGCGCATTGGCGCAATTGAGTAGCTAACTATGGCGTTTAAGGTAAAATCAATTAAATAGCCTAGATCGCTTTTTGATTTTCCTTTTCCCTTAGGTCTAGTATTTCGTTTATATTCTATTTCTTTATGTTTAAATCCTACGGTTGTAATGAGACCTCTCAAATAAGGTTTATAATCATCTATATCTTTTACTGCGTCAATAATACGACGATCAATTAATGCAAACCCACCAAAATACAACGGCAATTTTTCTGTTGAAAGGAGATTCATTATTCGATAAAAACTTCTTCTGGCAAAGGCAAGAAAAAAATTATCGGCAGTTTCCTTACGTACACCATATACAAGTTCGTAACCTTTTTCCCAGTACTTGATAAATTTTGGAATTAGATCAACCGGATCCTTCATATTAGCCTCAAAAAGAACTACTCCATCACCTGATGCATGTTTAATTCCAGTTATGCCACTTTTTATCGGGCCAAAATTTTTCGAGTAGGAGAGGATCTTCACATGTTTATCATCTGACGCAATTTTTTTTAATATTGCAAGAGTACTATCTGTACTACAGTTATCGAGAAAAATATGTTCATATTGATAACTCTTGAACCTATTAAGCAAGTTTTTTATTGCCCTATATGCGTCTTCAACAATAAGCTCTTCGTTGTAAACACCAGTGATAATTGTTATTTTTTTCATCTTCGACTTGCCTCTATAGAAGTATTATTTTCCCTTTGTATTTATATCTATCAAGAAGGACTTTCTTAATGGCCTTCCCATGAATGTAAGTCGAAACTAACACTGCCATTTTTTTATTTTTTAATATATCAGGTGAAGCTATTTTAATTCTGTTTATTAGTTGCCCTTGAACACTCTCATTACTATCTACGAAAGCCGAAATGTTGGCTGCTCGTAAGTTGGTTGTCGCAAGCAGCCTTGATGTTAATGATCCTACTCCCCAAACAACTACTTGTTCCTGAGTTTTGACAAGGATATTAATCTGTTTTTGAACCTTATTTAATAAGTCTTTACTACTAACTAAATATTTAAGCATCCTCTCTTCACCAAGAGTATCTTTTTTTATAGTTAATGTTTTATCATGTCCTGCTTCCCACAAAGAATCTAGGGGATAAGAATCAAATGTCTTTATCGATCTTGTTTCAAAAGCCTTATTTCTAAATCCATATTTATGTAGTAAGTTACGTAGACTTGCACGTGTGAAATAATTAATATGTTCTAAGGAAAATTCTAAAAATGGTTCCTTTAGTTTAGTTCCGAATCGCTCTCCGTTGGGAACAGATAAAAACAGTAATCCATCCTTTTGCAAGAGCGATAATATTTTTTTAAAAACACCGTCCAGACGGTTCATATGTTCAAGTACACTAGCAAGCATTACCAAATCAAACTTATTTTTGTTTTTATACTCTGAAAGGGTTGCGCTGACAACTTTGACACCATACAATTTTTTGGCGACTATCCTGCAATCTGGCGCCGGATCTAAACCTTGAATATTTTTATAGCCCTTTTTTTTTAAACAATGTAACAAATATCCCGAGCCGCAGCCAACATCAAGTATCGCTAAATTGAATCTTTTATTCGAAAATTTATTTTTTAAATAAGTGTCAATAAATTCAAATGAAGTATTATGTAGGGTTATCGCATATTCTGGCATACTCCCACTATCGGCTTTATAAGCATATTTTTCATTTTTTTTGTAAAACTTTTCTAAATCTTTGGGGGAAGGTAAATTTGAAGCAAATAAAAACCCACATTTCTTGCAGACAACTACATCATATCCGCTAAACAGCTCGCTTTCACTAAAAGTAACAAACTTTTGACGATATATTTTTTTAATTTTTTTCCCTCCGCATATTTCACAAGTTCTTTTCATATACAAGTATTTTTGATTCTTGAAACTATTATGGAATAATTTCTCAAACAAGTATACATTAAAAAAGAAAATTATATACTATAGTATGAAAATTTTTGTGGTCATTCCTGCATTCAATGAAGAAAAAATGATTAAAAATGTTGTTAAAGAATTACTTATTCACGTTAAAAATATTGTTGTTGTCAACGACAGTTCAACTGATAATACAGTTCGTATTCTTAAATCACTTCCTATCAAGTTAATCACTAACACTACAAATATCGGTTACACTAAATCTTTGGAAAAGGGAATATCATATGCAGTCAACGTAGGAGCAGACTATGTCATTACCTTTGATGCAGATGGACAACACATAGCCGAAGATGTTGCAAAATTTACCGAAATTATTGAAAAATTCAAGCCTGATTTAATCCTTGGTGTAAGGTCAGATTATAATCGCTTTATGGAGCATATATGGTCGTATTATACTCGCTTTAAATATGGGTTTACTGATCCGCTCTGCGGTCTCAAAGCATATAAGAGAAATATCTTACTCAAATATCCAGTGCTAGAAAAACACTATACTATTGGAACTGAAATTATATTTAAAGCACTTAAAGATGGTGCCAGTTTTAAAGAAGTACCTGTCAAAATAAAAAAACGTTCTACCGTATCACGATTTGGGAATCAATTTGTTGGAAATTGGCTAGAATTCAAAGGGTTAGTCAGTGTTATAGTCAGCACGTAACTGTCAATTCTTGGTATCGTATAACAAAATAATTTCATTGCTCAACCTCATTTGTTTTATTTGATTTAAAATTGCCTCTTGGTATCCTTTGGATGATATTAATATTGGCAACTTACTTTTTTTCTTTAATGCTTCCGGACTCATAATCGGCTTATTGACAAGTTTTCCGTTTTTATAAGAATCGTTGGAATCGATAAAGGCCACTATATTGGCATGGATCAAGTTGGTAAGTGAAAGCATCCTTTGAGTGTGAACACCGGCTCCCCAAACATATATTTTCTTCTTATTTTTGACAACCTTATCAATTATTGCAGTTAAATTTTTCAATAGAGCTGCGGATTCTTTTATGTATTTTCTAATTTTTCCTTCAATAATTTTATCTTTTTTAACTGGTTTTTTTTGCCAGACCCCGGAAAGTATTGCAATTACAGAAACTTTGGTTGCAAGTGACACTTTTTTAAATTTAAGAGAATTCATCAGATTTGCCAAAGACGTTTTTGTAAAAAAATTGATGTGCTCCACAGAAAATTGCTGAAAGGATTCCTGGTGTTCCGGAAGGAATTTACTTGATTTACTAATAAAAAAATTGTCAGCATTCGGGCTTTCGATATAGATCTTTCCTCCCGGAGCTAGATATGAAGAAACTTTATGAATAAACAAACGTAAGTCTTTAATATGCTCCATTACATGAGCAAGAATAATGAAATCGAATTCACCAATGGATAGATCGTCAAATGCGCTGGCCGTTATGACCTCTATGCCGTACCACTTTTTTGCAAGTTTTACTGCATAATCCGAAGGATCAATACCAAGAATATTTTTATAGCCCTTGTTTTTCAAAATAGCCAACATTTCTCCTGTGTAGCAACCAACATCCAGTATTCTATCTTTTTTTGAAATATGCTTTTCGATGATAGGCATGGTGAATTTTATTCTTTTATTCATTTCCTTATCATAATAGGTATCTTTGTTTGATTTTTCGAAAATCTTTTTTTCTAAATAAAATGTTTTTTTTGACATCTCCTTATAATATTCTTCAAAAAATTCTTGTTCAGGGATGTTGTCTGCATAGACAAAGCCACAATTATTACAAACTGCAACATCGTATCCGCTGTGGAAAAAATATTTTGTGGGAAGAACGAAACGCTGGTGATACAGAATTTTGTTATTTCGACTGCTGCAGACCTCACAAATTCTTTTCATGTTTAAAATGCAAATTGTAATAAAGTTTAAAAATTATTTATTGAATTGTAACAAAAAAAATTTGTTTATTAATAACTCAAAATTAAAAAGTGATATGCTTCCAAGTAATATGGTCTCCTTTTTTAAGTGATTTAATGAGTTTTTTCTTAAGTAATTTATCTATCTTGTATGGCTCAACTCCTGAAGGTGGGATGGGCCTAAGAGCTTCGAGATAATCTTTTCTTAGTATTGTTCCTTTTGGTAAATCTTGAGTCGCGCGCAAACCACGGCGTTGAATGATCGCGGTTTTCTTTTCATTTTTTTCTATTCGTTTAATTCCATCTCCGAGAGCATATTCCAATTCTCTTGTTCTTTCGACCATCTCTTTCCAGGTTTTTGGAGTCATCGCAAATTTATGGTCAGGTCCTTCGCGACCGTTATCATCAGTGAAATGTTTTTCTATTACGCGAGCCCCGAGTGTAACCGCCCCAAGTACCGTCGCATGGCCTGGCGTGTGGTCAGATAATCCTAAAATAACATTTGGATATAATCGTCGATATTCTGTCAAAACATTCAAGTTTGAATATTTAAAATTTTCAAGAGAAGCTGTATAGTTGGTATTGCATTGAAACAGAACAATCTTACTTGAGTATTTTTTAAGTTCCTTCATGGCACGTTTGACATCGTCAAGAGTCGATGCGCCGGTGGCAATGAAAACAGGTTTTCCTTTTTTTGCAATATATTTAATGATTTCCAGCCAGGTAATATCTCCAGAACCAATTTTATACATTTTCACAAATGGGTCAACAAGGTCAACAGAATCAAAATCATAGGGACTCGTGAAATATTCAACTCCAGCCTTATCACTGGTTTCTTTTAAAATGCGTGTCCATTTTTCATTAATACTCGCGTTTTTATATACTTCAAATACAGATTTTTTCCATTTAGCCTGATGAGATACTTGATCCTTCATATGCACGAAACCTTCTTTACTGACTATTTTATGCGCTTTAAAATTTTGAAATTTTACTGCTTCCGCTCCTGACTCAGCACAAAGATGTATTAGTTCTTTTGCTCGACCGAGATCACCATCATGATTGGCACCAATATCAGCCACAAAATATATTGGATGATTGTCTCCAATGACTCGTTTACCTATTTTTAAAGTTTTCATCCCGATTTATAAAATTTTTAACTAATATAGATATTGATCGTGCTGATTTTGGAAGCATGCGACAACTAAGCTTCTCATATTCTTTGGAATCTAGGGTGAGATCTTTGTGAGTATTGATCATGAGTGTTAATTTTTCTATACTGCCTTGAGTTATCAACTTCGTATCCAATTTTAATTTTTTAGCCAAATTGTAACCAAAATCATATTTAGAAATAATCTCTGCGCCTGCTATATGAAGAATTTTAATATTTTTAACGGTTGAGTAATTCTCAATAAGCCATGAAAGCTCTGATGCAAAATGCCATATCGAGATAGGAGTAAACACAACGTCAGAAAAAAGAGTTATGTGTTGTTTCCGTAATAAAGAGTTCACGATCCATTCGGCTAGAGAGGAGTTTTTATTTTTATTAATATTTTTACCTACTATGACTGTGCGGACACTCATTGATTGAGTAGGAGACTGCAAAATATATTTTTCTCCCAAAACTTTTGATTTTCCATAAACAGTTGTCGGATTTACAGGATCTTTTTCGGTCGCAAGATGTGTGTTTGGCGCAAATACTTTGTCTGAAGATATGAAGATCAATTTTGATTTTGTAAACACATCAAGAAGTTTTTTTACCGATTCGCCATTTGTATTCATCGCTTTTTGTGGAATTCTTTCGCATAATTCAACATTGGTCATTGCTGCGGAGTGGATGATATATTCAGGATTAAAAACCTTCGCCAAATCACGATAATTGTCTTGTGATAAATCAAATACTTTATAATTCCTTGCAGGATTGGCAGGAAAATCAGATCCGCCAGTCGCAAAAACAGTATATTTATCTTGCCAGAGAGAAACCAACGTAGCTCCAAGCATACCTGATGCACCGGTAATTAAAACTTTTTTCATATAGCAGCGGCCATTTTTAAGATCTGTTTTTTACTCAGCCACTCGGTATTAGTATTACTAGCGTAATTACTAAACTTCATTTTCTTTCCTTTTTTCCATAATAAATTTTTTGGTTCCCTAAAAAGGGTCTTAGAACGTATGGCAAACATATCCTTAAATTCAAAAGTATTTTGATTTTCTTCATCCGATATAAGGACTTCATGTAATTTTTCACCTGGACGTATACCAATAAAATTGATTTTACATTCCGGAGCTATGGCTTTTGCCAGATCGACAACTTTCATACTTGGAATTTTTGGAATAAAGACTTCGCCACCATTCATGAGTTCAATACATTTGATAACAAAGTGTACTCCCTGATCAAGCGTGATCCAAAAACGGGTCATTCTTTTGTCCGTAATAGTTATCAATCCTTTCTTTTTCTGATTTATAAAAAGAGGGATCACACTGCCACGGCTACCAACTACATTACCATATCGTACACAACTTAGTTTTGCGCCGTCAATACTCGAATAATTATTACCCTGAATAAACAACTTTTCTGCAACTAATTTTGTTGCTCCATATAAGTTTATAGGGTTTACTGCCTTGTCTGTACTTAATGCAATAACTTTCTTGACCCTATGATCAATCGCGGCATTTATTATATTTTCCGCGCCATCGATATTGGTCTTGACTGCCTCAATTGGGTTGTACTCTGAAGCTGGCACTTGCTTCATGGCTGCAGCATGCACAATCACATCAATATTAATCATAGCCCGATATAATCGTTCTTTATCGCGTACATCACCTATAAAATAACGTAAGCGTTCGTCATCGAATCCGTACATTGTTCTCATCTCCTCTTGCTTGAGCTCATCACGACTATAAATGACAAGTCTTTTAAAATTGTAATTATCAAGTACCGTCCTAATAAACTTTTTCCCGAATGATCCGGTGCCACCTGTGACTAGGAGAGTTTTGCCGTCAAGATATTGTTTTATTGATTTCTTTTTTTTAGGCATAATCATGTATTTTTTATTTTTGATCTGGCAAAATAATTATCACGTATTATAGCGTCTTTATCTAAATTATTTCTAATTGATTTGTAATATTTATATAACTTGTTTAGTCCTTGGTCATATGAAGTAAATTTGAGATTAGGTATTTCTGCAACCAAACGATTATTACTAGCTGTATACTGATAATTCATTTTTTTATTTACTACCATCATTTTTTTCTTAACTTTGGAAATTTTAATTATTTTTTTTACTAATGATGAGAGCGATATCGATTCAGTTGGCGTAATATTATACGAAGAATATTTCCAATTGTGTTCGATAAAATATTTCACTATAGGAATAAGGTCATCGATATATAAATAATCAAAAATAACATCCTGTTTTATTTTTATAGGTAAGTCAAATAATGTTTTAACTATTGAATTTGAGATAAATTTATAACGATAATCTTCATACTTGCCATAAACTCCAAAAAGTCTTAAATTTACAATTTTCTTCTCATTTTTTATGATGTGATGTAACATATATTTGGCAAGTCCATAATCATCTTTTGGAATAAACTCATCCCAATCGATTTCTTTTACTTTGATAAGATCGCGGGTTTTAGCATATTCTGCACCTGATCCAAAGTGAATAATTTTTTCTACTCCATCTATGACGCGCATCAAAGTAGCAAACATACGAAGAGTGCTGTCAAGGATCGTACTTCCTCCACGAACAGCAGCGTTTATGATGATATTTGGTTTTTCTTTTTTAACATAAATTTCGAATTTTTCATAGTCTAGCAAATTTAAATCTCGACTTGATGGGGCAATAATGTCATAATTTTTCTTTAAAGACTCATGAAGATTTTTACCGACAAACCCAGATCCACCTGTAATCAAGATTTTCATAAAGGAATTATACTAACATTGTTTTAATCAAATAAATGCATATTCTCCCTGACTTCTTTTCTTGGCAAAAAAGGGGCCATATCTTCAAGTGGTCTTGATTCGAGTGTGCCATCGGCTTTGCGAAATGATGTGGCCTTGGGAATCCTATGTTGATCGGGGTGTACATTGAGTTCACAAAGCACGGGCCCTTCCATATTTAACACTTTTTTAATCATTGTTTTTATTTGATTATTATTCTTAATAAAAGCGTATTTAATGTTATATGTTGTTGCCAATTTTTTGAAATTGGGATTAGTTACTCCAGAGTTTTTATCAGAACCAATGAATCTGCTTTCAAAAAAATTGGTCTGTGTTGTGCGAATAGATTCATAACCTTCGTTACTCACGACAAATATCTTAAGAGGAAGACGATAGTAACTTACTGTAGCAAGCTCCTGAATATTAAACTGTATACTGCCATCACCGGTCACAAGTATAGTTCTTTTTCTATTATTTGCGACGCATGCTCCAATGCTTGCGGGCAAGCACCAACCCATGGCGCCAAGATTGGCATTTGTGAATACTCGCTGGCCAGACTTCACTTTAAATGCTTGATACATGCTTACTGCATCAAGAGAATTGCCAGAGAGTACGACATCACCAGCTTTAAGAAGATCCGAGAGTATGTCAAAAAAAATATAAGTATTGACGTATTTTTTGTCTTTTAAAAATTCAGGAATTATTTGCAGATACTTCTTTTTCCAAAGATTTGAGGCATCAAGCCATTTTTTATCCGGATAAAATTTTTGATCTATGGTGAGTCTAAGAAATTGTTCTATAAACAATTTTGCATCCGAGTGAACAGCTAGATCTAAACTTACGGTAGGCTTTGTCAATTCGCCTTTGTCGATGTCGACCATGATTCTTTTTGCTTTTGGAGCAAATCCTTTGAGATCAAATCCTCGTGAAGCAAGACTAAGACTTGCGCCAATAACAAGTAATAAGTCTGCATTTTGAAGAATAAAATTACCGGCTCTATTTCCTACAGGTCCAAATTTACCAACCAGAAGTGGTTCGCTATGAGGAACCAAATCAAGTCCATTGTAGGGAAGTAAAATAGGAGCGCGGACTTTTTTAATAAATTCTTTAAGTTGTTTTTCTGCATGTGCAAGACGAACTCCATGTCCTAGTATGAGTACAGGTCGTTTGGCTTTTTTAAGTAGTTGTATGGTTTTTTTTATTTGTTGAGTAAAAATTTTCGGAACTTCCTTTTTTTTTTGAGTAAAACCTTGTAACTTGCTAACGTCAATAGTTGCACCCTGTATATCAAGCGGCACATCAATCCACACGGGTCCTGGTCTTCCTGTAGTTGCGATGAAGTAGGCCTTTTCAAGTTCATAGCGAATACGGAGAGGATTTTTTATGGTTACGGCATATTTTGTTATGTGCCGAGCCATGCCTACAATATTCAATTCCTGTGGCCCCAATTGCCGCAGTTTTTTATAATCTGCGATAATATCGGTACGTACTTGGCCCGAGATGATAATCATAGGCACTGAATCTGTCCACGCTCCAGCGACTCCGGTAAACGCATTTGTACCTCCAGGTCCCGTGGTTACGAGACAAGCCCCGACGTTGTTTTTAACACGCGCATATCCTTCTGCACCCATCGCCGATGCCTGTTCGTGATGATTTGATATATATTTAATCTTTTCATTTTTTCCAACAGAATCACAAAGATGCATTATACCTCCTCCTGATACTAAAAAAATATCAGTTATTTCTTTTTCTACCAAAAAATGGACGATATAATCTGCAACTTTCATACGATTTTTGTGTACCAACGATAGATGCGTGATGAGGTAGTAATAACTGTAGATTTTGCCTCCCAGCCGATTTTTTTCCTGATTTTTGTGTAGTCAAGCGACTGATAAGGGATCTCATTTTTGGCTTTATCAAGTATTTTATACTTCAATTTTTTCTTTAATGATTTTTCGACAATCCGAATCAACTCTAAAACCGAAAAAGTGTCATCAGATCCGAAGTTAAAAGCTTCACCTTTCACTTCCCGAATATTATTTGCCAACATAAGATATCCACGCACCACATCTTTGACATAAAGATAATCGCGTACATACTTACCGTCACTTCTAATGGACAATACTTCATCTTTTATTAAAGATTTCATAATCCCCGGTATTATGCGTGAATAATTTAAATCACCTTCACCATAAATGTTTCCAAATCTAGTGATGACAACTGGCACTCCATATGTTTTGTAATAAGAATAGGCGATAAGATCGGCTGCGGATTTTGATACTTCGTAAGGGTGATCGCCGCGTAAAGAATCCGACTCAACATATTTTGATTTTGAAAGTTTGCCGTATGCTTTATCGGATGAGGCAACAATGACTCCTTTGATGCGAGGATAAAGTCGTGCACACTCTAAAATATTCGTCGTCCCAGAAATGTTTGAGTCAAGTGTGCGGCGTGGGTGATAATATGCTGCTTCAACCAGTGGCTGGGCGGCAAGGTGAAAAATGAAATCAACTTCATATTTTGTAATTAAGTCAAAAATTCGCTCAAAATTGACGATGTCAACTGGGGCGAGAACTGTTTTTTTATCAAGTTTTTGAGTAAAAAAATAAGACTTCGGATCTAATGATTGATAAGTGGTTATAACATTTGCACCCTGATCGATAAGTTCTTCGACCAGATGTGAGCCGACAAAACCCGTCCCACCCGTAACTAAGATTGTTTTGTTTTTTAGATTGTTCATTTCCATACCTTCCAGGGAGGATTTTTACCCAGCCAAAGCTTATTTAAATCTTCAAGCTCTTTATAAGTGTCAATGGCGTACCAAAAACCTTCATGTTTATAAAGCGAAAGCTGTTTTTCACGGGCAAGCCTTCTTAGCGCCTCATGTTCCATTTCACCAGCTTTAAGATAATCAAATACTCGTTTATCAAAAATCATAAAGCCTCCGTTTACCCAGTCTGAAAGTACCGGTTTTTCCTGAAAACCGAAAATTTGATTTTTTTTGCCGACCTTAACAAGACCGTACTTTGATCTGGGATGTACTCCGGTTATTGTGCCGATTGTTTTTTGTTTTTTATGATATTTGACAAGTAATTGAGGGTCAATATCAGCAACTCCATCTCCATAAGTAACCATAAAATATTTATCGTTTTTAGGAATATATTCTTTACAACGTAGGATGCGTTCACCAGGCAAAGTGTCAATGCCGGTATCTACAAATGTTATTTTGAACCGGTCCAAGTAACGTCTATTTTCAAAATGAAAATTGGTTTTATGAGTATTGGTGTCCAGAGTAAAATCGGTCGTGAACGCCTTTTGATTTAGAAAAAAATCCTTGATGTAATCTGCTTTATAGCCCAAAGCTAAAATAAATTCATTGAAGCCGGCAGAAGCATAGATTTTCATGACATGCCAGATGATAGGTTGGTTGCCGACATAAACCATCGGCTTTGGTTTGAACTCCGTCTCTTCTTTTAAGCGTGTTCCCGTGCCGCCACAAAGGATAATGACTTTCATAAATTTACTAGTCTATTTTAAATCTTTTTCGCGCTTTTGCAAGGAAAGCAATCACTGCGCGCATGTATGTTGTTCACCTTCCATATAAAGGGCACCGCATTTCTCGCATTTCATGCGTTTTTCAAATGTATGTCCTTTATGTGCGCACCCTTCCGTGCCGCATGCTGTAAGCCCACCATCGAATTGCTCTTGACTGATAACAGCTCCGCATCCTCCCGTACAAATGTATACTGTTTTATCCATATTTACGTGTAACTTGTAACTCGAAACTCATAGCTTGAAACTCGTAACTCATAGCTTACTTGATTCCAAGCTCCAAGTTATGAGCTCCAAGTTTTAAGTTACGTGTTTCATTTTACTTTCTTAACAACCGCAACAAGTGTCAACCCCAATGGCAAGCCGCCGATCATATTTTCTATTTTTAATATACTATCAAGAACGGCTCGAACAAATTTACTAATAAACGATTTACTATAACGCATTTCTTCGTTTATCTGTTTGTGAAGTATTTTTTCATACAAAAAATAAATAAAGTAGCCGACTATATTCCAAAAAGTTAAAGTCTCAATTTCATAATATTCGTCATGCCGAACTTGTTTCGGCATCTCTCCAGATCCTGAAACAAGTTCAGGATGACGTCTGCTAATCGATTCAATAATTCTTTTTTTTAAGACTGATTTATCATATCTTCGATAATGACCCCATGCTTTATCTCGTTTCCCATAAAGATGCAAGTGAGCTGGAACCGTAATGACAAGTCTGCCACCAGGTTTTACAAATGACCATAAGTTCTGAAGTGCCTTTTTGTCCTCACTGATGTGCTCAATTACATCGCTTGCGATAACCACATCATAAGTTTCGTTCCCAGTCATTTTTGTGATATCTCCTTGTCTTACATCAATTTCCTTAAGCCTTGGATCTTTTTTAATATTTTCTACAAGCTCCATCTCAAGCTCATATCCTGCAACTTCAAAACCTTTATTCTTGAAAAACTTCAGGAAAAGACCATTTCCGGCACCAACGTCGAGAAGTTTTGGCTTTAGCCGAACGTCATGCCGAACTTGTTTCGGCATCCCATTGGATCCTGAATTAAGTTCAGGATGACGACCTACTAACTTCGAATAAATAAACCCCGCCAAATTCGTGATCCGCAGGTCATAATCAGTAGTGGCAAGATGATGTTGTTGTGAACCGAGGTCTTTATCTGCTTTCATAGGTATAGCTCAAATTTTACAAAAGATATGAAGTATAATCTACAGCATGTCTGATATTCGCTTTTTCAATAAATAACAAAATAGTATTCATATAATATTCGTTAGCTAAAAAATAACCTATAATATTGAAACGCTGACCTTCTTTAAGTATAATATCGTTCAACTTGGAAAATATACGACGTCGATTCTCAAATCTATGGGAAACCCCTCATAAACAACCTCCTAGGGAGGCATATCAGTTTTATCAAGAACTAATACAGCCTGATAACATTGTAGGAGTCATTGGACCATTTAATAACTTTATTGACAAACCCGCACTAATGCAAGCTTGTCATTGTGTTTCGGGTGGAAATGGTTCTGTATTTGTGATTGATCCTCAATGGGGACCTCAAAAGGAGCCAATAGACGAATCGAGTGAAAAGCAGAAAAAGCACTTTGGTGAAGTAGCAGGACTTGGAGATTTTTCAAGTAACCATTTGAGACAAATTCAGATAGCAAAATCCAATGGTATTAAATTAACATTACCTCAATGGCTTGGTCCAGACAGCGCTGCACAAAAAATTGAATTGCCAAATGACTCTCTTGATGTAATAGTAGATCATAGTGTTTCTGTATTTCTAAGCGGCGGTCGCCTTAACCGTGATCCTATAGAATGTATGTCAACAATGAATTCATGCTACAGAGAGTATAATCGAGTTCTAAAACCCGGAGGCATATTAATATTACAAACTGACAGAAGCGAATATAGATTAAAAAACAATCCATTTATAAGGTCACTATTGGACGTTTTTTTAGAAAATAACGGTTTTGATATCGAAGAATTTCGGGTAACTGACGCTTTTAGAATTCCTGTATCAACTGATGTATATGATAATTGGGAGCAAAGAGAATTCCCCAAACCTTTTGATTCTGATAAATTCAGCGCATACAGCATGTTCAAAAGAATGGTAAATATTGATGGAGCATATTATCTTGTTTTAGATAAACCATGGTCGCAGGGGCCAGATATGCTGATATGTACAAAAGCAAATGAATCATAATCTATTTCGAGTATAATCTACAGCATGTCTGACACGGAACCGATTGTAGGAAACGCGATAACTGCTGACAGGCTTTCTCAAATACCCGATTACCGTAATCAATGGTACTCCCGCACAGAACATCTACCGAAATCTGAAGACATACTACCTCCAGATGACATTGATAACTCTATTGATCAAACCATTCAGATCGGAGACTATCTGAGAAACAATTTAAGACAGAATGAAGCGTTTATGGAAGTGATCAATACTCAAGGAATACGTAGTATGCGTATGGCGAAACAACAAAACATGATCCCAGACAGCGCTCAAGCTTATGTCTACGCCATGCCCACAGTAGGCGGACCACAGGCAATGGAATACAGGACGCGGGAAGTAAAAGGAACAGTATTTTATGCTCTTACGGGACAATCCTCATTTGGAGCCGCGAAGTATGAGTTGATATAAAAAATCTAACATTAAATATGTCACAAGAAAAAAATATATTTAACCCAAGCTCCATCGCCATCGCTATGATAACGCATTACCCCAAATGGTATCGCGGAAATATGCAAAGCATTAAGAATACCGATAAAATCCGAGGGGATCTGGCAATCGAGACCATAATCAAAGCACGACAACAAGGTTATCACGTTCTGGTCGCAGACGGTCAAAGCTCAAAAACTTTCAGAAAAACTCTTTCTCAAATGCCAGAGCTCAATCTCATCAAGCGCGAGTCGATGAAGCGGAGACTGGCAAGAAAGCAGGTCATCAAAATGGCTCAAAAACTGAATGAAGTTAAAGTGATCGTAGAGACAGAGGCAGAAAAAGTATCTCTCATCACAAAATGCATTCCAATGATTACAGACTTAATTCTGAATAACAAAGCAGATATCGTGGTTCCGAAGCGAAATCTTGAGCTTTTCAAAAAAACCTACCCTAATTATCAGTACGAGTCAGAGATAGAAGGAAATATTTTATATAACGAAATACTGAAAACTAGTGGTTTCAGAGATCAAAAAGATGAGGATCTTGATCTTTTTTTTGGTCCGGTGGCAATGAAAAATACTAAAATGGTTGTAGAGTTATTTTTAGGAAACTTTGGTTTTAAAGTCGATTTAAATGCCAAATCAAGACAGTTTTTTCAACAAGATGAATACGGATTTTTACCGATAGTCGCTGCTCTAAAGAACAAATTAAGAGTAAAAAGTGTAGAAGTGCCTTTTGAATACCCAAAAACTCAAAAAATGAACGAACTGGCTGCCGTAGGAGAACTCTTTCGAGAAAAACGAAGAAACCAGCGGATGAGTATTTTGATTGACTTACTGTATTTTGTTCAATATTTGAAGTAATATTCTCAATGGAACTCATATAGATTAAGCTCGTGGATTTATTCAGGTAAAATATCATGGATTTTTTCTAATCGGGCATCCCGAAATTCTGATTGAAATATTCCAAAAGAGTTATTTTTTTCAAAAAGAAAGGCATCTGGACTTGTATTTGGTACTCCACAACCGGTTCCAGGAATGCCTTCATATTTTGCTTCAGAAATATTTTCTTCAACCACCCAATCATTTACTCCGTTAATGACATATCCGTATCCAAAATAATCACCGGAAAGCTTATTATTTTTTATAACTGCGCCAAAATTTGAAGATATGTCATCATCTGAAGGGCAATGCCAAATCTTTGAACCCATAGCAATACCAGCCCGTATATAGCTTCCATCTGAAATAATTTTATTATTAATTACCTGAACATTTTTGTAATTACCTTTATAATCGTTATAATCAACTAGGGCAATACCAACAAGAAGTGGCTGTTTTTCTGCATAAATGTGATTATTAATTATTTTAGATTTCGGTGCGCCAAAGATTACAATGCCGCCATCTGTTACATCAACAATAGTATTATCTTCAACAAGACTTTCTTCACACTGCACAGATATTCCATCCGACCATTTTCCTGTAGTTGTTTCTCCAGAAGGTCCAACTATATTATTTGTTACATGCACATTTTTACAAGAAGTATGTTTGTTGCCATTCTCATCATCATAGAAATTTCCCCAGTTTACATGAATCGTAGACCAACTTCGAGAATCATATGCCTCGACGCTGTCTACCTGCTGATATAAAACATTTCCGCCAACAATAATAAGCGCATGACTTACGAGTTGACCTAATTCACGACGGTTTCCATCAACTTTTATATTTTTAATTTTTACATTATTTTGATTAAATGCATTCACTGCCAAAGAAACATTTTTATTGACTATTTTTAAATGGGCTTTTTTACTTGAGTCTGTAGGTAAACCTTCGGTAAAAAGTTCCTGATCTGAATGGGTAAAGTTAATAGTATCGCTTAAAAAAAATACCGATTTCTGACAAAGTTTTGCTTTCGAACCCTTTCTTATTAGAGCATCTTGAATATCACTTCCATCACCCGAAGAAATACAGGGTTGCCAATTAAAATATGCATAAATTCCTATATAGATAGGTATTACTATTAACAGTAAAATTAAATATTTCGCTTGTTTCCTCTTTTTTTTGAATTTCATTGTTTATTGTAATTGTACTATGATGAAGATCGTGCTTAAGAAAAAACGAAGTAATAAGTTTATCATTGCCGCATTGATAACTACCGGCTGCCCATCTCATGTCTCTTAATATCCGCTTCAACCATCATTTTGACAAGCTCTTCGAAACTGACTTTTGGAGACCAGCCTAGTTTTTGTCGTGCTTTGTCGGCGCGTCCGCAAAGATGAGGTACTTCAGCAGGCCTTTTAAACCTTGGATCATTTTTCACATATTTTTTCCAGTCATCAAGTCCGGCAGATTTAAATGCAAGTTCTACAAACTCCTGCACGCTGTGTGTCTGTCCGGTAGCAATCACATAATCATCGGGCTCATCTTGCTGCAACATCATCCACATCGCTTCAACATAATCTCCGGCAAAACCCCAGTCGCGTTTGGGCTCAAGTGCACCTAGACGCAATTCTGTGGCCTTGCCAGTTTTGATTTTGGCAACACCGTCGGTAATTTTTCGAGTAACAAATTGAATACCGCGAATAGGGGATTCGTGATTGAACAAAATGCCGCTTACAGCAAACAAATTGTAGGACTCGCGAAAATTTACCGTCATCCAGTGAGCATATACTTTTGAGACACCATAAGGACTGCGGGGATGAAAACAGGTGTTTTCATCTTGATAACCGTCATCATTAGCAAGACCAAACATCTCACTTGTTGAGGCTTGATAAAACTTGGCCGTTGGGGAAAAAAATTTGATGGCATTGAGTAAATAAAGTACACCCACCGCATTGATCTCTGTTGTGATTTTGGCCTGCTCCCATGAAGCGCCGACAAAAGATTGTGCGGCAAGATTGTAAACTTCCTGTGGGCGAATGGATTTAACTACGTTTATAAGTGAAGCTTCATCGGCAAGATCACCTTCTACAAAATCCACTTTATCTGTAATCCCAAGATAATCAAGATGTTCGAAATTGGGTTTTGAATACCTACGCATCAGGCCGTAAACTTTGTAATCTTTTTCAAGAAGTAATTTTGCGAGATACGGTCCGTCTTGACCCAAGATACCTGTGATGAGTGCGGTTTTTTTCATAATTTAAGTTTAAGTATAGTAAATCCTGAAATTATAGCAAGTAATTAGATAATTGTTCAGATAACAATAACTTTGACATTCTGCCTTATTATTTATAAAATTAGTTAGCTCTTTGAAAAATGAGATAATTTTCAGGCGTGTGGTCCCGCCATCGGCGGGAAAACGAGGAGAAGGACCCGCCGTTTTAGGCGTGGAATCGGACCTCTCCCGATCTAAATCGGGAGGGAGTATCTGCGGAAACCTTCAGGTTGTGATTGACAACCTTCAATGTTTTGTACAAATTTTGGAGTAATCCAGAAACCAAAAGCAAGACAATTCAATAATTCATTTTTTCCTATCTCATCTTCAAATAGCTACATTATTATTTTATACTTAAAGCTATGTGCGGCATCTATGGTTACATTGGGTCAAAGAGTGCTCATGAAGTTATAACTGATGGACTAAAACGTCTGGATTACCGTGGCTATGATTCGTGGGGCGTGGCCGTAATGAATGAAAAAGACATCGAAGTTACCAAAGACGTGGGCTTGGTAAAATCGATTGAGGAGACAGCGGCAAAACACAGCCACATTGGCATCGGACATACTCGTTGGGCGACCCATGGTGCAGTGACGGTATTGAATGCCCATCCTCATTTATCAACCGATAAAACATTCACACTTGCCCAAAATGGTATTGTAGAAAACTTTAAAGAGCTCAAAGACGACCTTGTCAAAAAGGGTTATAAATTTGAGTCGCAAACAGACACCGAAGTAATAGTTCGTCTCATCGAGGAAGAAATGAAGACTTTACCCAATATTCATGACGCCATCATCAAGACATTCAGGAAACTCACCGGCAGAAATACCATTATTGTGTTAACACATAAAGGAGAAATAATCGCGGCTCGCAACGGCTCGCCGCTCGTCATTGGTCAAAATTCGAAAACAAGCGAAATGTATGTTTCATCAGATACACTGTCATTTGCGCCATATGTCGACGAGATATTGGTCATGGAAAACATGCAGATTGTGTATCTGACCGAAAATAAGATCAAAGCCCACGATATGGCAAAAGGCACGGATTTTGATCCGCAGTTTGAAAAACTTGATGTGAAAAATAGCATTGTTGACAAGGCGGGATATGAACACTACATGCTCAAGGAAATCCACGAAACCCCAGAGTCAATAAGCGCAATACTGCACTCAAACACCGAAAAATATCTAAGCCTTGCCGGTCTTTTAAAGACGTCAAGAACTGTTTACACAATGGGGTCGGGGAGTGCGGGTGTAGCAGCAGCACAGATAGCGTTTTACTTACGACAGAATTCTAAACTAAATGCGATCAGTCTAATCGGTGCAGAAGCCCAAGAATATTTTCCACTTTTTACAAAGGATGACGTTATTATTGTACCTTCACAAAGTGGTGAGACTGCAGATGTACTTGAGGTTCTTGAAGTTATTAAAAAGAAAGGTACACACATCGTGAGTTACGTCAACATGCCAGGCTCCATGATAACGCGCATGTCCGAGATCGGTTTTCTCGCCGAAGCAGGCCCAGAGGTTTGTGTCATGTCAACAAAAGTATTTACATCGCAAATTGCCTGGGGATACTATGTTTCCAAATATATCATGGGCAATAAAGATCTTGGCGAAAAGGAGTTGATAACTTTGACAAAAACTATGAAGGGCTATCTTGAGGATAAGAAAAATCATGATGCTCTCATAGAGCTTGCGAAAATGCTCAAAGAAAAACACGATATTTTTCTGCTTGGCAAGTATCAAAACTTTGCCGTGATGCACGAAGGTATGATCAAGCTCATCGAGGGAACTTACAAACATGCTCATGCGCTGCCAGCCGGAGATCTGAAACATTATGCAATCACGCTTATAGAGCAGGGAGTGCCGGTGATCGCAGTATACGGTGATGACATAGCAAACTCTGATATCGAAAATGCAATAAGTCAGGTTAAAGCGCGCGGCGCAACAGTAATCGGTGTCGGACCGATACGACATGGTAATCTTGATCATTTCCTCCGGATCCCAAATACTGGAGAAACTCAAGCGATAATGAATATCATTCCGCTACAATTACTCGCATATTATCTTGCTAAAGAACTGGGAAACAGCATTGATAAGCCAAGGAATATAGCTAAAAGTGTCACCGTGAAGTGAAAATATAAATTGTCTTCGTCATCCCGAATTTATTTCGGGATCTAAAATGTCATTCCCACGAAAGTGGGAATCCAGGATCAATAACTGGATCCCCGATCGGGGTCGGGGATGACTAAAGTGAATATTTCATTTCCTCGCGAGTTTTTATAAATGAAGATACTCCATTTGCAAAAGCATATTGCTTTATTTCAATTGAAGATTTTTCGACTGTAACATGATTGAAATATCCAACACCATTTGAAAGGAATATGACATCCTCATCATCAGGAGCATTACGAAAATTCACGAATGTACTCCCAGCGCTAGAGTAGAGAATGCCGTCTTTGGTCAAAATAGTACCTTGATGAATATGTCCTGAAAATACTCCCACAATTTTTGATGAGTATTTGTTAAAAATTTTTAATATATCTTCTGCGTTGAGGATGGTCATCGTTTTTTTAAGCCAAATACTATCGGGAGGAATGGTCGGATAATGATTAAAAATCGTTATATATCCTTGTGTCTGGCTAAGAATTTTATCAAGTTCATCAAGTTGGTCTGGAGGCAGTCTTCCGTGCGGATCTTCTTCTTTAGTTGTTTTTGCATCAAGAACCAGAAAATTATGTCTATTAAATTTAAATGTATAAAATAGCCTGGAGTCGTCTGTTGACAAATCCTTTTTTTCACCAAACTTAAGAATTCGGCTCATCAGTGAAGCGTTGTCATGATTGCCAGTAAGATAATACATCGACACTTTGATATTATCAAAAATTTTTGCCGCAAGTTCGTATTCTTTTTGCGTTCCGTCAACCGAAGCTACGTCACCCGTGTGGACAACAAAATCAAAAGGGAGTGTAGATTTGTTGATCGCCTCAACTGCTTTTATAGCTGCATCATAGACATTAATACCATACATTTTAGCTTTGGGATCATCACGAAGATGCGTGTCACTGATATGAATGAATCTCACTGGTTTATACATAATGACAATAAATGTTGTACTAGGGAGTAAATCAAATCGTCATGCTGAATTTATTTCAGCATCTCTATCTCTAGATTCTGAAACCTGCTTGTCGCAGACAGGCGAGTTCAGAATGACGTTTATGTCCAAGTCATAATTAACATTTTATAATATTTTCAAGCCGTGAGCTACGAGTTCCAAGTTACGAGTTATAAGTTTTTTTTGATAGAATTAATAAATGTTGCAACGTCTTATAAGTTTTATTAAAGAGCCAACGAGAAAAAATATTGCCATAAACACAATCGGCAACTACCTAAATGTATTTTTTATTGCACTTTTTGCACTTATTCTGGTACGAATTATGACTCCGGCAGAATATGGAGTCTTAAGTGTCCTTCTCGGGATATCCTACGTCCTAGCAACTATTTTGGATTTTGGCACGACGGCGACGATTTACTCATATGTACCGGCTTTACATGCAGAAAATAATCCGCGTCTCTTCCGATTTATCAAAAGTACTTTTTTTTATCAATCGCTTTTTTCTATTATAGTAATCGGAATTTTGTTTTTGACCTTCCCTTATCTGGATAGGATTTTTTTTAAAACCAACGCCCAGACCTGGGTACTTAATTTGACCATTTTATCCGTTCTATTTTTTATCTGGCAGAATTTTTTTACAAACATTTTATTTGCGGCAAAAAAATTTCTAAGAGCCAATCTTTACATTAACATTGGCAATGTTGTAAAAACAATCGTCATTGGTCTGATGGCATATTTTGGCACTCTTTCGGTCGGAGAAGTAATTTTCGTATTTGGACTGTTGGGTCCAGTTGTGTTTTTTATTTTACTTCTGTTTACAAACAGGCGTCATGTGTCTACAGTATTTAGGGCGAAGATCGCCAAAGAAGAGTTCAGGTTTGGTTATACTTTGACTTATTTTTTAGGTTCACAGTTTTACAACTTGGGACTACGAATGGATCTTTTCTTGCTATCGTATTTTGCACTAGGCGAACAGATTGGCTACTATGGTTTGGCACAAAAAATTATTCTTAGCATAATTGCGTCAATTGTCAGTATCACCCAAGTACTATCTCCGCGCTTTGCTACTATTAAAACAAAGAAAGATGCAAGATCAGAGATGAAAAGAGCTTTTAAATATTTGCTTATCCCGAGCGCAATTTTTATTCTTTTATATTTTACTCCCAAAATCATTTTTGAACTGGTTTTTACTGGCAATTTTTCTCAAACCGAGGCCGCCACAAAAGCACTAGCTTTGCCGTTTATTCTGAATGCTGTAGGAAGCGTACCGATGCTTTTTATTTTATACACGGTTAAAAAACCAGGCTACATCTTGTGGTCAAACCTCATTTTCTTCTTGATAATTACGCTTGGATCATATTACCTTATTCCGCAAAGAGGCATGTTTGGTCCTCCTATTGCTATATTTTTTGCGTTCCTTATTGCTACCGCAATCCAAACCGTGGCAATGATCAGAGAGTATAAAAAATTACCTTTGTAATCTTGCTGAAACTGTTAAATAAATGTACAATGTTCATAGTTTGTAGCTTGTAACTCATAACTTAAAACTCGTAACTATTAACTGTTAACTAAATAAAGTGTGTTTCCAAATTCCCAAAAAAATCAAACTCTTAAAAAAGAATGTGGCAGTGATGGAAGATGGCACAAATGTAAAACTGGGAAATTTGAAGGCAAATAAAGGCGACTATCTTAGTATTTACGGTGATATGGCGGTTGAAATACTTGATAGTGATAAGGCCAAAAACGCCAGATTATTTATCAATAAAATAGAAAATAAATGAAAAAGGGAATTTATTTAGCGCTAACAACAGCAGTTATTTCGGGTTTTTCTATATTCGCCTCAAAAATATTCGTTGCCAAACTTGATCCGATCGTTTTTACTACTCTAAAAAATTTATTTGTTGCGGTCATTTTAACCTTCGTAATTTTGAATAGACGACATCTTCAATCTATTTCTAAATTAAATCGACAAGATATTTTACGATTAACACTAATCGGGATCATTGGCGGCGGCATACCTTTTGCTTTATTTTTTACCGGTCTCACGATGACAAGCGCCGCAACCGGGGCAATCATTCATAAAACTCTTTTTATCTGGGTCGCGATCCTCGCATATTTTTTCTTAAAAGAGAAACTCAAATCCGTACAAATAATTGGCTACATACTGATAATGGCAAGTGCAATTTTTATCGCGAAAATAACTAAATTCACGCTTGGTGACGGAGAACTCATGATTTTAGGTGCGACAATTTTGTGGGCAATAGAAAATGTCATTGCAAAACGAACATTAAAAAATGTTTCATCGGAACTCGTGGCTTGGGCACGAATGACTGTCGGATCTATCGTTGTTTTCTCTGTTGTAATTTTTCAAGGCAAAAGCATCGTGATAACCGGTCTTTCTCAAGAACAAATAATATCTGTATTAATTGGCGGTATCTTACTGACAGCTTACGTCTTGACATGGTACAAAGCTCTTTCTTATGCACCGGCTTCACTTGTCGCGGTAATTCTCACACTTTCGACTCTTATCACAAGTTCGCTTTCCGCGATGTTCATCACACACAATTTTCCGGTTACTGATTTCGCAAGTAATGCACTATTGATCGTGGGAATCACCTTAATTATTTATCTGTCAATTCAAGACAAAATAGCGAAAAAAGTTACGAGTTACAAGTTATGAGTTACAAGTTGTGATCTCCGGCTTATTGACTTGTGCCGCATATGCCTTCCCGCCAAATGAGCTGAAATATTGTGGTCCGTTTGATAAAACCGATGATCTAAAAGGTTACCAAGATGAGCAAATTAATGATGATGGCCTGAAAAATATTCTGGCAGGATTTCATACTTTATATCCATATTTATCACTCATAGCATATGAAAATAATATCCGCGACCCATTGGACGCACGGGTTGTTGAAGCCTACTGGATCGGAAACTCACTCCTAAAAAAAATTCCGGGAAAGAAACTTTATGATCATTTTTCGGAAGCTTTAAACCTTAGAAAAAAAATCACCAAAAAAGATTTTTCATATTTGGTCGGCAAAATCGATGACGGTGCTTTACCGCATCATACTTTTCATGTATTGAATGTTTTTACGCGCACCGGACACCAGAATATTGTACATACTCTTGAAACCATGGATGCCTGTCGGATCGGATGGGGAAAAATAGTTAATAATTTAAAGTTAAGAGTTAAAACTGACAATACAATCTGTGTTGAAACACAGCCGCTTGTTTTAAAAAACGGCAAACTCGCTCTCGGAAAACCGCTTATAAAAAAGATTTATAATCCTTTAATTCGGAAATCGGAAATCGGAAATCAGATATCTACAATAAGTTTTCACTGGAATACGTTTTGTGACATATTGTCAGACAGACAAGTAAAAAATTTGAAATTCTATACTGAAAAAGCGATACAACTTGCAAATCTTACCTTATGAACGTTTATATTTTCGGCAACTCGATAGTTCCAGAAGATAATCAGTCTGTAAAACTTTTGCCTGATCTAAAGGCAAACTTCCCCAAAATTCATTTTATCCACGCCGACCCTACCGGCAACTGGTGGAAAGGCGATAAAAACTTGGTCATAATCGATACGGTCCAGGGGATTGACCAAGTAACTGTATTCACATCTTTTAAAGAATTACAGGCAAGCGAATCACTCACTGTGCATGACTATGATCTTTATATGGATTTAAAACTTATGAAAAAACTGGGAAAAATAGAATCGTTTAAAATTATCGGGATACCTTCCTTATTATCTTCAGCTTCAAAAAATGTGAAGCACAAGACATACAAGGGTCATAAGCGCGGACAATCTTCTCAAACTCAAGTGAAAGCTCTTCTTTCGGAGTTTCAAGATGATCTTTTGCGAAATGATAAAGTGACTGTTCGATCGCGATCTGATTCTGGCCTGTCGGGACAATGATTCTGCCGTTCGTCACTATTCCCTTGTCATCGACTTCATAACGATGATAGAGTGTCCCTCGCGGCGCCTCAACAACGCCGACTCCGATACCGGGTTTTACACTGAAACGTGCCGGCTTCTCGTCCTGAATATGAATTTTTTCGAGAATGGCGATTGAGTCATCGATACAATGCAATATCTCAATCGCTTGCGCCAGATTGTTGTGATATATATTTTTTGATGGAAATAATTTGAGCGCCTCACTTGCGTCTTCGAGAGTCGCTGGATTTAAAAATTGTTTTGATAAATTGACACGCGCCAGTGCTCCGACAATATAAGTTTTCCCTTCAAATTTGTAGCCCGAGGCCTGCGAGTAGGGGATAACAATGTGTTCGAGATGGCTGGCATATTCGGCGTCAATAATGCGCTTGCCGCCTGCAGTCACTATGCTTCCATCCAGAAAATCAAAATTCGTGCTCTGAAGAGCGGAAAATGACACGTCTTCCTCCTGAACAAAATCACAGTTTTGAAAAATGGAAATGAGTTTCAACACTCGTGGTCTTATCGATTTTAATTGTGAAATAAGTTTATCTTTTTCAGTGAGAAGAGGAAGTTTTAAAAATCCACCAACTGTAGGGTTTGGCGCATGGACGCTACGTCCGCCTGCCCAGATCGCCAGTTGATTACCGCCCTCTTTGACAGCAAAAGCATCATGAAGCAGCTCGTGTTCTTCGTGGTCATTTTCGTCAAAGTCAAGGAGTGAATCGCGTTTATAAATGTCGGGCAATGCAAAAACATACAGATGCAGGCCATGATCGCGGATCATAAGCCCATTTACAAGAATTCGGCGCAATATTTTAGTTTGCTCCGATGGAATGATACCTTGAGATGCCTCGATCGCTTTTATCGAACATAATAGGTGAGCATTACTACAGGTTCCGCAAATCCGTGCGACCATTTGAGGGATGGAATTAATGGGTTTTTTGCGCACCGCTTGAGTGTAAAACCTTTTGTATTCCGGTATGCTGAATTTACATTCAGTGATGACGTCATCTTTGACCTTCAGGCTAAGTGATGCATGCCCTTCTATTTTTGTTATCTGATCTAATGTTAGATCAAGTGTTCCCTGGTGCATATTTTTCCATCAGTTCTAAAAACCTTTTCTCATCCATTGGACAGCCTGGAACCGACTCATCGACCTTTACATATTTAGATAATGGTTCAACTCTTGGCAGGTGAGAAAAACGTTCAACAATAAATTGAATCTCCTTTTTTGTTTCTTCATCAAATGTATTTCTCCACCCAGACGGCATTGCGTTCACGGCGCAAGCTCCGATTGCAACCAAAATTTTTGAATTATCACGTATTTCTTTAAGTTTTTTTGCCTGCTCGTCTGAAGAGATTGAGCCTTCAACAAAAGAAATGTCGAGATCTTTAAGCTCCCGATTGGTTTTGAGTATACGAGCGTTCACAAACTCAATCTTTTCTTTCCACGTATCCCAGTGCGTATTGAGAAGTTCGGTAAAAAGAATGGTCGAGTCTTCACAGCAAGTGAATGTAAACCAGCCGACGCGAAGTTTGGGCATATGACTATTCTAGAATATTTAAGTTAAAAAAACATGTTTACCTGATTTATATTTGAGATTAATATTGATATAATCTGTAAATGGTTTCTAGCCATTCAACAATACTATACACCAAAAATTTGCGGAAAACTTTTTTTACAAAAGATAAAAAAGATGTCCAGGCTGTCAAAGGAGTGGACCTCGATGTAAAAAAAGGTCAGATTTTCGGCTTCCTAGGACCAAATGGGGCCGGAAAAACAACTACACTTCAAATGCTGACGACATTACTTACTCCGACGAGTGGTGAGGCTATGGTAGTAAACTTCGATCTTAAAACACAACCTCAAAAAATTCGCGAGCATATCGGATATGTTTCGCAGTCCGGTGGCGCCGATCGCACTACAAATGCCATACAGGATCTCATACTTCAAGCGATGCTCTATGGATTAAATCTAGATACAGCACAAAAACGCGCAAAAGATCTTATCGATCGGTTCGAGCTCACGGAGTTTGCAGATCGGATAATATCTTCGTATTCGGGAGGACAGAGGAGAAGGCTTGATTTGGCACTTGGCGTGATTCATGAGCCTGACATAATATTTTTGGATGAACCGACAACGGGGCTTGACCCGCAAAGTAGAGCCCGTTTTTGGGAAGAAATCCGAACTATCAAAGATGATGGTACGACGATATTCCTGACTACACACTATCTTGATGAAGCAGATAGCCTGTGTGATTATCTGGCAATTGTCGATCATGGAAAAATCGTTGCCAAGGGCACGCCTACAGCTTTAAAACACAAAATTGGAGGAGAGAGCATCATCGTTGCCATGAAAGATGATAAGGAACTCGAAAAAGGTAAAAATCTGATGGAAAAACAAAAATTCGTCGAAAAAATATTTGTCCGGGAAAATAAGCTGTATTTGTTTGTCAAAGAGGGTGAAAAACTATTGGCAGATGTCCTAAGATTGCTCGACAACGAAAAAATCGGTCTGCTGACTATTGAATTATCGAAACCCTCACTCGATGACGTATTTTTACAGGAGACCGGACGATCTCTGCGGGAAGGAGGAGAACTATGAAATTTATTCAGGATACCCAAATATTATTTGTGCGCAATTTCAAAAAAACCTTGAGAGAGCCATTGTGGTTGTTTATCGGTATCATGCAACCTGCCTTATACATCTTGCTTTACATGCCCTTGTTGAAAAATATTGGCAATACGTCGGCATTGCCTCTGGGAAAAATTGCCCAGATTTTTGTGCCGGGCATGCTCATCATCATGGGAGTTTCTTCACTTTTTGCAGGATTTGGTTTCATTCCGGAAATTCGCGAAGGCTATATCACTAGACTTCTGGTCACTCCTGTCAACCGGTTTGCTATTTTGTTAGCTATGGTCATGGATCAGCTTTTCACCTTGCTCATGCAATCGGTCATCCTGATTTTTATTGCTTTACTTCTTGGTCTACGTACCTCGGTGATCGCAGTCATTTTATCGCTTATTTTAGTGATAATAGTAGGCGCGACAACGTCTTGCATCTCATATATCATCTCTATTTCAGCGAGGCACGAAGATGGACTCGCCTCAACGGTTAACACTTTGTATTTGCCGATAATGCTTTTGTCAGGGATAATGCTGCCGATCTCACTTGCGCCACAATGGCTCAAAAATATCGCCGGTTTTAACCCTTTTTATTATGCGGTCGAGGCAGCACGGGAGCTTTTCCTGGGGAACTTTACCAGCTTTACAATAGTCAAAGGTTTTTTGATAATGAGTGTGTTTGCAGCTGTTGCCTTGTGGTTTGCCGTCAGGTCGCTTAGAAAGATGGCTGTCATGTAAAGTAATCAATCAATAATATTCTTAATTTTGGGTTGAAATTTATACATATTATTGATATATTTTCAATAATATGAGTTGGAATCCCAAACTACTTTTAGCAATGGGACTGACAGCGATTGGTCCCTTGGGTTGTGCAGAATTTGGTCCAAGAAATGTTGAGACCGAGTGCTACCAAACATCCGGACTTTATGATTCAAATGGAGAATTGCCCGGAGGTAAACTATCTACTCTTGAACAAGAAATTTGTTTTGATAAGGGCAGTGAGCATCAGACTCCAACTTGTCCCCAAGAGATGATCGGAGAAGTTCTTATCGGCGCTGGGGGAATACCGATATTGGCCCAAGCCGAACGTGTTCCTGATAGTGTCTGTACTGTCACACGAATGGAAAGAAGGTAGTTTTGTACACCTTTTCCAGTTTTAATTAAATAGTTCTACCGTCTTTCTTTTTATTGATCAAATCCATCTAACATAATTCATTCAAAATATCTTCCCTTAAATTTGTAAATTATAAACCAGGCAATTATCGCGGCAGTTATAACTAAAATCCAGGAATCGAAAGAAATTGACGCAGCAATTTAGTCCTCCAGTGGCAAATCGTAAAAAAACCGCAGCCTCTATCTGATTTTTTTGCTTTAGCTTTATGTTAGATATTTTTTTGGATATTACCTTCCCAAGTATATGGTTAAGAAGAGAATAACCATATTTTTTACCTAAAAAGTAGGAAACAGTTGCTCCGATTCCACTTCCTATGATGTCGGCAATATAGGCTTTTTCCCAACCGATAAGTGGAATTGAGGCTATTGTCAAAAAAACTCCAGGCATCGGGGGATAGATAATACTTAATGATTTTAAGACGGTCAGTGCGATAAGATAGAGGAGAAGATAATTTTGGACGATATGAATTATGTTGCTCACAAATGATGTTTGAGAAGCGAGTTGAAATACGATAGCAGGGATTAATATGACAATGAGAAGTAGTATCCTATTTAGTATTTGAATAGTCTTTTGCACATGACTATTATAGTTAATCTTAGTAGGTTCTTAATTCGAAAAATGAATTGGGCAAATGGACGTGTTCACGTTTAAATCATGGGCAGAAGCCGGCATAAGAGCAGTTCCTTCGGTAAAAATCAGGATTTTCATTGATATAGAAATTAATGACATCGTGGATCGTTGTTCGGCGCATAGCCAATCTCTGCGCTTACTAATAGATAGCTGTTCCGATCTCCGGTTATAATATGGTCGATTTTGTTATATAAATCAGGAGATAACCGACTAATATCTTTTAAATCCTTTTCATCTTTTAATATAAATAAGTCCACTTCGTGGTATGGCTGTTCTTCAACATAATTTGGAGTAGTTAAAATAGGCCTATAGAAATCATATATCTCTTTGGGTGAGAGTTTAGTATTCCGCACATCTCCCACAATAAAACCACACTGGTTTGAAGCAGGAGCGAAGTTTGCGACCATCGAAATCCTCCTTTTCAATTGTGAATCTGAAGGATGCTGATATTCTTCTGTCTTTTTTTTTAGAAAGCCAAGATGGATAGAATTGTCTACAGTGTCTCGTACAAAAGTAAAAGCTATGAAAAAAATCACGAAAATACCAAATAATGTTGTCATGGTTGTTTTAGAATCTTTCTTACTAATTCGTAAAACTCTCCAGCAATCTGTTTCCCACGTTCATTTGGGATAGGATTTTGATGTGGCCGGCCACCCTGAGAGTACAAAGTGGCGATAACAGCAGTAGTCAACTTCTTACCAGCTACAGGACTCCATGAATCCACTATATCTTTTATTATTGCTGCGGCAAATAAAATATTATGTTTTTGGTTAATTAAATAGGTATAAAGGTGTATCCGAGCTTCTTGATTGAGTCTTTTAAAAGGTAATTTCGGATCTTTTGTATTGGGGTTATACAAACCAAGTTTTATAATGTTATTGGCAGTATCTGTCTTTACTTGGGCAATACCGACTGACGTGTTGCCCCCTATAATCTCTACACCCACGACATCAAGCATTTCTTCAAATGGAAGCAAACGTGCGATTTCATCAACAATAATCGCTCCAAGTAGATAGGGATCAAGGGTGAATATCTTAGCAGCAGCAAAAACAATACTTCGAACTCTCTTGAGTTTTTTCTTTACGCCTTCAACAAGCACTTCTGACTGTCCAACCGGCTTTATGAATTGTTCGGTTTTTTGTAAATGTGTGCGATATAATTCTATGAAAAGATTAAGTACTGGTAAAATTTTTGTAACATTAGTATTGTGTAAATAGAGAATGAGGTTCTTGGCTGTAATTGAAAGAGCGTCAAATTCATCACTTTCGGAAACTTTTGGATATGTACGAATGTATGTGGTGCTCCCTCTTTTAACCACATACGCTCCATTAATTTCCCCCGCACGTGCCAACTTGACAGCTTTTTCTAGTGAATATGCGTCTAGTTCCTCCGTAACAAAAACTAAACTTTTTCTTTTAGAATTTGTTACAATTAATACTATTTTCATACTGACTTAGAGATAATTTTGTCATAATCTTTTTATATCCTTTTTTATTACGTCAATAATTTTATCTTTTATTATCTCATTTTTTTACTAACAGATTAAGTGCTTTTGCAGTTTTACTGGTTATAACTTTTCTGCCTGTCCTTGACTCAATATCTACTCTTGCATTACCAGCAACACTTCCTCCTTCTTTTGCAACTTTTTTATTTTGATTAAAATTTTTTGGTTTTCGTACTTTAGAAATTTCTGTAGTAGAAGTCTCTGCAAGCATATTTAGCACGATTTCTAGGTTCGTCATATTATCTCGTAAGTTTCTTTCTTGAGACCTTTAAGATTTTTGTACTGCTTGGTTGTAAGACCTGCCCATGCTTTTATAATCTCGTCAGTTAATATTGCAAATTCATGACCTTCTTTGACCCCTCGCTTTTCCCATTCATCTGTTAAAGCCTTACGAACTTCAATGCTCTTTAGACGCTGATTAATCCAATCTTTGCTATAACCCTTTTTTAAGTATGTTTTAAGAGCACGATTTATAGCGAGCTCAGGGTCTGCAATTTCTTCAACTCTTTCATAACCGACTCTGGCTAACCATCGTTTAAATGGTTCGGCTTTGGGAGAGGGGATAGACTGGATTATGCGAAAAGCGTTTTCAGTATTAACAACTTCCGTCAAGTACATTTTATTATCAGAGGATTTTAATTTCAGTTGTCGACAAAATGTCGACAACTCAACTCCACTTGATTCTTTTTCTCTCTGTTTCATCCGATACCAGTAATCACGGGGTTTGTCGCTATCAGTTAGTGCTTGAATCATATCCACAACGGAAAAATACCATAATTCTTTCTCATTATCCCAATGCCTTCTTATTTTCTTTCCTTGAAAAAGAATAATTTTATGTTTCTGCATAACATTTTAATGGTAACGTATTTTACCTCAATTTTTTTGTCATTTCTAATCCATAGTTATTACCCACAAAAGATGCGATTGCCATAAGGAGAAGTGATACAGTGGTTACAGTAAAAAGATAAATCGATCTTTCAGAGAGCGGGAAAACAGATACGGCCGGTTTGATAACAAACCTTTCAAGACCAGTGATTAAAAAGGGGAGTGCGGCTAGTGCCGAAAGTACTATTATCCTGAGTTTCCCACTTTTTCATTCCAAAATTAAATAGGTATTTTGACAGTATATTTGTTGTTAAAAAGTAGTGTTAAACCGCACTACGATGAATGTCATTCCCGTGAAGACGGGAATCCAGTCTATAATTACCTTGTATGTCTGGTAAAACATATTGTGTTTATATTTTATCTTCCCAGAAAAACGGAACAATATACATTGGAATTACAAATAATCTTGTTAAACGAGTCTGGGAGCATAAAAATAAAAAAGTTGATGGATTTACAAAGAAATATGAGGTTCAC
>Ga0209542_10001646_pt1 | contig 51875 bp, 45 predicted proteins | sample RifCSPhighO2_01_FD_184028 | JGI IMG/M metagenome (GOLD analysis project Ga0209542, IMG submission 184028) | Soil microbial communities from Rifle, Colorado - Rifle CSP2_plank highO2_0.1 (SPAdes) (version 2) | ecosystem: Environmental > Terrestrial > Deep subsurface > Rock core/Sediment ...
ACGGCGGCTCAGTTACCGGTGGCGGGACTGGTTGGTTTAAATCATCCATGTGTTATCATCTTAACAAACGCCTGTTATGCTAAGCAATAAGGCCATCTCCATTTTAAGCGCTTGTATCTTGGGATTGGGCGGCTTGTTTTCTCTCCACGAGCTGGCTTACTACCAAAAAATTTACCCCCGCATTAGGGTGGACGCGGTCGAAATTTCTAACTTAACTTTGGAAGAAGCAGAAGAACGATTAAGTCTGGCCCTGCCTGCCTCACCCGGAGCGCTAAGCTTAACTTTCGGCGGCCTCAACTACCCCCTGCCGTTAAACGACTTAGATCTTGTCTACGACTCTAAAGCAACGGCTCAAACCGCTTTTTTGATTGGCCGCAAAGGCCAAGTGATGGCCAACTTAATCACCAAGTGGCGTTTGTGGCGAATCGGCGAACAACTACCCTACCAATTTAGTTTAGATGAAGCTAAGTTGGTCGCTAGAGTTGACCAAACTGCCGGCCAATTAGAAGAAAAGCCGATTTTGCCCCAATTAAAACTTACTGCCAAAAACCTGGTCGAGTTAATTCCGGGTAAAAATGGCCGGGTAATTAACAAAGATAAGTTGTATCCGGTTATTTACCAGCATTTAGGCTCTTTAAGCTCTGAACCAATCGAAATTCCGATTGATCTAATCGACACCAATATCGGCCAGGAAGAATTAATCCAGGCTAGTGAGCGCGCCGAAAAGCTTAAAACCAAACAGTTAATCGTTGCCGCCCCTGATTTTGAAAAAGTAATTTCCGGCCAGGAACTAATTGACCTTGCCGGTTTTGATTTAGACGCCAAAATTGCCAGCGCTGCTGGCGCTTGGGGAAGCCTTATTAATCGGCCAGCCCAAAATGCCGCCTTTAACTTTGATGGTCAAAAAGTGGTGGAATTTAAGCCGGCATTAAAGGGCTTGGCCGTAGACGAGGAAGCGGCAATTCAATTAATTAAAGCTGGTTTAGACTCGCTGTCTGCCACCAACTCTGCCAGCTACAGAGTCACTCTTAATGTCACCACCACTGAGCCGGAAATTACCACCGGCCAGGTCAACGATTTAGGCATTAAAGAACTTTTGGGCAAGGGCGAATCTACCTTTCATCACTCAATCGCTTCCCGGATTCACAACGTCGCCTTAACCGCCAATCGTTTAAACGGTGTCTTAGTTAAACCCGGCGAGGTATTCTCTTTTAATGCGGCCGTGGGTGACATTTCCGCCGCCACCGGTTATCAGTCGGCTTACATCATTAAAGACGGTCGGACGGTTTTAGGAGACGGTGGTGGTGTTTGTCAAGACTCAACCACAGTTTTTCGGGCAGCTTTAGCTGCTGGTTTGGAGATTGTGGAACGGCACCCTCATTCTTACCGGGTCACCTATTACGAACAAAACTCGGCCCCCGGAGTTGACGCCACTGTTTTTTCACCTTCGGTGGATTTGAAGTTTAAAAACGACACCCCCGGACACTTACTGATCCAAACCACGGTTAACCCCGCCACTCAATATTTAAAAGTCGAAATCTACGGCACCAGCGACGGCCGAACTGCCACCATCAGCAACTTTAGGTTGTGGGATCAATCACCGCCCCCGCCGGATGTTTATCAGGACGACCCGACCTTACCGGCAGGAACAATTAGACAGGTTGATTGGTCTGCCTGGGGGGCCAAAGCCGCCTTTGACTGGCTGGTGGTGCGCGATGGCCAAGTCTTACGCCAGCAAACCTTCTACAGCCGCTACCAACCCTGGCAGGCGGTTTATTTGCGCGGCACAGCCGGGGTATGATCGACTTTAACCGCTGGCTTAAAGTCCAAGCCGGCAGATACAACGATAAGCCGGCAATAATTTTTGACAAACGACAAATTAGCTATCGTGAGTTAAATCAGCTCACCGCTGCCCTGGCCAATCGTTGGCTTAAACAGGGTTTTAAGCCGGGCGACAGAATTGGCCTGGCCTTTAAAAACGCGCCGGAGATTATCTTAATTAACTACGCCGCCTGGCGGGCGGGCTTAGTAACCGTGCCCTTGGATACGACCCGCGATACACCGGCTTTAAAAAAATATAAATTAAAATTCACCGGGGCTAAAATTTGCTTTGACCCGGCCAACTTTAAACTGCCCTCAACCCAAACCAGCGTCAGCCTGCCGCCGGCCGACCCAAAAAAAGATGCCTTAATATTATTTACCTCGGGGACAACGGCTCTGCCTAAGGGGGTAAGGTTATCCTTAAACAATTTATGGGCTAATGCCGAGTCGATTGCCCGGTGGTTAAGGTTTACCCCTTCCGATCGCTGGCAAGTAGTCTTACCCCTTCACCACATTAACTCAACTACCTTTGTTAACACCACCTTGATTTCCGGCGGGACAGTGGTTTTGGTAGCTAAATACTCGAAGTCTCACTTTTGGCAAATGGCGGCGGAAAGCAAAATCACCGGCACGTCAATTGTCCCCACCATCGCCTACGATCTGCTAAGCGAACAAGACAGCTTTTTAAAATACCAGCGGCAATTAAAATCGATTAAGCGGATTCAGATTGGCTCCGCCCCGGTTCAACCGACCGTAGCCGAGGAATTTATGAAACTTTTTAAAATTCCTCTTTACCAGGGCTATGGCCAAACCGAAACAGCCTTAAGATCTACCGGCGTGCCGATGAACCTAACTGCCGGTCAATACCAGAAAATCCGTCAGTCAAACTCTTTAGGCACCCAGCTAAAACACACCCAGGTAACGGTTTTGGGTGATCACGGCCGGGAGCTTCCGAGCAAGGTAGTTGGTGAGATCTGTGTCAAAGGGCCTTCTGTTACGGCCGGCTACCTAAAAAGTCCGACCGCTAATTTTGAAGCTTTTAAATACGGCTGGTTTCATTCCGGCGACACCGGCTATTGGCAGAAATTATATGGCCGCAAATTCTTTTTCTTAAAGGGCCGAACCAAAGAAATTATTAAAAAAGGCGGAGTCTTAATCTCTCCCCTGGCAGTGGAAAACCAGCTCTTGAAAAAATACCCGGCTTTAAAACAGGTTTATGTCGTCGGTTTCCCTGATGTTAGGTTAGGCGAAGAGATTGGCGTGGTCGCAATCACCGATCACCCGAAAGTTTTAAATCAAGTGGTCTCGGAAAAACACTACGAAGCTCCCCGGTCTTTTGTCGTGGTTAAGGAAAAAGATCTGCCTAAAACCTCTACCGGCAAAGTTCAGCGGATCAAAATTAAAGAAAAATTTGCTGCTCAACTCTTAAGGCGTTATCGAACAGCAGCTGAAACCGATAAGTTGGAATTTCGCTTGCTTGGACCAGAAGAAACGGTCTTATTAAAACAAGCCCTGGCGATTAATAATCAACGCTGGGGGAGGGATTTAACCAGCCAGTTGTCAGAATTTATTAAACGGGCCCGGTTTGGAGTATTGCTGGCTGCCATTGATAAGCGCACTCAAAAAATAATGGGCAGCGTCAGCGCTTTGCGGTTAAGTCAAAACGGCTTACCCGACACCTGGGATGAAGCCACTGCCAGCGGTACCCTGGAAAACAATAATCATAAAGGGGACTGCCTGGTTTGCGCCGCGATTTCTGTGAAATCTTCACAGCCCCACGAAGCCTCGCGCAAAGTGGGACGGGTCAAACTTACTTCAGCTAAATTAAAAGCTTATTTAACCAGTAACCAAGACAGCGTTGTCCGCTTTCATCGCCAGGCTAAGGGTGGTTATTCCCGAGGCGGAAAACTAATTAAAGTACTTTCTCGTGGCCGGCCGGCGGATAAAGCAGCCCTGGGCTACAACATTATTTTCGAGTATCCAAGAATTACCCGCCAACCAAAAATTAATCCTCTGGGTTCAATTGGAGTTCAATTAATTGAAGTGGCGCTACTTCATGCCTACAAGCAGAAAATCAAAACAGTGTTGGCTTATTCGAGGCCGGCTGACTTGGGGCTTTTTTTCCGAAATAACTAAACGCCCTTGCGGTTGCCACCCGACCCCGGCTGGTCCGTTTCAAAAAGCCGATTTGCATCAAATAGGGCTCGATCACTTCTTCAATTGTATCCGGCTCTTCGGCAATGGTTGCCCCTAAGGTGTCCAGGCCGACCGGCCCACCGCCGTGTTTGTCAATTAAAGTCTTTAAAAGCTGCCGGTCGTTTGAATCCAGGCCCATTTCGTCAACCTCTAATAACTTAAGCGATTGATTTAAGACGTCAGGGGTAATTTCGTCCTGGCCGTGTAATTGAGCCATGTCCCGGCAGCGCTTTAGTAGCTTTAGCGCAATCCGGGGTGTACCCCGGCTTCTTTTGGCCAAACTTTCGGCCGCCTCGGAATTGAGCTTTAATTTTAATTTTTTGGCGGCGGTAATTAAAATCGCCATTAACTCCTTAGGTTCATAAAAAGTCAGCCGATGAATGATGCCAAACCGGTCCCGCAACGGAGCGGCAATTAAACCAATCCTGGTGGTGGCACCGATTAAAGTAAATTTGGGTAAATCCAGTTTTAAAGTGTGAGCCGACGGCCCTTGGCCGACAACAATGTCTAAGTGATAATCCTCCATTGCCGGATAAAGTGTTTCCTCAACCACTTTGGATAAGCGGTGGATTTCGTCAATAAAAAAGATGTCGCCGTCAGCTAAATTAGTTAAAATTGAGGCCAAATCTCCCGCCCGTTCAATTGCCGGCCCGGAACTTGATCTGATATTTACCTTCATTTCCTTGGCAATTAAGTGGGCCAGGGTGGTTTTGCCCAGTCCCGGCGGACCATAAAGCAAAATATGCTCAGGAGACTCTTTCCGTTTTTTGGCTGCCTGCAAAACTACGGTCAGGGCTTTTTTAATTTTCGATTGACCGGCAAACTCTTCCCAGGTGTCGGCACGCAAGTTACTAACCATGTGGTCCTAAATATTTTATCGCGGTCTTAATTCTTGTCTCTAAATCTAAATCGGCCGGGCTTTGCCGTAACGCCGAGATTGCCTCTTTTTTACTAAAACCCAGGTTGGTTAACGCCTGCAGCGCCTGATTGGTTTCCGGGGAAACTCCTGCCAAATTTAATTCTTCCAAGTCTCCCAATTTGGGTTTTAGTTCGATGATAACCTTTTGGGCGTTTTTTTTGCCTAGGCGGGGAATGGCGGTAAAAAAATCCAGGTCAGCTTTGGAAACGGCAGCCGTAATTTCGTCAACGGAAAAGTTTAAAATCAGTAAACCTGTTTTAGGACCAATCCCCGAAACGTTAATGATCAGCTCAAACAATTTCAGCTCATCCAATGTAGCAAAGCCATAAAGGTCAAGGGCGTCTTCGCGAACATGGGTGTGAACATAAACCGAAATTGGTTGATCGGCCTTTAACCCTTGCCTTAATTTTGCCGGCACAAACACTTTGTAGCCGATGTCGCCTACCCTGATCATTAAGGCATCTGCCCCTAAAGATTCTGCCGAGCCCGTTAGATAGGCAATCATAATTTAGTATACAGCTTGCGGCTAAACGAATGAGTCAGGGCCACCGCCAGGGCATCGGCGGCATCGTCGGGTTGAGGCAAAGCCTTTAGCTTTAAAATCGCTTTGACCATTGACTGCACCTGGCTTTTATCAGCCCTGCCGTAGCCGGAAACGGCCATTTTTATTTGGGGCGGAGTGTAGGAAAAGACCGGCAAATCGGCTTGGGCGGCGGCCAGCAATGCCAATCCCCGGCTTTGGGCCACGGGAATAACCGTTATTTGATTTTTAAAGAAAAACAGCTTTTCCACCGCTACCACTTCAGGCTTATACTGACCAATCAACTGCTTTAATTGATCAAACAATAGGCCTAATCTTTTTTCTTCTGGCAAACTTTTTTTGGTTTCGATGACTCCGCAGGCAATATAGGTTTCGCCGTCAATTAAACCCCAGCCCAGACGGGCATAACCCGGATCGATTCCTAAAATCCTCATGAGTCAATTATACCGTGATATAATCCGTTAAACAGAGGTTAAATGAGATTTAAGAATATTCTCGTCACCGGATTTGATCGCTCCAATCTTGATAAAGATGTTTGGCAACAGATTAATAAACTTACCGAAGCAATTGTTTTTGAGCCCCAAAAAGATGTAGATTGTTTATTTTGTCGATTTAATAAGGTTGATAAAAACCTAATTAATTCACTCCCTAACCTGAAATTCATCGCACTCCTGGCGACAGGAACCGGCACGGTTGATCTTGATTACGCTAAAAGTAAAAAAATTATCGTTTCCAACATTCCCGGCTACTGCACCCAGTCTGTTGCCGAGTACGTTTTTGGCCTAATTTTGGAGCGAATAAGGGGTTTAGAGCGGGCTAAACAAACCGCCCGGAAGGGCGATTTCTCCGGCAATGGCTTCTCCGCCACCGAAATTGCCGGGAAAAAATTTGGAGTGATCGGTTTGGGTAGAATTGGCCGAAGGGTGGCCGAAATTGCCGCCGGATTTGGCGCTAAAACTTACTATTGGTCAAAACATAGAAAAAGTGATGCTGAAAAAAGCGGTCTTCGCTATGAATCACTCGACAAGCTCGTGGCTTCAAGCGACTTTCTTTCACTCCATACCCTCACCTCCAAGGAAACTGAAAAAATATTAAATGCCAAGCGCCTTAGCTTGATCAAAAAAGGAGCAATGCTGGTTAACGTTTCAGGCATGGAATTGGTTGATCTGCCGGCACTAGAAAAACGCCTCAACCGGGGTGACATAACTTTTATTTTTGATCATCCTGACGAGATGGACAAAAAAGATGTGACTCGATTGTCGGGTTATAAAAACTGTATCGTTTACCCGCCGGTGGGCTTTATTACGAATGAGGCTAGGGTTAATAAGCAGGCGATTTTTGTGGCCAACCTAAAAAACTTTCTTCAGGGAAAACCCAGTAATCGCGTCAACTAGGTTAATCTCCCGTGTTAGAATCTTTATAAGAAAGATTTTTATGGATAAAACCTATCAGCCGAACCAATTTGAAGAAAAAATCTACTCTTCCTGGGAAAAATCAGGCGCCTTTAAACCGAGAGCTGACGGGAAACCGTTTGCCATCATCATGCCGCCCCCAAACGCCAATGACCCGATGCATATTGGGCATGCCATGTTTGTTACCGTCGAAGACATCTTAATCCGTTATCAAAGAATGCAGGGCAGCGCGGCCTTATGGCTGCCGGGTACTGATCATGCCGGCATTGAAACCCAGTATGTCTTTGAGAAAAAACTCCAAAAAGAAGGCAAAAGCCGTTTTGATTTTGACCGGCAAACCTTGTTTCAAATGATTTGGGACTATGTCCAAAAAAACTCTTCAGTGGCAATTGCCCAAATGAAGGCCTTGGGGGCCAGCGCCGACTGGACAAGATTAAAATTCACTCTGGATAAAGACATTGTCGACGAGGTAATCAATACTTTTATCAAACTCCAGGCTGATGGTTTAATTTACAAAGACCTCAGGCTGGTTAATTATTGCACCCGCTGCGGGACGGCTTTTTCAAACCTTGAGGTTAACCACGTTGAGCGGCAAATTCCTCTTTACTACTTAAAATATGGCCCATTTACTCTGGCCACCACCCGGCCGGAAACCAAGTTTGGCGACACAGCAGTTGAAGTCCACCCCAAAGATAAGCGCTACCAAAAGTGGATTGGCAAAGAAGTTGAGGTTGAAGGCTTAACGGGCAAATTTAAACTAAACGTGATTGCTGATCCTCGGGTGGACATGAAGTTTGGCACCGGCGTGGTTAAAGTCACCCCGGCTCATGATTTTAACGACTTTGATGTTTGGCTTAAACACAAAAATGAAATTCCCGGCCCTAAACAGGTAATTGGCTTTGATGGCCGCTTAAACCAGCTAACCGGTAAATATGCCGGCCTGAAGATTGGTGCCGCTAGGGTTGAAATTGTTAATGATCTTAAAGAAAAGGGTTTATTGGAAAAAATTGATAACAACTACACCCACACCGTTAGTGTCTGCTACCGCTGCGGCACAGTCATCGAACCGTTGCCGTTAAAACAATTTTTTATCAAGGTTGAGCCGTTAGTCAAGCCTGTTCTGGCCGCTTTAAAAACTAAAAAGGTGGTTGTTTTTGGTGCCGGCCACGATAAAATCTTAAAACATTGGCTCACCCACCTGGAGGACTGGAATATCAGCCGGCAAATTGTCTGGGGCATTAGAATTCCTGTTTGGTACAAAAAGGGGGCTGATAAATCCGAGTTTGTTGTAGCAAAAACCAGCCCGGGCAAAGATTACGTTCAGGAAGCCGACACTTTTGACACCTGGTTTTCTTCTGGCCAATGGCCGGTAGTCACGTTAATGACTGGTAAAAAGGGTGATTTTGACCGCTTTTATCCGACCGACGTTATGGAAACCGGTTATGACATTTTGCCGATTTGGGTGTTAAGAATGTTGCTTTTAGGAATTTATCGAACTGGCCAGGTGCCGTTTAGGAAAATTTTCCTTCACGGCCTAGTGCGGGACGAAAAAGGCCAGAAAATGAGCAAAAGCAAGGGCAACGTGGTTGACCCGGTTGAGGTGATTAACCGCTACGGCGCTGACGCCTTAAGAATGAGCCTGGTAATGTCTACCACTGCCGGCCGGGACAGCGCTACCGGTGAGGGCAAAATCAGAGGCATGCGCAACCTCACCAATAAAATTTGGAACGCGGCCCGATACGTTTTAATCAGTCGCGAAAGTGTACCGGCCAAAAAACAACCGGGGGACAAAAAATTCTTGAGTGAACTTAAGACAGTTTCCGCAACAGTTACCAAACAGCTTGATAATTTAAAAATCGGCCTGGCCGCAGAAACGGTTTATGACAAATTCTGGCATTGGTTTTGTGATAAAAAAATCGAAGCGGCTAAAAAAGGTGAGATTTCTTACCCGGCGTTACTTACCGGACTGCGCACATTTTTAAAACTACTCCACCCCTTTACCCCGTTTGTCACCGAAGCGATCTGGCAACAATTACCCGAAACAAAGGAAAAACTACTAATCTTAAGCGCATGGCCAAGGGCATAAAAAAGTTTGCTAAATTGGCGGTTAGTAGACTCTTTCGGCCGTTTAAACCGCTAATAAAACCGCTTCGACACCCGCTGGTTTTAACTTTGGTATTAACGGGGGTATTATTGACAGCAATCGGCGGCAGATTTTACCCGGCCGGCATCGATTATGACCTTTTGGAGGCTGCCGCGCGGCAACCCTGGCAAACACAGGCAAATTATTTGAAGGCGCGCGCGGAAATCGCCGCATGGGAAAAACTGGCGGTAGTTAGGCCTTATTCGAAGGATATCTTAATCAAGCTGGCCTTGCTCTACGACCAAATCGGGGAAGTTCAAAAAGCGCTTGATTACTTTAACCAAGCTCAATATCTCGATCCAACTATTTCGCCTCTGCCTTTTTCTCGGCCTTAGGCGCCGGTGCAGTCTCTGGTTTGGCTTCACCTTCTTTGGCCGGAACGACTTCACCTTCAGCAGCTGGCGCGGTTTCACCCTCAACCGGCACTTCTTCGGCTGCCGGTAATACTTCCTCAACTACTTCCTTAGTCGGCTGGTCAATCTTAACCACCAATTCTTCTAAGTTTTCTGCCACGAGCTTAACCTTGTCGCCGGCTTTTAGTTGTTTTAAGGTAATCCCCTGATTCATCTCGGTTAAGCCGAAAACGTCAACGGTAAACTTATCAGGTAAGTCAGCCGGCAAGGCTTCAACCTCAATCTCTTTTAATAGCTGCACCAAAACTCCACCCTCTTTAACGGCTGGCGCTTCACCAAAAAGCTCAATCGGCACTGCTACTTTAACTGCCTTGGATAAGTCAACTTGCTGGAAGTCGGCATGCAAAAATTGACCGGTGACCGGATCAACCATCACTTGGTGAATTAAAACCGGACGAGTCTTTGTTTCTTTGGCAACTGATAATTCAACAATGGTAGTTTCGCCGGCCTTGGAAAAAACATCCTGAAATTCTTTTAAGGAGGTTTGAACACTTAAAGACTTAACTCCCTTGCCGTAAATGTTTCCCGGCAATAGCCCTTCTCTGCGCAAAGACCTAACCTTGCGGCCCAAGGTTTTTCTGGGTTCAAGTTTTAGTTTAAGTTTGTCAGCCATAAGGCGTCATGATAACACAAACACCCCTACTGTTCAATGAAATCAGCGGTAAATACCCGGTCGATAGTTAGGTCCGAATCAAAGCTGATTACCTGGGGTGAGGCTAGCCCCCGGGGGTTAACGGCGGCTACGGTCAAAAACGTCGGATAGTTAATAATCACCTTTACGGGGTCGTTGACAATCCCCGGCTGTTTGGGCATTACTACCGCTAGCCTGCCCCGCTCATTAAGTGCCCCAGAAAGACGATAAGTAATTTCGACTTGCAAACTGCTTTTAACCGGCACGGTGATGGGAAAACCTAAAATTAAATGTTTGTCGGTCGCACTTTGATTAATTAAATCGTCAGTTAAACGCTCTTCGCCTGCCTTGATCGAAACCAGGGTTGAGCCTTTCGGCAGGTAGGTGCGGACATAGCTTTTATAAATCCCGCCTGGCCAGGCGTCAGCCGGGCTTTGGTTTTGATAATCAATCGTGGCCACCGATAAAACTTCTTTGTTTTTTAAGATCGTTAATTGCTGCTCAATGCTTCTTTTCAAAAAGTAGTTGGCTTTGTTGATGCCCAAATTGGCCTCAACTAAGAAAAAGTAGTCAGATAAAACCGGTGTGCCGGCTAAAGTGGCAAGGTTTGGATCAAATAGGGCCCCGGCCCAGTTTTGCTCAACCAGGGTCGCCTGGGAATTGGCGTCGTGCAGGTAAACCAGAAGCTGTTTTTGGGCCAGGCTGACTTCGGCGGCCTGCGCCAATTTTAATAAATCACTGCCTCCGGCATTTTGGAGTTTGACAAATAATTCTTGACCCAAAGATCCCAAAAAGTCTTTTTTCTGAGTCGAGCCGGGGAAAAAATTAATTTCGCTTTGATACTCAGCCCGTTCAAATAAATTGTCGGCGGTAATTTCTTCGTTGTAGTCGGGCAAAGTAATCGGGCCGGTGGCGGCTAAAAGCTCTTTGACCGCCGGCAGGTTGACGGCAATGACACCGTCGACATTACGACCGGTCTCCTTTTGCAAAAACCATTCTGCTTGCCCGGCGGCGATAGTAAAGTCCGGATCCCAGTTGGAATCCCTAAAAAACCAGCTGTTGTCGCCAAAGGCGGCAGCAATTGGGGCGGGCGGCTCGACAAATCCCTGGAGCTGGCCGTCGGCGCTGTAAATATCCTCAACCGAAAAATCCAATAACTTGCCCTGGTCAAAGGTGAGTAAACCGTAAGAGCCAATAAACCCCCCTGTCGGCCTAAGCTCGGCTGAATTTTGAAACAGCATTAAATAGGTTTTTTTACCGTCTTGGGCGATAAAGCCGGGAATTAAAGGCAATATTACCCGGGCCTGGTTAATTTTTTTTCTGATTGCCGGCAGTTCGCTGGTCAGGGCAATTAGGCGCTGGTTAAGGGGGGTAGATAAATCACCGGCAAGTTCCCGCCCGCTTTGAAGCTCAGATTCAACAAAGGACAGTTCGTTGTAGGCTTGGTCTAGATTAATTTGAATTCGTTTTAAGGCCTCACTTAAATTACCCTCTTGGTTATGAAAAACGATTTGGGTCAGCAACGTCCCCGACTCGCCCGCCTCGGCTAAATGGCCGGCTCCCTGGCTTAACTTAATCCCGATCGACAACAGCCGGTCTAAATTATCGCCTGCCTTGCCTAAGCCCACTAAGCCAAAACTCCAGCGGGTTTGCTTAAGTAAATTGCGGCTGGTAGTTAAACGGCTTTCGGCGGCGGCGGTTAATTTGGTTAGGCGGTCAACTTGGCTTAAGTTTGTCATTTGACTGGCTTTTTTCAAAGAACTTAAACCCGCATAAGCGTAACCGGCAGTTAACAGCCAGGGGCCGATTACTCCTAAAATTAAAACCAGTGCCCCGATCAGCCACAATTTGGTTTTTTGACTTAGATTTTTCGACAACCCGGGCTTAAGGCTAATTTTAGGCAGCTTAGGCATTACGGGCATTTTCCACTTTGATTTGAGCGCTGGTTTGGGTGCTATAGTCCCGAGCGTAGTCGAGGGAGGCGCTGTCGCCGGTTTTAACCCCAGGCTTTCGGCAGTGAATGTCGGTTCGGGTTTATCCTGAGCGACAGCCGAAGGACTCAACTCCGGCTTAACCTCGACCCCGGTTTTCATCCATTCAAGCGTTTTACTAATCCCCTGTTTTAAGTCAACGTTGACTGACCAACCCAGGTCTTGTTGGCTTTTCAGAATATCGTCGGTAAGGGTAAGAGTTGTCTCGGGCATTTCGTCATCGACGGCAAACTCAATTTTGACATCCTTATCAGGCTCGGCTTCTTTTAAAAGATAGCCCAGATTTAAAGTGGTAATTTTTTGCGGATTTACCAGGGTGTAAATGTGCCCGGTTGAACTTTGAGAAAACATCGCCTTGGTTAAACCATAAACAATGTCGGAAATAAAGGTCGGATGCAAAGGTGTTAACCCTTGGCCATTAAGCTTTAACGGCTGGTTCTCTTTTAGAGCTAAAAATAATTTAGTAATCTCGCTGCCGGCAGAAAAATCCATCCGTGGGCCATAGGGATGGGCAATCCTGACTACCCGGGCATCCAAGCCGTGGCGATTAACATACTCTGCTGTTAAGGCTTCGGAAAAACGCTTGGCCTCGTGATGAGAATAGGCTTCTTCCGACGGGTGTTTGGCGCCAAAGTAATGATCCAGGCTGGTGGCTGACAAAAAGCCGGAAAAGACGTTAACCGTCGATGCTAGTAAAAACTTGGCTTGATTTTTCCGGGCCAGCTCTAAAAGCTCTTTTGTGCCCAAAGAGTTAACTAGCAAGGTTTCCAGGCTGACGTCTTTGCCGTTTAAATACTCCTCGACTCCGGCCAAATGGAAAATATAGTCAACTTGGGGTAAACCCGGCTTTAACGGCTGGTTAAGGTCGTGCTCCATAAACACAAACTGCTTATGGTCCATTAGGTGTTTCAGGTTTTCTTTTTTACCGGTGGTCCAGTTGTCGATGCCGTACACTAAACAGTTTTGGGAAACCAGGGCGTCGCAAAGGTGGGAGCCGATAAAACCAGCGGCGCCGGCGACCAAGGCAGTCGGCAAATGGTTGGTAACTTGAAGGCGGGGCGCCACCGCACGTTTCTTTTTAATTTTAGTCATTGACAGGCACCTTTATGATAGGGTTTTTTTGGGGCTTAAGCAATCACGTCCAGGGCTTGATTAACCAGGCGGTCGGCGGCTGCATTTTGCTCCCGCGGTACAGCCGTATAGCTAATTGGTGTCTTTAGGGCTCCTTCCAGTTGACGCACCTGAATCAGTTGGTTTCTTAGGTTTGAGTCTTTAACTTTAAATTTACCGTTTAATTGGTTAACCACCAAAACCGAGTCGAGGAAAAACTGAATTTTGTTAATGATTAACTTTTGTGACACCAGCCACTCCAGCGCCTCAATCACTGCCTGATATTCGGCGTGATTATTGGTGCTTGAGCCGATTTTTTTGGCAATTTGATTAATTAAAGTGCCGGAGTCGCTTCTAATAACGACGCCAACGGCTGCCGGGCCGGGGTTGCCGCGGGCCCCACCGTCAGTATGAATTACTAAGTTACTGTTCATTGCCGGGTTTACCCTGAGCCGGGTCGAAGGGGGCGACAATTAAATGCCTGTCTTTCCCCTCACCCTCTGACTGGGTAACAATTTCCTTGTCTTTGGCTAAAGCCATGTGGACTAAGCGCCGCTCAAACGGGTTTAAGTTAAAAAGGGCCATTGGCTGGCCGCTTTGCTTAACTTTTTCGGCCGTGTCCTGCGCCAACTGCTCCAAAGATTCCTGGCGCTTTTGGCGGTAGTCGTTAATGTTCACTACTACCCGCTTCCACTCTTTATCTTCACCCTCATTAAAATGGGCCGCGCCCAAAAGTAGCTGTAGGGCGGCGATGGTATCGCCGTGGTAACCGATCATCATGCCGGCATCTTCGTCGGGTAAATCAATTTGGGCCTGGTAAGTGCCAGTGTCATCTTTACTGATACTAATTTTTTTGGGTTCAATCCCCAGGTGGCCAAAAAGTTTAGTCAGCCAGGCAGTTAATTTTTTCTCTTCAGCCATAGTTGTTGAATTAACATTAAAAGTGAAAAGGTTAGCCAGTATAAAACCAACCCCGAGGGGAAACTAAAACCAATAAACAAAGTCATTGCCGGCATCAAATAAAGCATTTGCGATTGCATCGCCGCGGCCATATCATCAGCTTGTTGTGGGGTTTTTTGGGCCTTGGCAATGGTAGCCGAGCTGGCCGGCATCATTAACTTTGAAGACAAAAATTGGGTCACGGCCGAAGCGATCAAAAACAGGCCAGGAAGTTTATCCAGCTTAAACAAACCAAAGTTTATAGCTGGAATGGCAAACGTGTCCGGTTTAGTCAAATCCAGGTATAAAAAGCGGGTATTAATCACCGCTCCTTCGGCTAATTTAAGCGGAGCATACAAAATCTCATTTAGTTTAACCATGGTGTCACCATTACTTCTTAAAATCTGGTTAAACGCCTGAAACAGGGCGATTAAAATCACGATTTGGACGATTTGAGGCAAGCAACCGGCCGCCGGGTTGACGCCGTATTTTTGGTAAAGTTCTAATTGTTTTTTGGCAAACTCCTGTTTGTTGCTGCCGTATTTTTCTTTTAAGGCCGATATCTCCGGCTGCAGGCTTCTTAATTTTTCAGCCGATTTTAATGACGGGGCGGTCAGCGGAGCCATGGCTCCGCGGATAATGGAGGTTAGAGCAATAATTGCCAGGCCAAAGTTCTGGCCCAAAACTAAATACAGCCAAATTAAGGCATTAACCAGGGGTTGAAAAAATAAAGTATTCCACATATTATTTAACTGGGTCGTAGCCACCGCTACTAAAGGGGTGGCAGCGAACAATGCGACCCAAACCCAGCCACGAACCTTTTAATATACCATACTTGTCGATTGCCTGATAAGTAAATTCCGAGCAGGTGGGGGTAAACCGGCAACTACCTTCTGCCAGGTGAAGTAGGCGACTGTGACGATAAACCTTAATCAATTTTAAAGCCAAAGATTTCATAAATTAAGAACAAATAATCTTTTCCCGCTTCATAGTCGTTAAGATGAGTTTCAATTGATGCCATCATTTGGCGCTTTAAGCGGTTTCTGGCAACTGCACTGTGAGCCACCTTTTTGGGAACCACAACCGCAAAGCGGGGATGGGTAAGATCATTGGTGGCGGCTTTAATCGTCAGCCCCCGGGTTCGTTTCACCACCGGAGCTGATAAAAGTTGTTTAACTTTGTAACCGGGAATTCTGCGGGAGCGGGGAAGCATTAATTAAACGGCCAGCTTTTTGCGGCCTTTTGCCCGGCGCCGTTTTATAACCCTGCGGCCGGCGCGATAGCTCATTTTTTCCCTAAAGCCATGGGTTTTTTGGCGCCGTCTTTTGTGCGGCTGAAATGTTCGTTTAACCATAAAAAGAGTATAACACAGATTATTTTTCGGGTTTATTCGCCTTTTCTTCTTGTTGACAGGCTGTGGATAAGTTAGTAAACATATGAGTATGGACTCTCGTCAGGTTTGGTCATCTGTTTTAAGCGAGCTCGAGCTGAGTCTGTCCCCCGGCAATTTTTCCACTTGGGTCAGCCCGCTTCGGGTGGTTAATCTCACCTCAGGACAAGAGAAGGAACTTTTAACTATTGGCTGCCCGTCGGTGTTCCATAAAAACTATGTGGCTGACAGATTTTTAGGCCAAATCCAACAAGTCGCCCAAAAAACTTTAAACAAGGCCTGCGAAATTGAATTAACCATCGTCCAAACCAAAAAAGAACCGGCCGCTACTGCAGATGACCTGTTTTCCACCGACCCCTCCCAATTAATGGCCGAGGCCTACTCTGACGCAATCGCCAAAGCCGGCCTTAACTTAAACCTTACTTTTAAAAACTTTGCCGTTTCTACCTCTAACGAGGTGGCTCACGCTGCCGCCCGGACTGCCGCCAAAAACCCGGGTCAGACTTATCAGCTGGTGTTTATTTACGGCGGGGTGGGGGTAGGCAAAACTCACTTAATGCAGGCGGTGGGTCATGAAATTTTGGCTCATTTTCCCGATTCCAACCTGGTTTACTGCACCGGCGAGGAGTTTACCAACGAAATTATCGAAGCCATTAGAAACAAAACCACCCCGGTTTTTAGGCAAAAATACCGAAAAACCAGAACTCTTTTATTAGATGACGTTCAGTTTATCGGCGGTAAAAACACTGTCCAGGAAGAATTTTTCCACACCTTTAACGCCGTCATTAAAGAGGGTGGTCAGGTGGTATTAACCTCTGATCGTTTGCCGTCGGAAATTGAGGGTTTGGAAGACCGCTTGAGAAGCCGGTTTGAAGGGGGACTAACCGTTGACATCCAACAACCAGGGTTTGAGTTAAGAACGGCAATTTTGTTGATTAAGGCCGCTCAGCGCCGGATTGAGCTGCCAATGCGGGTGGCCCAAGTGATTGCCGCCAACGTTGAGTCCACCCGAAAGCTCGAAGGAGTACTACTAAGACTTTCCGGAGAGTTATTAACCCGCAAAGAGCCCCTAACCGAGGAGCTAGCGTTGGCTCTTTTAAACAAAATAAACGGTGAGGTCACCAGCCCCAAGCAACAGCTAACTGTGCAAAAAGTTTTAAGCCGGGTGGCTGAACACTTTCAGGTAAAAGTGATTGACCTTAAGGGTGACCGGCGCTTGCGCTCCGTCGCTTTACCGCGGCAGATTAGCATGTATTTACTTAGAAAAGAACTGTCTTTACCGCTAGAGGAGGTGGGGCGGGTCTTGGGTGGACGCGACCACACCACCATTATGCACGGCGAGGACAAAATCACTAAGGCATTAGCCGTATCGGAAAACCTGCGCCTGGATGTAACCACAATTCGTCAACAGCTGTACGACGCCGGTGGACAAAATGCCTAACTTATCCACAAAAACCACTCTGTCCCCAAACTTATCCACCGGCTTTTCCACCGTGGTTGCTGTCGCCCCAAACAGGCTTAAACCGGCTATAATCCACTTATCAACACCCCTACTACCAATACTACTAATTAATATATGAAGTTAGAGATACTCCAGGAAAATCTAAATCAGGCGGTGGCAATCGTTGGTAGGCTTGTTTCCACCAGGGCCCAGCTCCCGGTTTTATCAAACATTTTACTTAAGGCAGAAAACAATCAATTAAAGCTGTCAGCCACAAACCTAGAAACGGGCATGAATTTATGGGTTAATGCCAAGGTGTCACAACCGGGGGCAGTCACCATTCCGGCGCGGGTGCTTTCGGAAATGGTGGCCTCGCTACCACCCGAGGCGGTAGTGCTGGAAAGCCAGGGGGACAAACTGACAGTGGTAGGGGGCAAGTACAAGGCCAGCGTTAACGGCATTGCCGCCGAGGAGTTTCCGGTGGTGCCGTCTTTAACCAAGGGCGCCGAGGCGCTAAAACTTGATAGGCAGATGCTGGTTAACACGGTTGCGGCCGTGGCCCTGTCTGCCGGCACCGACGAGGCCCGGCCGATTTTTACCGGGATTAAGTTAGAGCTTAATAAAACCACATTAAGGCTGGCAGCCACAGACGGCTACCGCTTAAGCGTTAAGTCTGTTTCCGGGATTAAAGCCGGGACTAAAACCAAAACCTTGGTCGTTCCAGCCCGGGCCCTAAGCGAGCTGGCTCGGGTATTATCAGGCTTAAAAAGCGAGGGGCAAACAGTGCTTCTTTCTCCCAGCGAGGCCGAGAAACAGCTGATTTTATCAGCCGACAACGTCGAAATTGTTACCCGTCTTTTGGAGGGCGAGTTTCCCGACTTTGACAAAATTATCCCCACCATCTCAAAAACCAAACTTAAGTTAAACCGGGAAGAGCTGTTGGCGGCAGTCAGGGCGGCGGCTGTATTTGCCAAAGACAGCGCCAACATTGTTAAGTTTAAAGTTGAAGATCAAAACCTGACCATTAGCGCCAACGCCCCCCAAGTGGGAGAAAACGAGGTGGGGGTTAATGTTCAAAAGTCAGGCGAGAACGGTGAAATCGCCTTTAACAGCCGCTATTTATTGGAGCTTTTAAATGTGATTGACGCTGAAGAAATAATCTTGGAATTGGCCGGGCCGCTTTCCCCGGGTGTGTTTAAGCTGCCGGCGGATTCGGGCTTTTTACACCTGATAATGCCGGTCCGGGTACAGGGGTAGGCCTGGGTTCAAGCGCAGCCCGCTGTTTCAGAAGCTCTTGCGGGTCGGAAGTAATTAGTTGGTGCTCTTCAGGTGAGGCCACCACGTTGATGGCCACGTGATTTGAGCCGGCAAAGATGATCCCGTGCCCCACGCCTGCGGCGAGCAATAGTTGTTTTTCTCCTTCAGACAAATAGAAAACGCTGGTTAATTTGTCGATTGCCGCCGGTGACTGTTTCATTAAAATTTGGATGGAGGAGTTAGTCACAATCGCCTTGCCATAGTCGGAAGACAAGAAGTCTTCCACGTCCTGGGTAATAGTGGTTAGGCCCAGATAATATTTCCTGGCCCTTTTAGCCATCGAATACATAAAAGCGCCAGAGTCTGGATAGCGCATCATGTACCAGGCCTCATCAACAATCAGCAGGCGCTTTTTTAAGTCCTTTTTAATCCTGGTCCAAATGTAGTCTAAGATCATAAACATGGCTACCGGCCGCAGGGCGTCTTCCAGTTCTTTAATGGAAAAAACCACAAAAGTGTTTTGTAAATCAATGTTGGTGTGCTGGTCAAAGATGCCCCGGAAAGAACCCTTGACGTATTTTTCTAATCTTGCCGCCAGATTTTCAGCCGTGGTTTCTTCCATGCCGATTAAAACTTTGTACAAATCTTCCAAAAGGGGCGGTTCCTTTTTCTGGGTGGCAGGCTCAGGGGTAATTCCTTTTTGTTTGTAAGTTAATATAATGGCTCGATCCAAAAGCGCTTCTTCCTGGGGGGATAAGTTGCCCATCATTACCTTAAACAGTGAGTGAAGCGATAACACCTTTTGGGTTAATTCGTTTTGGCCCTCTTCGTAAACCTGGGATAAATCAAAGGGGTTAATTTTTGATGGCGAGTTAAAAGAAAAGGTAATGTATTGGCCGCCGACGGCCTTACATAGCACCTCGTATTCATTTTCCGGGTCGATAATAATCACTTCAGCGTCAAACATGATCGAGCGCAGGGCTTCTAACTTAATTAAATAAGATTTTCCAGCTCCGCTTTTAGCGAAGATCACAGAATTGGCGTTTTCCAAAGAAAAACGATCCAGAATAATTAAGGAACCGTTGTGTTCATTCATGCCGTACAAAACTCCCTGGTTTTGGGTCAACTCTGACGAGGTGAAAGGAAAGGTGGTCGCCAGTGAGGTCGTGTCCATGTTTCTGGTGATCATTAACCGGTCTTGGGCCAAGGGGAGAGTGGTTTTAAAAGCCTGTTCCATTTGTAAGCTGGTGGGCTTAGCGATGATCAGTAGCGACCCGAGGGTGGACTGAACCTGGGTGGTAACTTTGTTTAGCTCGTCAACGCTTTTGGCAGGAATAGTGACGTATAAACCAAACTGGAAAAAGTGTTCCGCCCCTTTGGCCAGCTGAATTTGCAAGGCCTTGGCGTCTTCCAGTTTTACTTTAGTGGTAACGTCGGCGATGCGCCCCCGCTCCACGTCGGACTGGATTTCCGCTTCCATCTCGCCGACCTTTCTTCTCAAATCCTCCATGATGCCCTTGCCCTCAATCGGGTAAACATACATGGCAATATTTAACGAGTGGTCAAAATTAATTAGGGGCGAGAGCCAGTTGGCATTAACAAACCTGGGATAGCCGGAAACAAATAAAGTTCTAAAGTAGGTGTTAGCGATTTTTTGAAAGTTAAAGTCAATTTCAATTGCCCCCGGAGCAATAATGTCTTTGACCGAGCTTAAGCCTTGATTGAATTGTGGCGTAGGCCGCGAAGCGTCCTGAGCGACAGTCGAAGGAGAAGGGGCCTTTTTACCAAAGGGTAAATTTAATTTCATGGTTTTTCCTCGGACACAGCCGCTTCAACCATGGGGGCGGCATAATCAGCTGATTCGCCAAAATCAACCGAGCCGGAATCGGGGTTGTAGTAAGCAAATAACAGCTTAATGATTTGCGGTGTAGTTAACTGTCTGGTTTTTAACCCCAGGCGGGTGAGCTGTTTGACCAAATGATCACGCTTAGGGGTCAGCGCCGCCTTGGCTTTAGTCAAAATATATTCTTTATCAAAGGGTAGGGACTTGGCTTTTTTAATTCCCGAAGCCAAGGTTGAAGCCACCCCCAGTTCTAAGGCGGAAAAAGGAATGACTAAGTAGAATTTTTTATCTAAGACTTCATTCTCGGCCACGGTTTTTTGGACAAAGGTATAATATTTTTCCAGCTGATTTTTTAAAAGCGGGTTTTGGATTTTTTGTTTCTGGGCGCTTAGTAGATTTAAGTAAGAGTTAATATCTTTTTTTTGGCTTTTGATCACAATTTGAACCGGAAAGGTGAGCGAGTTTAAAAGCCCGGCATAAGCGTAGATAATGGCGTCCTGCTCGCCTTCGGATAGAAGCGAAAAGTTAACCGCCGTGGTTTCCAAAATTAAACAAGCCGAGCCGTCTTTTAGAAGCGCCAGACCATCGCGGACGTCTTCAATGTCCAGGTGTTCTTGAGTGGTGGCTTTTACAGGTGTGGGCAGCATTAGTTTTAGCCTTGGGCTTGAATTTTTAACGGCGGAATAATTTCTCCCTTGGCCTCGAGCTTGATTATAGCAAAGCGTTTACCCGCCCCTTCGGCGGCAATTTGATAGATGCCATCTTCTAAGGGGGTAGCGATAAAAAATTGCCCCAGCTTATTGGATTTTAAGGCCCGCACCGGCAGTCCCTGCTTGTCTTTAATCTCCAAAATAACACTAGGCAGAATTTTACCCTTTTCGTCCAAGGTAATGCCGGCGATTAAATTGGGTTTTTCTGGCGACTGGGGCAATACCAAGTCTTTAGCAAAAGTCGCCGCTATTGCCGGCGTGGTGCTAACCGGAATTGGTTCGGGTTTGAATATTACTTTTGGTTTTGCGGCAGCGGCAGGTTTAACCACTGTTTTTGCCACAGATTTAACGGTGGCGGTAGTTGGTTTAGTGGTAGTAGGCTTTACTCTCGCCTGCAACGCCTGCGGCGAAGCGCTGGCGGGCAGGGGCATTGAGGCTTGTGCTGATTCAGCCGGCGCCTGGTATAGGGCCGCGTGGGGTAGCAGGCACATTTGCGGATGAAGCAGTTTTCTGACTCTCACCCCACGGATAGTTTTTGCCGGATTTAATGGTTGAGCCGAGTCTTTAGCCATTCTGGGGATAATTTTTGTGCCCAAAGCCCCAAACAGACTGTGAATGTATTCCAAATATTTTTGTTCGGCGGCATCAAAGGCAGTGGTGGGTGAACCAGGGAGGGTTTTGAGGTAGTCTTCCAGTTGGCCGGGGCTGGCTGACGGGCCGGCGTCGCTAGATAGCGGCGGCTTAATTTTAACCGGCTCCATAAACTCTGGTTGCCTTGACTCAGGATGATAAACAAATTGAGTCGGCTGATAAATAGCCTTAAAAAAGTTAAGAATCCATTGATCCAGAGGTCGATCTTCAAGCGGAATAAACGCCAGAGCGAAACCAAAAAAAGCGATTGCCGGAGCCAAGGTCCATTTAATCAAAAAATTAACACCGGAAGAAAAGATCAGCCAGGCAATCACCACCCCGCCTGCCAGTTCCAAAAACTGCTTTAAAGTCATGCTTCCGACCAGGTGGAATTTATAAGCGGCAATGTCTTGAGGCAAAGGGTGCTGTTCCATGAATTTCATTATGGCAATCCCCGCCTTGATTTACAAGGTCGGTAGCCTTGACTATACTTAATTTGACTATGGCCAACGAAGCTGCCCACAAAGATTTTATTGAAGCCCTACAAAAAGACACAAGGGGTGCAGTTGATAAATTGGTGGGAGCAGTCAAAAACATATTTTTAGGCAAGCCAATTGTGGAGCAGGCCTTTACCAGTCTTCATAGTCGGGCAACAGACTTATTGTTATCAGCCCAAGACAGAAGTAATTATGGCGAGACCGATCGGGACATGATCAGTTTGGAGTTGGTAGAAATAAAAAGCGTTATTGACGGTTTTGACAAAATCGTCTCCGGTGCAGAGAAAAGAGATCCGGATAACCCCCTAACCCTTATTCCCGACGATATTGTTATCACCCAAAAGGGAAATAAGACTTTCATTGAGGCAATTGGCGGAGAAAAAATTGTGATGGGTGACAACAAAACAATTCCCTTAAAAAAGGCGATGGAGCTAGCCAAAAAAGCCGAGCAGGCAGAGGCCAGGGTAGAAGACGGAGAAGAACCGCAATGGCTTGAGGGAGAAGCCAAAGATAAACAAATCTGGGAATCGATCAGCCTCAAAGACAAAGGAACATTGAGGGGCGTCAGAAGAATTATCAGTGTGGTTGGCCTGGACCCGGACTCAATTGCAACGGGGGTGCTGGGGAAAAAAGAATATATTTACATTGATCCTAATACCGGTAAAGAATGGCAGCCGGAAAAAGGCGATCGTCTAACCGACGTCAAACACAAACCATTAAAAAACAAACTGGTCATTCTGCCCACGGGTGAAGAATTTGTGCCCAAGCCAGGTGACTCGCCGCCACAGCTTTATAAAGGCAAAGTTCCTGATGATTGGGGAGAGCCGGCTAAAGAATTTAAATTTTTTGTCACCCAAAGCGGTGGCAAACAGGTGATTTTTACCAAAACAGCCGAGATGAATGATCGGGTGGTTCTAACCACAGCCAAAGGCCAAAGAGTTGAAGCGAAAGTCCAGGAGATGGTTAAGCCGGTTTTACCCGAAGACGCCAGCTTGGGGACAAGAAGAATAAGCTTAAAAGATTTATTAATTAAGCTTACCGGGGAGCGGATGGGACTGCTGGCCGATGCCTACATGACCGAGATTAATCGCCGGGAAGGGTGGCTTGGATTTGAGCCGGTTGGGGACACCAGAAGAATGGTGATTCAGGGATTTGACCAAAGCCACGAAATGTTTAATGATGCTTTAAACCGAGCCGGACTTTATGATAAGTGGCGGGCAATTTCCACTCTAACGGAAATGAATGATCGTTTTCAAATGTTGTTTGACGCGGTTAACAGGAAAGACATCCAAAAGGGCATAGAGGGGGGTATTCTTTCTCGGCTCGCCTCAGCTGAAAATATCATCACCTGGATTAGAGACATCCCTGGTTTGGCAGGAGTGTTGCAGTGGAAAGAGTGGGGTGGGTTGGTTAATCCCCGCACCAGCGAGCCGCTGGCATACTCGGCAGTTATCTATCAGCCAAGCACGGCCACCGCCCTAACCGACAGGCTTAATGATGGCAAGATAACTAAGATTGTCAGGCGAAACGGAGATAGCCTTAGTGGACCGGCGATGTACACCTATCAGCCGGACGAAGGCGACATTTTTGTAATTGAAAAAGACGCCGATGGAGCCAAATCCATGGCGCTGGTTAATGTGATGAAAGAAAAGGCCAGGTACTATGGCGTGGACGATTATGTGGTTGATCTGGCTTTTGGTTTTTCCCGATTTATGTTCACCGGCCTTGACAGGGGGTATAGCTATCACAAAGCCCAAGCAGTTGATGACTACAAAGTGATTGCCGACAAGATTGGTTTGGCAACAGATATTTTCGAGGACTATGCCCACTTAAGCCCCGAAGACAAAAAAGACTTCGAAACACTCTTGCAACAAATTTCAATCGCCCAAACTGGGGTGAAAAGCTTTTTTGAGGCGGTTTTGGGGTTAAGGGATCAAAACCCGCAAAACCGGGACCGTTGGTACCGGGAGGCCTGGGGCGATCGGGCCCCCTTGTATGGCGAGCCAAAAAAGTGGTTTAGGGACAGAATTTCTTGGGCCAGCGATGAGAATATTGATTGGAACCAGGAGGCAGCCCGTCGCGATGTTTACCGCTGGATGGGTGAGTTTTTCTCAACCTTGGGCGCGGGGATGATGGATAAGGGTGGCAAGTTTGCCGGCAGGGAAACGCCGTTTAATCCAAAGAACCGCCATCACCGTCAGGCAATAATTAAGCATTTACGCACCTCAGAAAAAGCCGGAGACTTATTAGTGGGCGTTGGTTTTGACATGGATGAGCTGACCCCGCAAAGACTAGCTGAATTGATTGATCAAATCTTTCCGGCAGGGAAGCTGCCTAAAAATCCAAGAGGCAACCAGGTTAACTTTTTAAGTGAGCTAACCAGGTTTAATGACATCATGGGTTACGAGGGGGGGCTGAACGCGACGGCAGATGATTTTGACCTGGTCGCTGATGAATTTAAAGACGCCGTCAGGTTGGAAAAGGTCTTGGAAAATCCGGCCTTTTTTGACAACTTGTTAAGTTTTACCACTGACGACGGTTGGACGCCTAACCCCGAACTATTAGCTACAATTAAGGGTTTTGCCGGCAAAATTAACGACGGTAGTTATAACAAGTTTATTTATTACCAGCTTTATTGGTATTCAACCTATTTAGTGTTGGCCGAAAATTTTGTCCACTTACGCTTGGGTAAAAAAGAAACCAGCGTCAAAGATCTTCAGGATAAACTGCTTGGTGGTTGGCAGGATCAGTCCACCCGCGATGTTCGCGGCACCCGGCCGGCGTTTGCCTTTCATCTCGCCAATGAGGTTCAGGAAGAATTTGTCCTGGAAAAAATCAAAAGAAAAGAGCTGGGGCATGTGGCTTTGGAAAAAATGCACGATGAAGAGCGGTTTTGGAATGATGCGGTCTTGTTTTACCAGGATCCAGAGCTGGATCCGGCCGAGCACGAAAAAGCGGTTAAGGAGTATTGCCGCCAGCGGATGCTGAAGCTTCATTACGAAATTGACAAGGTGTATATGGAGTTGTTGCGGCGTAAACAAATTCCTTTATCACAGGTTCGAGAGCTGATTGACCCTGACGGTAATACCCAAATGTTTCGTTACGCGGTGATGACAGAAGACGGCCGGTTGGTCGGGCCGGGAGAAGATAATGGTCGGGACAGCCAAGAGTATTTACAGGCCTACGACAGAGCCCAAAGGGGCTTAAATTTGCAAGCTTCCGAATTAGAGCATGTTAGTCGATTGAATGATCTAGACTGGGCTTCAACCTGGGGTGACAAGGAGGAGAAAAAATCGTTACTGCAAGATGCACAGGGAATGTATAAGTTTGAAGTCAAGGATGTTTGGTACGGCATCATGGAAAATGACCTTGAGATTTATCAGCAGCTTCTAACTTGGTACAATCAGTTAAAAAATTTACCCGAAGAGGCCTGGATAAAAAGAGACGAACAGGGTCATTTCGACGGCCGGGACATCCCTCAAATTTTAGTCGGCTTTGCTCGCGAATATCTTGACTATGTTCCCAAAGACGCGGACGGTAATCCCATGCTGGACAACACCGGTCAGGAAATTAAATTGGCGGTCGATCTACGGGCCGACACCGAGGAAGCGGAGGCAATAAGGGGGTTTTTCCGGCACTGGCTCTATTCAAATGACCGGGGTGAATATAACGCTTTAGGCCAAGAGCAGTTTAATAAAGGTTTTCAAACATTAATTGGCTTAATGTTTGGTTTTGACGTTCAAGGTAGGGGTATTCCTGAGGATCGATCTAGGGGACCGCGGGGAATTATGCCTCTGCGCTGTTATCTTTACGACGAATTTTACAAAAAACTGCTTAGGGATGGAGACAAGCCCGAAGTGGCAAGAGGGTATCTTGGGTTTTACGACAATTTGATGCAGGAGCGTCGGGGCGTGGGACAGGAAACTTGGGCCGAGTTTTTTGAGGCAAACGGGGTAGGTTTTTTGGCTAAAAAAGAAAGCATTCTGGAACGAATTGCTTCACTCATCTCCCGAGATAAAATCTTTAGCACCAGCTACGATCAATTTGGCGAGCAAATCCAGGCCAGTCTAGGATTTACCATTAGACCAGACGCCAGAAATTTTTCAATGAAAGCTCAGGTATCGCAAGCCCTGGAAGCAAGGATTAATGCCGGTGTTTTAAATGAGCCGGCGGCAACTTGGAATGAGGTAAATGAAACTTTGTCCCCAGCACAATTGTTAAGTACGGGTGAGATTAGTAGTCACATTGCCGAAAATTACGGCTTAAAGATTTTGGGCTGGCGTCATCGGTTGGCTTACTGGTTTGGCAGTAAAAAAATCGGCCAGCCTTTTAAAGGCGCGATTAACCGATGGATTAATAGCCGGGTCAGCCCCAATCAAGTGCCGGTAATTCTTCAGAATAAGCTACCATTACCCCGCCAGGCGCGCCGCTGGATATTTAAAACCTACGGCATTGACATTGGCAACCAACCAGACAGAGCTGCGGTTTTGGACGCGATTGACCAAATAGTACCGGTAAGGTGGCAGGATCAAAATCCGGAGGTCAATACTTTCGTCAAAACCCTGGGTGATGCCAGCAGAGGCTTTAGCCGTCTTGGAGCTTTAAAATCTGCTTTTGGCCAACGATGGTTGGATGAAACCATATTTACAAAGCCCAACAGAAGAGAAGCTCAGGTAAATATTGACAATCTTTACCACGGAATAGTTCTGGCAACGGCAGACAAGTATTTGGGGGTAGTCACCAAAGATCGGATCACCGCCCAGCTATCCCGACACTTTTTTGAACTTAGGTTGACCGCCGGGCAGATGTCGATGACCATCAAGGAAAAAGTCGAGATGTATAAACGCTTAAGAAGCTATATCCCCTTTGGCCAATATTCTTGGCAGTTGCTAGAGATAGCTTCGCGTCAACTGTTTGGTTTTGCCCGAAGAACGGGTGATACCCTGACAGATACGATGCTGGGGTTAGAATACTCTCCCGCGCCGGGGTTAAGTCTTATTACCACCTTGTTAAGTAAAGCCATTCCCAGCATTCACGGGAGCGTGTTTGACACCTTTGTTAAGACTAAGGTGGATGCTACCTGGGGTGGACTAATACCGGCTGGGGTCGCGGCATATTATGCTTTTGGACTTGTCGCCTTTTGGGGACTAACGACGGGGTGGGCCACTATTCCCGGGGCGGCTTTAGTTATTGGTGCGTATTCTGGTGTCGGTTGGGTGGGGCGGTGGTATATGTCCAAAATTAACAACTGGATGGAACGCAAGAAGTGGATTGAGCACCACCCGGCCTATGTCTATTTAGTCGAGAGAGGGATCCTTAGGTAAAAATATGGCTGAAACTAAAGCTGAAACAAAAGTCGACAAAACAATAGAAGTGACCCCTTATCAAAAATTCGTTAGCGATTTAAGTGGCTATATGGAATCAAATAACGTCAGAAGGAGAACCCTATTAGGCTTGGAACAGCGGCCGGGAGAATTAACAGGCATTGAGGGGGTGAGGTTTTTGGCCGGCATTTGCCAAATGACTGACGATCTTTTAATAACAGAATATTACGATAAGGGAAAAAGGGATATGCCCGGAGACGACAAGGCCTTCCAAAAAGCAATCGAGGAACTAAGCGGTAAACCGGTCGACAAGGCAGTATTCCAGGGTATTCAGGAAAGCATAAAGCCGATGTTTGAAGACATTAATAACTTAAAGCCGGAAATTAAAAATAAAATTAAGGCCGGCGGGGAACCGATAGGCGACTACCCAGTTGAAAAAATTACCCCGCAAAAAGTGATATTTGCTTTAATGTTGTTGATTCAGTCTCAGGGTGAAAAAGTGCAAATTTTACCTGAGTTATTGAAAGCCAACGCCGACACAGTCAGTAAAACTTTAAAAGACGTAGTTAGCGGCCACCAAAGTTCAAAACGATGGTTAGAAATGAGCGGCAAAAATGATATGCTTATTGCGGAGATACGTTGGGGGGTAGTCAGCGTCTATGTGGGAGTGCTCTTAGCAATTGGCGCGGCTATCGGGGTAGGCACAACCCTTGCAGGACTGGCAGGAATACATATCGAAGACGCCGAAAAAATTGTTGAAAATTTAACCACTTCCGAAGAGGGTCGGAGAAATCAATCTAGGCAAGATCGGTATCAATCCTACGTCGACTTTAAAAGTTCCTTAGAAAGCGGCGCCTGGGATCCAGCCATAAGAGGCGCTGATTTATTTGACGGTCTTAACCCGGCCAATGGACCCAATCGATATCAGGCGCTGGCAGAATTTTGCGGCGAGGAGTGTTATTTAGACCCCAGCCTATTTCCTGAAGACGGGGAAAAAGCGGTGATGGAATTATTTAAAATTGACGAAGATCAATACCAGTCTTTCCAACAAAATCCCGACGGACTGCCACAATGGTTAAAAGAAGTATACCCCAATGATTTATGGCTTGCCGAGTTGTTTGAAATTACGCTGACGCCAACTAATAATTTAGAGCAGGCAGGGAAAACAGAATACGAACAATGGTTGGAAAACTGGCAGGCAAAAATAGAGGAAGAAAGCAATGTTCCCACCAGTGTTAGCTTGTTAGGTTTACCAATGATTGGTGGGGCCTTAGGCCGTCAGGTAAGATTAGATCGGCGCCGAGAAGATTTCAGTCAATTCAGGGGTCGGGGTCGGGCAAGGGGTAGATTTGGATCAACAAAGGGGTTTACTTAACCCATCATTCCGCCGATAATCGGGATCTTTCTGGCGGTGGCACTTAGTTGTTCAGCCGCGCCCTGGGCAATCGGCTTGGATTCAAGCGCTTGGTCGATCGCGCTTAAGATGTTGGGGATTGACATTAAAATACCGATAGCAATTAAGCCTTCTGTGACAGAGCCGACTTTGCCAGGGGTGCTGGTGACGGCTGTTTCGAAAAAACGGGTATAAAACGGGGGCAGATCGCCGATGGCGTTGGCATTGTTGGGTGCTGAAAAGTAGTAGGCCAAAGCTAAAAGGGCCGAGGTAACCGGGAAGGCAATGGTGTTGGCCAGCAGTCCTTTAAGCGGTTTTAACGGGCTTGATTGGGCTGAAAGGGCGGAGGCCAAAAAGGAAAACGGCATGGTAATCACCAAAAGAATAATCATAATGTATTTGGTTAACAGGGTAAAAAAGATTTTAAAAGTGGCACCGACAACACTGAAAGCAATGACTAAAATAAATAATCCTTCAATCGGATTAGCAACAGTCCCAAGAGTGATGGCTCCAAAAACAAAGCCGCCAAAACCTTTTGCCATGTCCGAAATCACACCACCACCACCATAATTATTTAAGACGTCAAAAGGCCAGGCACTGGGGGTGTATTGTCCTAGGTCGCAGTTTTGTTCCCAGCGGATGTCGGCGTCATGATCGCCAAAAAGAACTCTTTGCACGCGACCCGAGTTGTTCGGATCGTCGCACACTATTGGGGATTTTACCGCCGTCCGAGTCATGACGTTTTTTATCAGCGAGTGGCCGAAAAATACTGTGTCAACAATAAAACCGGAAATGGCATAGCTAAAAGTGACCATAATTAAGGCAATAATAATTTTCGGTAATGCCAGCTGGACACTGATAGCTGTTTGGGGATTAAGTTTGCCTCTAAACATAATCATAAAACCCAGAGCGACAAAGATAACCACAAAGAAAATATAAGCAGTGTTTCTGGCGATCGTCCAAATGTGTAAAACCGGAGAAATAAACTCAGCACCGCTGTTGGCAGCGTAAGTTGGTTTGACCAGATTTAGTTTGTTGGCCGAATAAGCTAGATATTCCACCGCCGACGGTTGGCCGGTATAAAGAAAGCCAACGGCCCGGCTAAGGGAACTTTGTAAGCTCCCGTTGATGGTTTCACCTTCAAGCAGGGGATAGCCGACCAGTTTTTTGGTTAGACCCATGATCATGTAATCTAAGGAGGAAAGGCTAAATTGGGGCAAGTTCATCCCCGGTGCCTCTAATGCTTGTTTATAAATCTCCGTTGTGTCGGGACCAACGGTATCCAAATAGGCAGCGTTAGCGACTTGGGGAACAAGCAGTAAAAGAAAAATCGAAATTAAAAGTGATGTGAAAAATTTCACCATAGGCAGACTAAACTAGGTTAGCAAATTACTATATGCATATCAATGACTAAAGGTAATGGTATCGCTGACAATGCCGCTGGGCTGAGACAGGCCAAAAACATACGCCTGACTGCCGGCAACTTCAATTTTAATCGTCGCCGCCTCATAGGCGCTATTTAAATCGTCAGGGTTATTAAGATCATAAACACTAGGATCGGGTTGAAAGGTAGCAGTAATACAGACTTCGAATTGACCATTGCTGGGTAGATAGAAAAAATTGGGGTTAAAGATGTCGCCAAAATGGCTCTTTAATAAGTTTTCCAGCTCTTGGGGGGTCATTTGGCTGATGTCAGTGCCCACTGGTAGGGCGCTGACTTGTTTAATTGATTCATTGAGTCCGCTAATTTGACTGTCGAAGTCGCTATAGCCCTTTTCCATTTCTTGAAGTTTCGATTGGAGCAAACTAATTAATTGAGCGTAATTTGGCTGAGACGGATTATCGGTTTCTGCTTGCCGGGCAGATTCACTTAAGGGCCGTACCACACTGACAAGATATTGAAAAATCTTAAACCAGCCTTCGTAATTATTAATTAAGCCAAGATAATGAATTTGGCAGGGGCCATCGCTGCCGCAGGCTTTATAGCTGGCGTTGGCCTGTTCAAGCTGGGTTTGAATTTCTGATGGTACGGTAAAGTTGGGATGATTGGGGTCAAGCTGAATAGTTAGTGTTTCCAGCAATGGGCTTAGTTCTGCTAAGGCAGTTTGGCTGCCAAGGGTGATTGATTCAGAGACAAAACTTAATCGAGTTTGATAATCATTAATTTTGGATTGATTGAACTTAGCCAGAGTAAGCTCTGCCCCAAGCTTTTCCAATTGGCGGTCTTTATCGGTTTGAGTTTGCAGATTCGTCAGTTGTTCAATATAGCTGTCAACCAAACCGGTCATTACTGCAAATTCATCTTTTAACTCAAACACAGTTTTGCCCCGCTGGTGAGTTTGGTCAGGATTGTCTTTTCCAAAAGTGCCAATATTCATCGCCACGTTAAAGAGGTCGGAATTGAAAAGATACTCACCGGAGTAGGTGAAATTATTATTGGTTTGAGGGTTAAAATTATTGGTCCACTCATCAAGCTTGTGCCAGCCTGGCGCTGGTAAAATTCTGTCGGTTGGCGCCCAGCTGTCAGGCAGTAGGCGACTTACTTGGTAATCTTTGACGTTTTTCCAAGCGCCGCCGCTATTGGTCCAGTAGTTGCCGATATTCTCCCATACCCGACTATCGTATTGAGCGGTAAAAGTAATGTAGGGATCGGTTAAAAGTAGCGGGTCCTGGCGAATCGAAAAAGTGGGGCAGACTTTTTTAACCTCGCCGACATTTAAGGGTTCATTTTTTGGGGCGTCAAGATCAAATGAGGTTGAAGTGGCGGTAGTGGTGGCATCGGAAAAGGGCACATAAACAGCCGACACCACTACATAAATAAAAAATCCGGCAGTGGCAACAGCGCTGACGGTCCCAAGCACAACGCTTAACCCCCCTAAAGCAGCAATGCCCCCACTAAGAGCCGTATTGACGGCAATTAAGCCGCTGCTAACACTGGTTAAGGCCGTGCCCAAAAAGGAAAAGAAGCCTTTGGCCAGCATGGCACCAACAACCTTTAGTAGTTGCGGGAAAACGGTCAGCAGAAAAGTCCCGCCGTAAACAACGGCAATTTGCCAGACAAGCGGATTAAATGGCACAAAACCCTGAGTGAGAAGGGCGACAAGGCTTAACCCCCAACCCAAGGGAGTAAGGTTAGGCAGAACTTTGGCGCCGGTAACCCCTTTCATAAAAGCCGATACTACCCGGCTGTAGGTAATCCAGGCGACCGAAGAAAGGATCGGCATGCTGACCGCTAAAAATACGTTGCCCGCGGCCAGAAATTGGGGGATAAGCCCCAAGCCCATAAATAATCCAGGGTTAACAATCTCTCGGAAATACTGAAGCCAGGGTCGTGCCTGGATCTCGGCACTTAGCGGCAAGTTGGTTCTAAATAAACCCTTACGCCACTGCCAGCCGGTTTTACCATCAACAGCAATATTAGGATCATAAAGCAGATTTGTTAGCCGATTTCGCAGCGGCGCGTAAAAATTATTGCCAAACCGCTGGCCCCATCCGGTGTCAGCCAGGCTGGTTAAAATGTCAGAAAATAGCACCCGCCTAATTTGCCAGAAATAGTCAACCACAGGTAAGGCGTTGACGATGGTGCCGACGGGAATGCCGACAATATTCATCGCCAGCACTTGAGGCGGCAACAGGTTTAAGAGCAATGATCTTAGGGCAAAACCTTTAATCGGCAGACGGAAATATGGATGGCGCCACAAAAAGGCGGAGAAGCGGGTGATCGGAGCGCTCCAAGGGCTGTTAGTAGCTCCAAGCCATTTTGTTAAGCGTGGTTGTTTGAGGGGGTCAAAGTATTTAAGATTGGTTTCAATTCCCACCTTATCGTAGCCCAAAATTCTGGAGGTAGGCATGTAAACCGGTCGTTCAGCCCCCAAGCCCCAAAACGCCCGCCGCATAAGCGGCCCGGTTTGCGTTTGCTCAAAGTACCATTGGACCTGGGCCGGCATCGCTCCCAAACCAGGCAGGGTGATGGGGGCGCCGCTGGCAATGTCAATTAAAGGGGTACCGTTGGTAATGTTTATCAAACCCGTGGTATAGAAAGCGCCCAAGCCCCCACTAAGGATGCCCGGAGCAATGGCAAAGGGTGAGTTGGGGAAAAGCACTTGCCCCAACTGGCTGCCCAAATAAAATGAGGAAAACGTGTTTAGGCTTAAAGTTCCTTTGAACAAACTTCTAAGGTTGGTGCCGAAAATCCGGGCCGAGGTGGCCGTTGGGCTACCAAGAATGCCTTCAGCAATATAGGCGCGGACGACATTGTAGCCGGGCACTAACCGCATGATTCGGGAAAGCGCGTAGCCGACGCTATTAATGGCGGTGCCGCCGACTAGCTCCCAAAGGATACCGCCGACCAAAGCGCCTAAATAAGTTAAGGGATCGCGGTCAGTCCGGCGCAAGTGCTTGGCAATATTGGTAAGCGATCTTCGACTGATGCCGCGAAAAAAGTTACCGGCATCAGCCCCCAACTGATTTAAAATCTTACCCTTTTTATAGCTGATTATGTTCCGGCCGTCATAGCGGTCCATTAAACGGCTTAAGTTTTTGGACGCGGATAGAAACGCTTTGCGGCTGATTTCACTTTTACTTGACCGGTAGGCGTCACGTGCGTGTTTATGTATTTTTATAGCGTGGTTTAAGTCATGTAAGAATTGGTGCTGATAAACATGTTCGAGTAAATGACCGGTGGGTGATTTGGTCCAGCGGTCGATTCTGTCGGCGGTTTTTTCGGTGAAAGAGAATAATTTATAAAAAGCGGTTGGGACGATTCGGGTGATCGGTTGAAATTCAACCTGACCATATTTGCGGTCATATTTGTTCCGACCATATTTGCCGGCATATTCGTTGTAAACTGGCGCCATCGAATAAAGAACTTTGACGCCCGGCAGTCCGGCATTGGCCAAAATGGCAAAGCCTAGCCGAAACGGCGCCCGAATTACTTCAAAAGATTGATGTTCCAATTTTTTAACCGCCCGGTCAATGGCATAAGGATCAAGTAGGGGGGAGATGCTTTGGGTCTGATAAAGCTTGGTGTCCACACTTTCCAGTAGCCGCCAAGCGTCGCCAATGGGCCCGAGAAAAGTTTTAACCATTTCTCCTGTCGCCCCGTCTAAATAAGGGGCCAGATTGCCTCGAGCTTGAGTCAACCAATTAGTTAGGTGTTGGCCGGCCACTTGAGCGCCGGAGGAGATGGCCAGTCGGGAGGCAGATTCCGGAGCGGTCAGTCCGCTTCTGGGATCGTGAGCCACTTTTTCGTAGTAGTCAAAGTAAGATTTGGATAGTTGTTTTAACAAAAGCTCCAAATGCTTGGCCTGCTCCGGAGTGTAGGCGCGTTCCCGTGGTTGAGGAGCAGGTTTTACCGCTGTTTTTTCCAGTTCTTCTGCCGTTCTTTCTGGGATTTCGGTTTGGGCGGCTTCGGCCTGCGTTTGGGTTTCAACCTTTGGGCGGGTGATTGGTCTTAAAGCGGGATTTTTTTCTACGGTATTTTTTAAAATTGAATTTATCTCTTGGCCGCCTTTTTGGATTAGGCGGGATAGCCGCATCCGTTGTGTCCCTAATGGTTCGCTCCAGCGGACCTTTCTTAAAACCTCGTAAGGCGAATCTTTAAAAGCCTGAAGCAGTTCCTGGTCGGATAGGGCCTCAGGGGTAATTTTGTTGGTCAATAAATCATCAAGTAAAACCATAAGTTTATGTTAACGCCGCAGTAGTTTTAAAGGAAGTAAAAAGACTAAGTTTAAAGTTAAGACTAAGGCAAAAATGGCGGTTAAAAGCCAAAATAAATTGGTCGAAAGATCAATGAGGCTAATTGGCAGATTTAAATTGGTCAGCTGGAAAAGACCCAAGACGATTAACAATAATACCACCGGAAAGGCGGCGGCTTGCAGGTCGGACGGGGAAGAAAACATGGTATTACTGATGGCAAAAATAAGATAGTAAAACAACAAGTGCCAGTAGTTAAAAACAGGGAGGGCAAGCTGATTTAAGTCTAATCTTAAACCAACTACCAGAATCAGCCACAGGGTAATGGTGCCGGCAAGAAACGGAGCTGTTCCTATAAGGGTTAAGCGAATCGGATCAGTCATGCCAATTTGAGCCGAACCCAATCTTAATTGGTCTTTATCTAAATGAGGTGATAAAGAAATGTGGCCGGTTGGGACTTGGAGGATTTCAGCGGTTAAAAAATGAGACAACTCATGTAAAAGTGTACCAGGGAGCAATAGAAAAAACAAAGCATCAACCGGAATTAAACGAATTAAACGGTGAAGTAGGGCCCGGGAAGAAAAATAAAGGGCAACGGCTGCGGCGATAAATGCCAGCAGGGAAACAATCATGTTCTTTTAATTGCCTTTAAGAAATCGTTTGGCTCTTGGCGCTGGAAAAAGGGTTGTTTGGAAGCAAGATAAGCACCGGCGATCAAAACGACGCCGATTAAACCGGCAAAAAAGGGTTTCAGGGTTTTTAAAAACCACCAACTGGCCGCAGCCGAGCCGGCTAGTACCGATAAAAGCGAAAAAGCAATGATGCCGGCAAGATTGGTCAGCATTTTGGTTGGGGCAGTGCCGACGCCCGCCGGCCACGCCTGCGGCGAAGCGCTGGCGGGCAGGTCGGCTGTTTGCCCCATCATGCTTTTTAGCTTTTGGAGCTGATCAGCCGCCACCTTAACTTTGCCGGTGTAGTTGCAGGTAGGGCAGCCAGAGCCACCGCAGTTTGGGCAAGTCATGATTTGGAAGTCAGGCATATTATTTAATTTTATCCGGCGTCCAATCGATAGAACTGCCGGATTTTAATTTGCCGGAAATAATTAACTCGGCGATTGGCTCCTCGATGTGATTTTGAATCAAGCGCTTTAAGGGGCGAGCACCAAATTCTTTGACATTACCTAAGTCTGCCAGTTTATTCAGGGTAGCGCCGGGGATAGTTAAAACAATTTGTTTTTGTTTTAACTTTTCCGTTAATTTATTTAACTGCAGCCGGGCAATCTGTTTAATGTTTTCCAAACTTAATGAATTCATAATAATAATGTCGTCAATCCGGTTTAAAAACTCGGGCCGTAAATATGAGGTCAGGGCTTTCATCACGTCAGTCCGGCCCGCTTTTTGAGGATCGTCAATAAACTGAGACACATCAATGTTTGAAGTCATGATGATAATCGTGTTTTTAAAGTCGACTGTATGCCCCTGGGAGTCAGTCAGCCGGCCGTCTTCTAAAACCTGTAAAAAGATATCAAAGACTTTGGGGTGCCCCTTTTCCAGTTCATCCAAAAGAATCAAGGAGTAGGGGCGGTGACGAATAGGATTAGTTAATTGGCCACCCTCTTCATAGCCCACATATCCTGGAGGGGCGCCGATTAACTTGTCGGCCGTGTGGGCCTCGGTAAACTCGGACATATCTAACCTAATCATTGCTTTTTCAGAGCGATACACCGTCCGGGCCAAGACTTTGGCCAGTTCGGTTTTCCCCACCCCGGTTGGGCCCAACAAAAGAAACGAGCCGATTGGCCGATTGGGGTCATTTAATCCCGCCCGGGAGCGCTTAATCGTGTCGGCGATGGCTTTGACCGCTTCTTTTTGGCCGATGATTTGGTTGTTTAAGCCTTCTTCTAGATTTAATAATTGAAGCGACTCTTCTTGTGATAAAGAAGTCACCGGAATGCCGGTTCGCTGGGACAACACCCTTTTAATATCTTCAACGCTGACCTTATCGTGGCCGGCAACCTTAGCGCCGCTAGTGGCTTCATCCAAAAGGTCGATGGCTTTATCCGGTAAAAACCTGTCAGTGACGTAGCGGCTGGAAAGATCCAAAGAGGCCTGTAAGGCTGCCGGCTCAATCGCTACACCGTGGTGTTTAGTCAGTTTAGCGGCAACACTGGTAAGAATTTTTAGAGACACTTCTGGTGACGGTTCCTCAACATAAACTGGTTCAAAGCGCCGCTCCAAGGCCGCATCTTTTTCAATGTATTGGCGGTACTCATCAGCGGTGGTGGCGCCGATGATATTTAAATCTCCCCGGGCCAGCGCCGGCTTTAAAATGTTAGCGGCGGTCATGGCTCCGGCGGCTCCGCCCGCGCCCATGATCATGTGGATTTCATCAATAAAGACAATAATGTTGCCGGTCTTTTTCACTTGGGCAATAACGGCATTAAGCCGTTCTTCCAGTTCTCCCTGGTAAGCGGTGCCGGCCAGGAGCGAAGTTAGGTTTAGGTTATGGATCTGAACGTTTTTAAGTAAGGGGGGGACATCTGCATTGGCAATTTTTAAAGCCAAACCTTCAACAATGGCGGTTTTACCCACTCCGGGGTCACCGATTAGAATGGCGTTAGATTTAGTTCTTCTGGCCAAAATTCTAATTACCTGATCAATCTCTTTATCCCGGCCGATGACTTCATCAATTTTGCCCATTTTGGCTTTTAAGGTGACGTTTTCAGCAAAGTTGTCTAAAGCGGCGGCCTTGGCTCCGGCCGGGGCAGCCGGTGCTTTTTCCTGGATCAGGCTTCTGACCACTGTTTTATCCAAAGGAGACTGGAGGTAATCATTTAAGGGGACTAAAAAGTGGGCCGGTTCAACCGCCGGGGAATTGGTGGTTAAAGATTCGCCGTAAGCTAAAAAGATAATTGTTTTTAAGGTTTTATCCATCACCACTTTTCCCGCCTTACTGACATTTTCAGGCTTGGGTAACCCCTCTTTGTAGGTTAAAGAAGTATTAAGCTTAGACAACATCGGCTGGACCTCAGGGCGGAGGGCCAAAATTTTAATTAAATGCCAGGGGGTAGCTGTGGCCGAACCCTGTTTGCCGGCCAAATTTAAAGCATCGGCTACAAGTTCTAAGCTGTCGGGGCTAAATTGCGGGGCAATGTCGATTGGGGTTTGCATTTGTTATAGAAAATAAGTTAAGGTTAGGGCGACTAAAATTAGGGTGACGACAGTCAAACTTAAGCGTTTAATGACAAACATTTGCTGATCCCGGGACCGTCCTTTAAAATCAATAAAATCAGGCAAATTAAAAATTACCGGTTGGTCGTCTTTAAGGCCATAAAGCCCCTGGTGGCCGCAGTAGTCGCAACCCTTGCCCTGGCAGCGATCACAAGTGACCACGGAAATCGGTTCGGCAGGCTCGAAGCTCATGAATTTATCTTACCAGAATTTACAATTCTTCGGTGTAATATTCTTGAGTCGAGTAGTCAGCAAATTCCGGCAGACTTAAAGTTTGTTCTAAGTCGCCCTTAGGGAAATACCAGACCTCAAAAATCACATCACCAATGGGATTGGCAAAAAATGCCAACCCCTTTTCCGGATAAGTAAATAAAATTACACCTGAGTTGGAGTCCGGGCCGTAAAGTTGAGCGTAATCTTCTCCAAGAATTCTCAAACGTGATTTTAAAGAAGTGTCAGGGGCGTCATAAAGCCGTTCGCGGATAAAACTGACTTTCCCATCAGCCACGGTGACCTCGTTAGGATTGTATTGATTGTAAGAAGGATAGGAAAGAATGTTGGCAGCAGTGCCGGAAGGCTGGGTGTTGAGCGGCTGTCCCAGTTTGGCAAAAACATCAGACTCACTAGCTGTTCCCGGAGGAATTTGGCTAAGCTGCAACTGAGCGACAGGTGAGGCGGTTGGCCCTGGTTGCGGTTGTTCCTTTGGCGTGGTGACAAAAATAAGGATAAGAACAATCAGCGTGAGGACGCCTAAAACAGCGGCAACAATCTTGGTTGGTTTTTTCAAACTAATATTCAAGGCCACCGAACATTACCTCCTTAGCAAAATTATAATGCGCCGGATACTCTCGTGGATAGTTAATACCACACCACCGGGGGTTGCAGTAGTATTTAACGCCAACATATAGTCCGGCGGTTTCGGCGAAATCTTCAAAGTCGGTCTTGTCGTTTGGATAAGTGCGTAAATACCCGCCATCCCTGGAAATCACACCCTGGGACATAAACTGGGTAAAAAGCGTAGGGTTCCTGGTGCTGACAATGTGGCCGGTTTCGTGGGCAAGAGTATAAATCGCCGTTCCCGGGTTAGAAACACCGCCGTTATAGAGAAAGATTTGTCCTTGATCGCTTCTTGCCCAGCCGCCGCCGGCGATTGCGGCTACCCGGTATAGTCTCACCGGCCCGCGGCCGCAAACCAAATTTGCCCAAGTGGGTGATTTTAAGACAAGAGAAATTGCCATTTCCACATTGGCTTTGCCGGCGGGGTCGGTTTCCCAGGGAACGCTGGGGCGGCTAAACTTGCTCGGGTCTTTGGCGCCAACGTCAAATACAAAACAGCCTTGTCCGGCAATCGGTTGTCCCTGACCTCCGGTTGGTGTTGCCGGAGCACCCCCAGTGCACTGGGGGTCGATTTCGGCCACGCCGCCCAAAAAGGGCTGAAGCTTGGCTACTAGCCTTTCTTTCTGGCAGTGGAGTGTGCCTAAGTATTTAAAATAGTATTTGGCCTGACTGGCATCTTGTTTGTTTCCTGCTTCTGCTTGGCCGCCGGAGAAATTGTAAGCCAAGCTTGGTTCACCTTCACCGCCCACCCCCGGCCAGTTCTCAATATCTTCATTGGCAACTTCGGCGAAGGGTTTAAAGATGTTAAAGACCGCGTTTTTACCGGTGAGCAACCGATCGGTGATGGCGTGAAGAAATGGGGTGAAAGTTTTAAAGTAAGTCGGGCTAAAGCGAACTGCTTGGTCGACAAAACAATCGGAATCATCGACATTGCCCGAGTCAGTGCACTTTTCGCAAGGGTATTGGCGAGACTTCAGGCCGCAGTCTTCCGGAGTAGACAGCGGTTGTTCACGTAAAGAAGGAGGAGTGTCGATGGTTATTGTTTTTAAAACCGCGGTGTTGCTTTGACTGTCATAAGCGTTGTCGCCGGAGCTTGAAATTTGCCACTGCTGTGGGTCGCAAACCGGGCCTAATTCATCCCAGTTGCCTGGTTGGGATTCATCCGAGCCAAGCCACCAAGCATCGTTTTCCCAGGGCGCTGGGTTGATCCACTGGGAAGAAAGATTTGGTTCAGAATATGATCGATCGGTGCTGTAGGGGGACAAAATGTAGGACAAGGCACTCGCGACCTCGTAAGTTCTAGCTAAATGGGGGATAGCCACCTCAATCGGGTTGGGGTTGGTGTTTTGAAATGGCTCATCAATCGCCTGGACAAAACCTTTGACATCCTCTCTGGAAAACATGGGGACATAAGGCCAGAGCCTGGCCCATTTGCCGCCATCTTCCAGGTTCCAGGCATCTAGGGCGATTTGGTATTGCTCGTCTGTGCGATAACCTTCCGGCAAAGGCTTTTCGTGGCCGGTAAAATCCAATAGCTGAACGCTGGTTGTCCCGTCGGTGACGGTGTAGTTATGGACGGTCTCGCTGGCGGGGGTAAAACCGTAGAGTTCTTCTGGGGTGGCTGCTGAAGCAGTGCCGGTAAAAACGAAAAAGCTAATTAAAAAGGTTAAGAATATATTTAAAAGCATATTAGGGAATAGGCCAGCCAAGGAGTGTATAAATGCGATGGCAGTAGGTTCCTTCATAATTTAGTCCCAGGTCGGCAAGGTTTGTTTCTCCTTCGCCGTAGTTACAAACCGCCTTATATAAAGCGGCATCAGTGGGGATTTTAGAGGCGCGATTATCGCACTGATCGGGAGTGTAGGTCCAGCTGCTGCCGGAAAAAAGTAATGCCCTGACGGCCAATTCGGCCGCGTCATTAACGTCGCAACGAGACAGGGTGTTACCGCCGCAGGCGGAAAGATCGCGAGTGTTGTATTCATTGGGACAGTTGTTGGTGACCAGGCGATAAGTACCGGTGGTGATGGCAAAAGGGCCGGCGGCGGTAGAAGTAGGGTGTTCGACACACTGATAATCTTTTAAGCCATTAATCCAGTCGGCGCTTTCGGAAGTAAAGATCATTTTAATAAGTCTTTGGATGTCGGAAGACGAGCGGGGAAAAAACTGGGCATATTTTTGAACCGCTGCGGCAATGGCACCATCAATATTTGACTGAATGGAATCAAAGTCTTGACAGGCTGCAGAGTCAGATTGGGTGAGTAAACCTCCTTCGTCTACGGCTCTTTTTATCATCGCAATTTTGAGCTGGTCCTGGTAAGTTTGAGGAGCTAATTTTCTAAATACTCCCAAGCGGGCCAAAGATAAGTTGTTGGGATTTTCACCTACTCCTTCGTAGTAGGCCCGGCCTTCTAAATAGTCGGCCAAATACTGGCGTGATTTTTCTAAATCAGTATTTGAAAAATCTTCCTTTGTATTGTCGGTGATTGATAAAAGAGGGGTGATAAAGCTAGAAAAGTCGGCGCTCAAATTACCCTGAACTTGGATGGTAACTTTTGGTTGACGCTTATCAATCGGATTGTTTTGCACCGCCGTTGGCCTTTGGGCGCAGTAAATAGTTAAAGACGGATCAGGGTTTTGAGTGTTTAGTTCTTTAGCCGCTTCTTCCTCGGTGAGTTGGTTGGGAAAGGGGCGAAGTGGGGTTGGGTTTTGCACCTGAGCAAAAACCTGCCTGCCGGCAGGCAGGGCCGTGCCGGCAAAAAGAGAAAATAAGATTAACAGGGCAGCCACTAGCATGGCTTAAGTATATCAGCCGGGGATGACAATCTTTAAAAGATTGATGCCGGTAAGAGCGTTTAAGATTTGGAAGATAAACCAGGCGCCGATGACTACGACAATCCCGATGACGGCGGTAGTGATGGTGCCGGCCGCTTTTTGCGTCTGCTTGGGGTCGCCGCCGGCAGTCATGTACTGGAAACCACCGACAAGTAATAAGACAAACAAGGCCAAACCCAGAAGGGGAACGGCAAGGCGCAAAATATTTCTAAAAATACACCCAAAACCTTGTAAGGTGGCAACCTTAACTTCCTCACCGTCGACAGTTTTTACAGTATAACACAGATCCTTATCCCATTCTTGGGGTGCGGTTCCGGCCCCTGGATCAATTCCGTAAATTCTGCCGCTGGCATCGGCGCAAACAACAAAAGGGGGAGAGGTAATATTTTTACACTGGTCAGTGGTCCGATTTGGGCAGGAGTTAGTAGATCCTCCCAAGCAGGGAATGGGAGCCGCCATCGCTGTTTTTGGAGAAAGCCAGAAAAATGTAATTACTCCAACAAGGAAAAAAACGAGCCAAAGCTGCTTCATTAACCAGTGAAACCGCCGGCGGAGGGGATGCTGAACTGAAAGACGTCGATGCCAAAGAAAAAGCCGATGACTTTCATTAACGCCCAGGCAGCGGCCACAATACCAAGGCCGACTAAAGCCATGGTAATTCGGTCGCGGGCAGCTTGAGTTTGGGTTTTATCACCGCCGGACATAATCCATTGGATGCCGCCCCAGACTAAAAAAGCAAAAGTTAAAATGGCGGCGATAATCATTGCTACCTGGATGCCGGCAGATAAAAGTTTGCCGATGTCTTTAACTCCGGCTGATGGTTCGCGGATGGTAATGGTTGATTGGGCTAAAACTTGCTTAATCAGCGACATATAAATAGATTATGAAAAGAATAGTTTAATTTGTCAATTATTAGGGTGTTGGGATATTAATCCGGAAAGGACCGCGGAGATTGGGAGTAAGACCTAAGAAATAAGTAATTAAGCGCCACAGCACCCAAACCACCGCCAGAATTGCCAAACCAATAACCGCATTGGTAATTTTTTCCCGGGCGGATTTAGTGGCTTCTTTGTCACCGCCGGAAGTAATGTAAGAAATCCCGCCCCAGAATAAAAACAGCAGGGCCGTCAGCGCTCCGATAAAGAAAATCACCTGGATTAAGTTGGGCAAAAAAGCGTCGATAGATTTAATCGCAAAAAAACCACTCACTTGGGAGTCAATGTCAGTTACAGGGTTGGCCATTGGGGGTTAAGAATTTCTAATCCGGTAATCAGGCTGACCAATTTAACGATTGCATAGGACAACACCAAGAAGAAAAGACCAATGATGCCGCTGCCCATTTTTTCTTTAGCCCGCTTTAGCCGGTCCTGGTTTGAGCCGGAGAAAATCCAGTCTAAGGCCCCCCAGGCCATGTAAAACAGCACCGCAAAACCGCCGACAATGACAATCAGCCACCAGATGATGGCAATGTATTTAGCCAAGGCTTCGCCGCCGTCATAGTTAGCCAAATTAGGGATGGCTTTGTTGACGATTTGGGCCTGAATTGGTTTAACCAGCATGTTAATCATTTTATATTATTTCGGGGTTAAATTGGGGATGATCCCGGCCGGATTCAAAATATCTAAACCAGTCACCCGGCCCAAAACATAAATCACCGCCGTGCCGACCACGGTAATAAATAGGCCCACCAAAGCCGTGGTCATTTGGCTTTTGGCTTTGTCCAGGGTTTCCGGGTGGCCGCCGGCCGTCACCCAGGTAACGGCGCCGATCACAAAATAGAGTAAGAAACTAATGCCGGCAAAAATGGTAAACACAGAGACAATGCTAGAAATAATTTGTTCAAGTCGGCCGGCCGGATTGTCAGCAAAATCAGCGGTAAACCCCTTAGGAGTAAGCTTAATGTTGCCTAAAGGAAAACTGTATTGGGCCAAATAGCGATTCATGGAGTGGTGGGAGTGGTAACGCTGGCGGCCCCAGGGCCAAAAATTACCGGATTAATAATAGCGGTAGGAGAACCAAAAAAGACCAAGCCGATAATTCCGGCTAGAACAAAGGCGCCAGCGACAATTATCAAGCCGAGTAAGGACATCCAGATGCGTGACGCGGCCTGCTTAATCATTTCTGGGTTGCCGCCCGCCCCGATCCACTGGATGCCGGAAGCGAGCAAGTTGATTAAACCAAATATACCAGCGGCCACGACACTAAGGCGCAAAATATTCGAAAGCAGGTTGATTAATCCGGCCGTGGTGGTTGAGTAGGCGGTCACGTTTTGAGGTGGCCGAATATCCCCCAGGACTGTTTTAAACTTATCGTCAAGCAGAGTCATTTTAATTAAAGATTAAGGTATTAATAACGTTACTGGGCTGAGTGATGTCTATACCCATGAGTTGGCCGATGACATAAACCACGCCGTAAGCGGTAATGGTGATGACGATCCCAATCAACCCTTCGCTGATGAATTGACGGGCCTTTTGGACTCTTTGGGTGTCGCCGCCGGCAGTGAGTAAATTTAAGGCGCCGATGAAGAAATAAAACAAGAAAGTTAAGCCGGCAATTACAGTCAGCAAGCTAACAACAGTAGACAGGACTGCTTCCACTTGCGCCCCGGTGGTGGTGTTGCTGCCGGGAGCATAGCCGCCGAAAAGAGGCTTGATAGGGTTGGTGACTGGTATGGGTTCTGCCATAAGTTAAAGACTTAGTTTAAAAAATGTTGGTTGTAATAAAAAGCCGGCGTTACCAAAAAACACCAGTCCGATAATTGAGGCAATGACAAAAGCCGCCACAATAATAATCAGGCCGATTAATGAGCCCAAGATTTTATTGCCAGCCGCGGCCAGCATTTGGGGATTGCCCTGAGAAGATAAATATTGATATCCAGCAATAATAAAATTGATAAAAACAATAATCCCTCCCAAGATTCCCAAAAAGGCTAGCAGGTTGCTGACAAAGTTATTTAGGCCACCTTCACCAAGCCCGTCATATCTCGTTGGGTTTTGAATCGTACCAAAAACTTGCCACATAATTAGGGGGTAGGACCGGGGTTCAAGATGGTTAAGCCGAAGGCAGTTTCAATTATTCTGACCAACCAGTAAGCGGCAATTAAAATGGCAAAACCAACTATTGCCGAGGTGAGGGTTTGATTAGATTTTTTTGCCGCCTCGGCGTTGCCGGCATTAAGAATCATGCCAATACCGCCGACAAAGATCATGATTAATAAAATAATCCCTACCATGACGTAAAGGTTTTTAATGATTACTGATAAAACTGGCAATAATCCTGCTTGGTATTCGGCGGCATCGCCAATGGCAGTACCGCCCCCCAAAGAAAAATTTTCACCAATATTGAGATTAAAGGGCGTTAAGAATGCCATTAGTATCAAGCATAACAAAAAGTGTTAGAATATGCGACATGAGGAAAAACGATTTAGTTAATCAAATTCTAAGTCCCGGTTTTCGTCAGCGTTTGATTTGGTTTATCTCCCCAAAAGTAGCTGATCCAATGGATGTGGACGAGATTGTCCAAGACAGCTTACTTTCTGCCCTAGACAGCCTACCGGGTTTTAAGGGTCAAAGCCAATTGTTTACCTGGGTTTGCGGCATTGCCCGGCACGAGATCATTGATTTTTACCGCAGAAAAAAGATTAAGCAGATTGTTTTCTCCAAACTGCCGTTTTTGCAAAAATTGGTTAGTCAAGCCCTGGGGCCGGAGTTGGCCTACCAGGAACTGGAAACCAAAACCAAGATTGTGACCACCTTTAAACACCTAAGCGAAGGATATGCCCAAATTTTGCGACTAAAGTATATGGAGGGTCGGTCAATGGCCGAAATTGCCGAAAAGCTAGATCTCACAATTAAGGCAGTGGAATCCAGATTAACCCGGGCCCGGCTGGCTTTCCAAAAAGCTTATGCAAATCAAAACTCTCGCCAAAATTGGACTACTGCTTTCGATTAAGGAAAGTTATTTACTGACAAAAAACAGCTTGGGATTAATTTGGCACCCGATTAAAACCTTAAACTCTTTAGCGCGCGAAAAAGACCGCTCCCAACAGCTATTGGTCATTGGTTTACCCTTATGGGTTTTAACCGCCGGATTGGCGCTCACTTGGTTTGGTCGTCGCTTGCTGGCCACAACACCTGCGTGGGGAATGGGGGCAATTATTACCTTGACCACGGCGATTATTGTGGCCGCAATACTGGCAGGATATTTAAGTTATTGGTTGTTAAAACTTAAACACTGGTATGAACAACGATAAAAAATATTTTACAAAGGCACCGGGAAGAAACATCGAAAACATGGTTGGCTTAACCAAGGTGCCCCTAGGAACAGCCGGTCCGGTTAATGGTTACACTTTACCCTTGGCTACAACAGAAGGTGCTTTAGTAGCCAGCGTTAACCGGGGCGGCAAAGCCATTCGGCAAGCAGGAGGAGCCAAAGTAATAGTTGAACCGGTGGGGGCTAGCCGGGGGCCTGTTTTTCGGGTAGCCAATTTGTCAGCCGGCCAAAAATTAATTGCCTGGGTGAGGAAAAATTTTAAGAAACTGCAATCAATTGCTGCCAAAACCGAGCCTCATTTAACCCTACTGGCGGTTAAACCCCAGCCATTAGGCAGAAGGGTGTGGTTAAGGTTTAGTTTTGACACCCAGGAAGCGATGGGAATGAATATGGTGACAATGGCCAGCGAGGCAGTAGCTAAAGAAATTGAGCTTAAAACCAAAGCGCAGTTGATTTCGATATCGGGCAATTTCTGCGTTGATAAAAAAGCCAGCTGGCTAAATTTTATTGAAGGTCGGGGTAAAAAGGTTTGGGCCGAAGTGTTTATTCCCCGGCAGGTGGTCAAGGCGGTGCTTAAAACCGAACCGGAAAAAATTATTGAAGTCGTTCACTCTAAAGACTGGCTCGGTTCAATTTTAAGCGGCAGCCTGGGATTTAATGCCCATTTTGCCAATATTGTTGCCGCCATGTTTCTGGCTACTGGTCAGGATTTGGCTCACGTGGTTGAGGGGAGCATGGGGGTAACGACAGCAGAGCTTTCCGGCAAAGATCTGTATTTTTCTATCTATCTTCCCAGTTTAATGGTGGGGACAGTCGGCGGCGGCACCGGTTTGCCAACCCAAAAAGAGGCTTTGAAAATGTTGGGGATTCAGGGCACCAAATCAGGGGATGCCGTAAAACTGGCCGAAGCGATTGGATTAGGGGTGTTAGCCGGGGAACTGTCGTTGACGGCGGCTCTTTCGAGTCGGGATTTGGGCAAAGCCCACCAAAAACTAGGAAGGGGCAGATGATTAAGCCAAAAAAGTTTACCAAAGTGGGAATTATCGGTTTTGGCGCTTATGTACCTAAGTTTCGGATTACCGTTGAAGAAATCGCTAAAGTTTATGACAAGGATGGTAACAGCATTGCCGCTTCTTTGGGGGTAAAGCAAAAAGCAGTGGCTGGTATAGATGAAGACACGGTCAGTTTATCGGTTGAGGCGGCCACGAGTGCTTTAAGCCGTGTTCAGGGTAAACCTTTTAAACCGACTGACTTGGGAGCAGTGTTGGTGGGGTCGGAAAGTCATCCCTATACGGTTAAACCCTCGGGGTCGATTGTCGCCGAAATTTTAGGAGTGGGTCACGATTATCTGACTGCTGATCTTGAGTTTGCCTGCAAAGCGGGAACAACGGCCATGGTGATTATTGCTTCTTTAATTGAAGCCGGATTAATTGATTGTGGTTTGGCCATTGGGGCCGATGTGGCTCAAAGCCGGCCGGCAGATGCCCTGGAATATACCGCTGGGGCCGGGGCGGCGGCGATTATCCTGGGCAGTAAAAAATACTCCTGGTTAGCCCAATTTAACAGTGTTAGCAGTTATAACTCGGACACGCCTGATTTTTGGCGCCGCGAAGGGGAGAAGTACCCGGCTCATGCCGGTCGGTTCACCGGAGAGCCGGCTTATTTTAACCACGTCATTACCAGCACGAAGCAGTATTTGAATAAGTTTAAACAAAAAACTACCAACTTTAATCATATTGTTTTGCACATGCCTAATGGTAAATTTCCCATAAAAGCGGCTAGCCGTTTGGGGATTAGCCGGGAACAGCTAGCGACCGGATTTATCGTGCCGGAAATCGGCAATCCCTACAGCGCTTCGGCCATGACGGGGCTGGTAAAAGTATTAGAAGAAGGTAGGGCAGGAGACAGGGTTTTTGTGACAAGCTATGGTTCAGGGGCCGGCAGCGACAGTTTTTCTTTAACAATTAAACGTAAAAATACTTTCAATAAAGAAGCTGATATAAAAAACCAATTAAAAGATGTTGAACAAATCAGTTATACAAAATATTCGCAGTTAAAAAAGGTGGATTAATGTTTATTGCCGGAGCCTATCAAACAAAGTTTGGCGAGCTGTGGGATAAAGATCTAAATGATTTAATTGTTGAAGCCGGCGAGGCGGCTATTAAAGACTCCGGCATTAAACGCCAGGATATTGATTTGGTATTAGTTGCCAATATGCTGGCCGGCAATCTTGAGGGTCAAAACCATTTGGGTGCCTTAGCCGTAGAACTACTTGGACTAAATGGAGTTAGTGCCAGCCGGGTGGAAGCAGCCTGTGCTTCGGGTGGAGTGGCGGTTAATCAAGCTGTCAACGCCCTTAAAGCTAAAACAGCCAAGAACGTGTTGGTAATCGGCGCTGAAAAAATGACCGATAAAAGCAGCGCCGAAGTGTCTTCTGGTTTAATGGGGGCCGCTAGTGAAGCGGAACGGCAAGCCGGCCTCACCTTTGTCGGCCTTTATGGTTTAATGGCCCGGGTTTATTTTGACCGATTTAAAATGACCAAAAATGACTTAGCCTATGTGGCGGTTAAAAACCACAAGCACGCCAGTTTAAACCCTAAGGCCCAGTATCCTTTTGCCGTGGATATGGAAACGGTCTTAAAAAGCAGCTGTGTCGCTTCACCCCTGCATTTATTTGACTGTTCGCCGATTACCGACGGAGCGGCGGCCGTGGTGGTGACAGATAAAGCCCGTTCAAAAAGAGATGTCGCCGTTGCCGCAAGCGGCATGGCTACTGACAGCTTAAGTTTAACCCAAAGAGAGTCTTTGGTGGAGCTGAAAGCCACAAAACTAGCAATGAAGCAGGCCTGCCGACAGTCTGGCTTAAAGCCCGGCGATATTGATTTAGCTGAAGTTCATGATTGTTTTTCGATTGCCGAGATTATGGCAGTGGAAGATTTGGGTTTTTGCCAAAAAGGCGAAGGCTTTAAAAAAATTAAAGCCGGCGACTTTGATCATGACGGGCGGCTACCGGTGAACTTGTCCGGCGGCTTAAAAGCCTGCGGTCATCCGGTTGGAGCCACGGGGGTAAAACAAATTGTCGAGTTGGCGATCCAATTGAGGGGTGAAGCGGGCCAGCGCCAGGTTAAAAAAGTTAACACTGGACTAGCTCACAATGTTGGCGGCAGCGGAGCCACGGCAGTAGTTCATATTTTAAGGAAGTTATGAAATCAGCTATAAAAGTTTGGCGCCATCAGTCAAATAACTACCGTTTTTTGGGTCAAACCGGGAAGGTGATTAGCAAAACCAGGATCATTGAAGCACCACTTGGCTTTAAAGGACCCTACTGGGTGGTATTGGTTGCCATTGATAAAAAAACAAGATTGGTGGGTCAGTGGTCAGATATCGGTGAGCCCAAAATTGGCATGAAGGTTATGGGTGTTTTGCGCCGAATCGGCGAAACCGGCAAAGCCGAGGCAATTGAGTATGGAGTGAAATGGAAAAGGGCGCGGTAACGGTTTCCGCTCCGGGCAAAGTGATTTTGGCCGGTGAACATGCGGTTGTTTACGGTTATCCGGCCATTGCGGCAGCCATTGATCGGCGTTTGATTATTGCTGTTAGACAGGGTAAAAAATCCAAGCGCTACACGGGGTTAGTGGAATTTGCCCTAAGCCAGATTTTAAAACCAGGCGAAGTGGTTGACTTAAAGATCAAATCAAAATTGCCAATTGGTAGCGGTTTGGGTTCATCAGCAGCGTTGGCCACCGCTTTGGTTTGGGCATTAAAACCAAGTTTATCGGTGCAAGCAAAGAATCGCCTAGTTAAAATTATCGAAGATTACCAACACGGTCAATCAAGCGGCGTGGACCAGGTAATTGTTAGGCAGGGCGGGATGCTGAAATTCCAAAGGGGCAAGTTTAAGCCGGTTAAACTTAAAGTAAAACAGGCGATTTTAATTGACAGCGGTCGGCCTAAAGAAACAACCGGAGAAATGGTTAAGAACGTGGCTGAAAAAAAACCAGTGACAATTTTGAAAAAAATCGGCCAGATTGCCGATAATTGGAGTCCAGGGTTGATAAAAGAAAACGAGTGGTTGCTTGAGCAACTGGGAGTTGTCGGCCAAAAAGCCCAAAAAATAATTCGCCAAATTGAAGTTATTGGCGGAATGGCAAAAGTCTGCGGCGCCGGGGGCATTAAAGCCGGATCGGGAATGTTGCTGGCGCACCATCAAGATCAAGGCAAGCTTTTAAAGCTTATTAAACAAAAACACTGGCGCTATTTAAAAGTTAGCTTGGGAGAGCCGGGGGTCCGTTATGAGAAAAATTAGTTTTAACGCCCCGGGAAAGTTATTGCTTTTGGGTGATCACGCCGCGGTTTATGGCAAACCTTGTTTGGTGGCGGCAATTAATAAGTTTGTAACAGTAACCGTAAGCGACAATTTAACCAAAGAGTCGGCCTTTGTGGCTGCCGCCAAGAAATTATTTGAGCAAAAATACGGTCCAGTTAAATCAGGTTTTAAGATAACTGGCTTTGATTCCCGCTATGGTTTGGGCAGCTCGGCGGCGGTAACGGTGGCGGTGGCAAAAACAATGTTTAAACTAAAAGGAATTAAACCTACCAATAAACAACTGTTTGATTTTTGTTACCGGGTGGTTTTAAACGTTCAGGGTTTGGGTAGTGGTTTTGATCTGGCGGCGACAGTTTGGCGCGGAGTGATTTATTTTGTCACCGGCGGCAAAAAAATTTATCGTTTGCCAATTGAACAATTACCCCTTGTGGTGGGCTATAGCGGCGTTAAGGCCGATACGGTGACAATGGTTAAAAAGGTGGCGGCCAGAATCACGCCCGGATTTTTAAACCGTTCGACCAAAATCGTCAATCAGGCCAAAATTCTTCTGGGGCAAAAAAATTGGCCGGTCGCGGGAGAATTAATGAATCAAAATCAAAAACTTTTAAAACAAATTGGCGTTTCCACCCCCAAGTTGGATAAGTTGATTAACGCTAGCCTTGAAGCCGGCGCTTACGGGGCCAAACTTTCCGGAGCCGGCGGCGGGGATTGCATGATTGCCCTGGTGGCGGCCAACCGTCGCCAAGTTGTTGAGCAAGTCATTGCCCGAGCCGGCGGCCAAGTCTTAAAGATCCGGCTGGCGCTATGAAAGCAACCGTTTTTGCACCAGTTAATGTGGCGTTAATTAAATATTGGGGTAAAGCCGATGCCAAATTACGTTTGCCGGCGAATGCTTCATTGTCAGTGAATTTAACTAACTTGGGCACCACCACAACGGTTGAGTGGGTTAAAAATTTAAGCCACGACCAGGCCGATGAACGAATGGCGAAGCATTTAAATCTGATCAGAAAATTGGCCAAGCTTGATTTAAAAACCAGGGTGATAACGAAAAATAATTTTCCGGCCTCAACAGGTTTATCGTCCTCGGCTTCGGGTTTTGCCGCCTTAACTTTAGCGACTGCCGTTGCCGCCGGACTTAAGCTGTCGCAAAAAGATTTATCACGCCTGGCTCGTCTTGGTTCTGGTTCGGCCTCCAGGAGCATTCCCGATGGCTGGGTGGAGTGGGTGGTGGGCAACGACTCGACTTCTTACGGAAAAACAATTTTTCCTGTTAATCATTGGGACTTAAGAATTTTAGTAGTAATTTTAAGTCGAAAAAAGAAAACGGTTAGTTCCGCTCGCGGCCAGGAACTGGTTCATACCAGCCCGTTTTATCAGGCAAGGCTTAAAGGGGTCCCGGCCAAAATCCAAGCGATTAAACAAGCGATCAAACAAAGAAATTTTAAAAAAACGGGCGAGATTATTGAGGCGGATTGCCTAAGCATGCACCAGGTAATGAAAACACAGCGGCCGGCGTTAAACTACCTGTTGCCAAAAACAGAATTGGTGATGGGAGCGATAAGAAAATGGAGAAGAGAAGGGTTGGAGAGCTACTTTACGGTTAATACCGGTCAAAACGCGTTTGTCTTTTGCCAACCAAAAGACGAGCAAAGATTGATGGCCAAGCTGAAGAATTTTAAAGGAGTGATTGAAGTAAGGCGAGACAGAATCGGCCCTGGGGCGAGGATCGTTTAGGCTCGGCATACGAAATTTTGCAGTGCTCACGCGTCGCCACATAGATATGCGACATGATTGCGCGCTGAAAATTTGTATACCTGCGCCTTTATTTTCCCAGGTTTATTGTCTGTTTTCTCCACCAGGCAATGGCAGTGTCTAATCGCTTGGGGGTTAGGTCCGGATATAAGGTGTTAGTAAAGTAAAGCTGGGTGTAGGCTAACTGCCAGAGCATAAAGCCGGAAAGCCGGGTGTTGTTTTCGCCGGTTCTGATGAGTAGATCGGGATCGGGCATGTTTTTGGTGTCGAGATTTTGGCTAATGTCTTTGGCGGTAATGGGCCGGGATTTAATTTTGTTGACTGCCCGCA
>Ga0209542_10001647_pt1 | contig 51863 bp, 53 predicted proteins | sample RifCSPhighO2_01_FD_184028 | JGI IMG/M metagenome (GOLD analysis project Ga0209542, IMG submission 184028) | Soil microbial communities from Rifle, Colorado - Rifle CSP2_plank highO2_0.1 (SPAdes) (version 2) | ecosystem: Environmental > Terrestrial > Deep subsurface > Rock core/Sediment ...
CGATGTGATACGGCGTGTGGTCCAAGGGCGTGCACAAGGTGACTTGTAGAGTCCGAGCCAGTCCCGAGTTCATCAGGTACCTGACGTACTCCACCGTTTGATCCAGCATCTTTTGCGTCTCCCAGTAATAGCCCACCATCATCGTCAGGTGAGGGTGAAGCCCATACTTGGTCATCCAGTAGAGACAGCGTTCAATATATTTTCTCTGATAACCCTTATTTATCCGTCGGAGGGTTTCGTCACTACCCGACTCCAGCCCGATCAGGACGAAGCGGAAATTTGCCTTAGCCATTAGCTTAATTGTCTCCTCATCCAGATACTCAAAGCGAGTATTAATCCCGAAATAACACCCCTTCTTGTGTAGACCTCGGTCGATAATGCCTTGAGCGAATTCCCGCGCGTCCGTTCCCCGGTACCAGACCCCGGAATCATCAAATATTTCCTTGACGTGATACTTATTGATGAGCATTTCGTACTCATCCAGACTGTTTTCTACCTTCATCTTTGTAAAGGTCAGGTCGGGTCCGTTGTAGCGGCAGAAGGTACACTTGCCGAACATACAGTCGCGGATAACACTCGTAGCGTAAGTGCCGGGGGTTTGAAGGTAGTTCCCGTTTTCGTAGGCGTAGTTTTTCCACTCGACCAGATCACGGTCGATGATCGGGGAGTTATTCACCGGTTCGACCCGTCGAAACTCTCCGGTGTCTCGATACTCCTTGTTCTTTACTCTGATTGTCAACCCTTCGATGTCACAACTCTTCCGCCAGTCGGTGTGGTCCCGAACAAAAGGCAACAGTTTTGCCAAGACAAAATCCACATGGTTACTTTTGAGAACAATATCGGTTCTCGAATTATCCAAGGTCTCCTCCGGTTTCCTCATCGAGTGATAACCGGTCATGATAAAAATTGTTTTTGGCAGGACTTTCTTCAAGTCGTTCGTCAATTTCCAATAAAACTTCATCACCGGCGTGGTACTCTCAAAGACAACCACATCGGGTCTCCATTTCACCAGGTCAGTCGACCACTTCTCAAATGTTTTTAATTGAGCATTGCCATCATCCCAGCGCACCTTGAATTTGAGCTGTTTCAGCCAAGTCGCCGCTTGGGCGTAGGTCACTGGCAGTAGGTAAGTTGGTGTTTTGAAATACTGGACGTTTCGGTTCTGGGAAACCATCGCCTTCTGGCCTTTGGTGTTCACAATCGGCGGATACGATATTGCAACCTTTAATGTTATTTTTGTGGCCATAGTTTATTTTCGTTCCATTATAACGCATCGCCAAGCCTGCCAGACTACAAAAACCGCCCCAACTGCTATAATTTAATCAAATGTCAGACAAAACGATGCGCGACACTATTGGAAGAGTCTTGAATGGAAGAGGTATTGTTTTTGTGGGGATTTTTGGTTCAAGGACAAAAGGGGTTGCAACGGAGAATAGTGATATCGACTTGATGATTCAGTTCGACAAGAAAAAAAAATATGGACTCTTTGATCTGGGCGGAATAAAGATGGACCTAGAGAAAGAATTGGGGAAAAAAGTTGACCTAGTTACTCCATTCAGTCTAAGCCCTCTGTTGAAGGACGAGATCATGAAAAGTATGGAATCAATTTATGATTACCGATAGAGATAGGAAGCTAACCGAACATATCTTCATTGCCATAAAACAGATCGAAAACTTTGTTCACGAAAAGACTCAGGAAGAATTTGAGAAGGATGATATGTTGTCAAGCGCCGTGATAAAAAAATTCGAGATAATTGGGGAGGCTAGCGCGAGACTAAGCGACGAATTCAAGCAAACGCATGAAGATGTGCCCTGGAAAGAAATAATCGGTATGAGAAACATTCTAATTCACGACTATTTTGGAACAGACCTAGGCGGAGTTTGGAATTCAGTCAAGGAAGATCTGCCAAAGCTCCGGGACCGTTTGAAGTAGTCATTCGAGAAATCTTAACTAAAAGAACACCTCCGTAATAATATTTGTTCCATTTACACCCTGACCCCTCAGGATATCATAGGCTTCATTGATCATGTCACTATTGCCACAGAGGTAACAAATCGTCTCGGGATCCACCGGATGCTCTCTTAGGTACCCCGTCACCCGCCCGTTCCATGTCATTCCCGACCCGATCGGGAATCTATTCAAATTATTGTTTTGAGTTCTTGAAATACACGCCACGTATCTCCCTTTTGGATAATCTTTTTTGTCATATTGCTCGTTCCCATAGCTCACTCCATGCAAGACCGTGTAGTCAAGTCCGGGGTAGGATAGCGCAAACGAGTGAAATGGGGCGATTCCCGTGCCGGTTCCCACAAACAAATATTTTTTATTGGTATCTTCCGGGCGGGGAATTGTAAACAAACCATAAGCTCCGTCGATCGTCACCAGGTCACTAGGTTTCAATTTTGAGAGCTTTGGAGATAAAGCCCCGCCCCTGATCGTCTTGATCAGAAATTCCAGATATTTTTCGTCTTTGCCGGAATAGGTCGAGTATTCTCGGTTGATGGCCTCCTTTGGTAACCCAAGGTTCACGCACTGGCCGGGGATAAATTCAAATCCCTTCCTCTCCACCCGCAACACAAAAGTCGAATCCGTCAAATGCCTGACTTTTAGTACTTTTACCATCGTAATCTTTTTCATCTCGAAATAATCTAATTGACCTTAATCGCCAAGACGGGACAGGCTTGGGAAGCTAAGATGACCTTCTCCTGAATCGTGGCATCCTTTAGGTTTGCATTTTTCTTGACATCACTTTTATCGTCTTTCATATAGAAAACTTCCTCAGCTAGCTCACAACATAAATTACAGCCGATGCATAGTTTCTTGTCGACGCTTACGTTAAAGTTACCCTTGACCCCCACCATAATATCTCATATATTACCATACAGCCGCACAGACCATGCAACCAACAGTAAGTGTTGTCATTACGACCAAGAAAGCCGAAAAATTTATCGGCGACTGCCTTGAGGCGATCAGGAAACAAAAGTATCCGCGAAACAAACTCGAAATTATCGTAGTCGATAATTTTTCAACTGACAAGACGGCAAAGATCGCCAGGAAATATACCAAATCCGTCTACCAAAAGGGGCCGGAACGTTCGGCACAAAGGAACTATGGTTTGAGCAAAGCAAAGGGAGACTACCTTCTCTATCTTGACGCGGATATGACACTCTCAAGAAGAGTAATTTCAAAATGCGTCGAAAAAGTTATCGAGGACCCGACCATAATTGGTCTTTATATTTCAGAAATCGTCACCGGGAATAGCTACTGGAGTCGGGTCAGACGTTTCGAGCGAAGCTTCTACGACGCCACCGTCATTGATTGCATCCGTTTTATCCGAGCTGTGGATTTCAAAGCAGTCAAGGGTTTCGACACCGGCTTGACCGGCCCAGAGGACTGGGATTTTGACAAGAAAATTAGGAAGAGAGGCAAAATAGACCTGATCACAGAACCCATTTATCACAATGAGTCAGAATTCAACCTGAAAAAATATTTGATCAAAAAAAGATACTACTCTCAAAGTTTTGAAACCTACATCAAAAAATGGGGAAAGGACGACCCTGATATCAGAAAACAGTTTGGGATATACTACCGCTATCTTGGCGTCTTCATCGAGGATGGCAAGTGGAGGAAAATTATTTCCTCGCCCAGAATATTTCCCGGGGTGATTCTTCTACGATTATTAGTCGGACTGTCATACTTACTGCAAAAGTTAAAATGAAAAAAATTTTGGTTACCGGCGGCGCCGGCTTCATTGGATCAAATACCACCAAACTACTTTGCGATAAAGGATTCCAAGTTATCGTCTTCGATAATCTGTCCATGGGCTACCGTCAACTTGTTGACAAAAGGGCTAAGTTTGTCAAAGGTGATCTGCAGAACTTAGTAGAAATCGAAAAGGTAATGAGGGGAGTCAACTATGTCTTTCATTTTGCTGCCACTAGTATCATCAAGCATACTTTGGAAGATCCGTTAAATTGTTACAAAAACAATCTTAATGGAACCGTCAATCTTCTCGAAGCCATGCGTAAACACGGTGTCAAGCAATTGGTCAATTCGTCATCCGCTTCAGTTTATGGAGAACCGGAGTCGATCCCTGTCAAAGAAGATTCACGAAAGGAACCTCTTACTCCCTATGGATCATCAAAGTTAGCAGTCGAAATAATTGCTTCATCGTATTTTCGTGCTTATGGGATCAATAGTACCTCTCTACGATATTTCAATGCGTATGGACCTTGCGACGAGCAGCAACCTATTACCCGGGCCGTTCCCAATTGGATCAAACAAGTCTTAAATAACCAGCCAATTTCTCTCTATTGGAAAGGAAAACAACTTAGAGACTATGTCTTCGTTGAGGACATCGCCAGAGCCCACCTAGCCGTCATGGATCTATCAGGATATAACTATTTCAATATTGGTTCCGGAAAAGGAATTTTTATGATTGATCTGCTTGAAGGTATCTTCAAGGCGATCGGAAAGCAGACTCCCATCACAGATCTGGGGGAAAGGCCGGGCGATCCGATGAACTTGGTGGCTGACACGACAAAAATAGAGAAAGCCATTAGTTGGAAGCCCAGTTTCTCGCTGGATAAGGGAATCAAATTAACCGTCGATTACTTCAAGAACTCAAGGTTCAAAATGATCATTTTTGGGACTCATTTGTGAGGATAATCGCCTCCACTGGACACGCCTTCGCCGCCGTCTCTACGTTTTCACGGATCACATTGGTTGTCAGGTCAGCATTTTTCTTCACTGTCGCCTTTTCACCATTCATTTCAAAAACAGTGTCAGCCAAGCAGGTGCATAGAGCACAACCGATACATTTACTGTTAATTGATACTTTCATTTCTTTTGGTAAATGTTATTTGAAAGACCAAAAGTCTCTTTGATCGCATACCGACCTTTTTCGAGGTGTTTGATCACAAATAGAATTATCAATAGGTCGTGGATGGTCCTTTTGATCAGGCCGAAGCCATATTTTGACTTGCCGTGTTTTCTCGGTAAATATCTGATGGCCACCTCAACTGTTTTCAGACCTTTCTGGTACGCCAGATAAGCGATAAATCTGTATAAGTCCGAAAACAAGCCGAGTTCCTCCACCACCCCTCTCCTAAACGCTTTGAAGCCGCTATAGAAATCTTTAGCTTCAAAACCGGTAAATAAATAAACCATGTAATTTACAATTCTGGAAAATACCATTCTCACCAGAGCATCGTCTCTGTTCACTCTCTGGCCGGTCACAACATCATAGCCCTCCAATATTTTATCAACTAATTTATGAATCTCCTCCGGGTCATGCTGCAAATCGGCATCGAGTGTGACGATTACATCACTGACGGAAAGGTTTACTCCGGCCTCAATCGCCCTAGTTTTGCCATAATTTTTGTTAAATACAATAGCCTTTACATGTTGGTCTGAATTGGAGAGTTTTTTCAACACCAGGCTGGTTCTATCAACAGAACCATCATCTATAAAAATAATTTCATACCTAGAATATTTTTGCTTTTCCATGGCCTTCATAAGACCGACATACAGAATTGGCAAATTCCTTTCTTCGTTAAGCGCTGCTACAACAATCGAAACGGAAATATTTTTTTTTACCACAACCAATTCTATCACCGGAACTAATTATGAGTTATCATTCTGATTAAGAATGAACAAGAAAAATTGTTGTTTGGTTTGCACCACGCTAATGATTTATCAATTTCGCCAAAAAGGCTTTTCACTATACGAGTGTCCTTCGTGCGGCTATCAATCCTTTTTTCCTCGCCCAAAATCAACGACGCAGTTCTACCAACAAAGCTCTTATTTTCATGACGGACAGAAGTTTCTTCAAGAACGAAATAAGAAGATCGATATTACCCTTCTTCCCCAATACCAGACCTTCGTCAAGCGACTGGACCAGATAATCAGATCAAAAAACTTTAAAAAAGGGGCAAGACTTTTAGATGTTGGCTGCGGTTCCGGACTATTCGTTTATCTTTGTCGGAAAAGCCAGATCGAGGCAAGGGGAATAGATATTTCCAAACCGGGGATAGAACTTTCTCGATCCGTAGGCGGTAATTGTTACCTAGGTGATTTTATTCGCGAACATCGATCTACAAAGGTTGATTACATAACTATGTTCGATGTCATCGAACACGTTCCAAATCCGAGGGAATTTTTTTTAAAGGTTAATACAAGTTTGAAAAAAGGTGGTTATTTTATTTTTACTACTCCATGTGCCGACAGCTTCGCCAGAAGAATATTTGGCAAATACTGGCACCTTTATACCCCTCCAAGACATTTGCAAATCTTCACAACAAAGTCGATACGTCTCCTACTTAAAGAATTTAGATTAGAGGTTATTAGCCAGGAAAAAGAAGGGCAATATACCAATTTGGGGTATATAATTGCTAAACTACTAAAGTTGTATAACATCAACAATAAGGTGTTAAATATAGTTCTCAAATCGAAACTCTTTCAAAACATAAATATCTATTTAAATTTATTTGACGTAGTGACAACTTGGACTAAAAAAGTATAAGATTATTTACTAGGTATTTCTAGAAAACTAAAATGAAGGACAACAAACCATCAGCCTATCAGTATTTCGATATCCTTAAAAATCATCTCGATGGGGATCTATCTCAGATCTTTAATGGTAAGTTAGTTTACCCAAGACAAATGGAAATACACCTGCCCGCTGATCATAAAAGCCCATGTAATTTCGCGTGTACATTCTGTGCTGGTAAATTATTTGCTCAGGATCTGAGCAGCTGGGAATTAGAAGCTCTGGACCTATTGAACAAACTCAAAGGAGCAATTCCCTTCAATATCTTCGGTGGGGCATATACCGAACCACTGATGAACCCGTACTTTATGACCTTTTTGAGTACCACCAAACGATGGGGGTCTCATTTTGGAATCCACTCAAACGGCTCACTCTTGAAATCACTAGAGCTAAATCATGGTTGGCTGACCGAACTATGCCGGATCTCAACCGATAGGGAAGACTACCTTTCCGTGAGTTTGGACGCCGGCACTGAAAAGTCTCACGATATTATCAAGAATACAAAAGGAAAAAAGTTCTTCAACGACGTGATCGAAGGCGTCGCCATGGCGACAGAAATTAGAGAAAAAACCAAAGCTAAAGGGCCGACGATTAGACTATGTTACCTGATGACACCGGTAAACTCCTCGCCTGAGGAAATTGAGGCGGTGGTGGAAATAGCCAAGAAAGCAAAAGTTGACTCTTTGAGATTTTCAATTCCGTTTGCTTTTTATAATCAAAAATTCGACACTGTTAGAAACTACCGCGATGCCATCGAGCGGAAATTCGAAGAAAAATTCCACAAAATCGTCAAACCGTATTTGACTTCACCTAGCTCCACTCCTCACATTTTTTGGGTAAGCTCTGCCTTACAGGATATTGATGTTTATGATTTTAAACAATGCGTTTATGGTTATTATCAAGTTACCCTCGGTGCAGACGGTTATGTATATCGATGCTCGACCACCTCAACGCCAACTTTTCCACAATTTAGCTTGGGAAAAATTACCGGAGATTTGGATAAATTCAATAAAATGGTCGTAGCCAACCAAGACCCAAAGTTTAAGTGCAGTTCGTGTTTTATGGCCGGTGCGCGCTGTAACCGGCAGGCGACCGAGTGCAACAAAACTTATTACAACATGACCAAAGCCGGATGAGGCAGATAGACGTTGCCCTAATTGGCCACGGCTACTGGGGAAAAGTTCTAAAAAAGTATTTGATTCCGAAAAACGGATTTAAATTGGTTCATATTTGTGATTCCAAGTCCAACTTGGACAGTATTTGGTCGGATATCGAAGCTGTAGTTGTGGCCACTCCGATTGAAACCCACTACTCAATAGTAAAAGAAGCCCTAATTCATGGAAAACACATTTTATCCGAGAAACCTCTCGCCCTCAAGGCAATTCAATGTCGAGAACTCAAGCAATTGGCCCAAAAAAGAAAATTGTCACTATTGGTTGAGTATACTCAGAGTTTTTCACCCAGTCTTTTGCTGGCCACGAAAATCGATATTGGCCCTATCCAGGCAATCGACATGCAAGTCAAGCATCTGGGTAGATTTAACCAACACGACGTCTATTGGTTACTGGCGTCTCACTGTCTTTCGATACTTGATCTCTTTGTCCCACTTAAAACCCTGTCGTTTACAAGAGTTGACTTCATCAAGACTCTCAAACGAACCGAAACAGGTTCCGTTTTATTCAAAAATCAACATCTAGAAGGTCAAATTACCTTAAGTTTAAACTACCCAGGAAAAGTCTACCAGGTTGTAATTTATGGGTCGAAGGGTACAATTATATACGACACCCAGACAAAACCAGCTCTCAGGGTGGTTTGGTATGATAAAAAGTACAATCTCCTCGCCCCCGAACTGGTAACTAGGAAGAGAGACTATGATTTTGACGAGGCCAATAACGTTCAACATGCCGTCATGAACTTCTATAAAGCAATTACTTCAAAGCAAGCAACCAATATCGATCTAGCCACCGAAGCTACCCGGGTTTTAGAAGAACTTGAGAACAACAAGTGAAATTCAATTTTACTCCATCCAAAAAACTACTGGCTATTCTTGGGGTGGTGGCTCTCGGCATCCTTGTCTTTATGGCTGTTCCGGCGGGTAAGTACGAGGAAATTGATTTAAAGCCAGTTGTCAAGGAGGACGACCGTGACTTCCCGGGTTGGGATATCTTTAGTTCGATTAATGATTCTGAAGGAAACTATATCGGAAAAGGGAAATCACTTGGCGACATTACTCCCCAGACGCCTGCCCTCATCAAACTCAAGTTCAAAGAACCGGAGAACCTTTCTGGCTTTTCTCTGTTCTTCTTTGGTAATCTTGACTCCATCAGTTCTGCAATGCCGCAAGATTTCCGGGTTGCCTATTACAATCCAGACGGAGAAAAGATCTTTTTGAAAGAAGTCAAAAACCACAGCTCTCCGGTTTATCGTTTCTTTTCCAAAAAGGAACTTCATGCCACCGGCATCGAGATACTTATCACTAGGGCGGTCTTTGTAGATAATCAGGGCAAGGGGACGGTTTTGTACCGGGACTTCAAATTCTACACCAAGAGGTCGGTCCCCCTCATGACCGGCATTATTGATTTCATTAGCCAAAATAACCGAAAGTTATTGGCTTTCTGGGCTTATTACTTGATTTATTTCTTTTTCCTTTTTATTCCCGGATATGTCGGTCAATCTCTCCTCAAAAAAAAGTGGAAAGTCAATTTAGGAGCGGAGGAGGCGGTCGTTTTCTCACCGCTTTTGACTCTGATCCTGATCCCAATATCAGTTTCTCTTTATCTGCTCTCCGGATTCACCATCCTGCTTTATTTATACGCGTTCGTCTTTTTCATCAGTCTAGTCATCTTTATTCGCGCGAAACTGTATCAGGACTTTTTCGCGAACAAAATCCTTTTGTTGGTCATGGCCGTTTCATTATTTGTCGTCTCTCTGACTATCGCCCAAAGAGAATATCTCTTTAATCTGCCATTTGCACGGATGGAGCTTGACCAGATTTCCCCACCGACCATACTTGGCTATTCGGGATATCACGCAGACAGTATGCTTCCCTGGAGAATCGGCCAAATCTTTCTACACCGACTCGATTTGGGTAGTCCCCGAGCCAAAGAACTCCTAATGGGGACTATCTTTGACCGGACTCCGGTTCTGCCGATGTTGACCTCGGTCATCATGAAATATTTCAGTGAAAGTCATTTTGTCTATCAAAGATTTCTGGAGACTCTAACGGCGCTTTATTATGGCACTTTCTTTGTCCTGATAAAGAAATATTTTTCCAAAAAGATCGCCGTCATCACCCTGCTTTTAATGTGGACCAACGTCCAGCTATCCCTGATGTCTTTTAATGTCGAACTGTATTACAAATACTTCGCGATCTATCCCGTCTTGTTGGCGATTACCTTGATTATCAAGAACAAGGAAAACAGGAGCCTCGCCGTCGGACTTTTGACTGGACTAGCATTTCTGATCCACCCATTTACTCTCATCCCCAGTTCGTCGATCATTATCTTTTATTTCACTAGGAACCGTTTCGATCGGAAGTTCATCAGACAGCCAACGGTCGTTATTGCCACACTCGCATTATTATGTGCAGGTTGGTTCCTAATACCGAAGTTAACTGGTCTTTCTAATAACGCGGTCAGAGGAAAAAGCCTTTATTTCATCAGAGCGAGCAAATTCGAGGGCAATATGCTAATTAATAAGGCAGTCAATTTTGTCAACCTCTTTATCCCAAATTCCCCACTGAAAAAAGTCGGCGCCGAAGGGAAACTCTCGATCACCTCCCCAGAATACAAGCACGAGTTCCTCCGTTTCTCTCTTATCTCAAACCTAACGCCAGTCTTATTTATTTTATTAGTAGTGTATTTAGTCAAGAATAGGGCTAAAGACTACCCTGCCATCATCTTCGGTTTAGCCCCCGTTTTCACTTTTTGGCTTCTCTATCTCCAAGAATACAATCAATCCTACAGTTTTGGAGGTTCGTATTTCTTATTGTACCCCTTCTCCCTGCCGTTCCTTTTCTCCTATCTCGTCAGTAACCTTGCCAAAGAAAGTCGGGTCCGAAGACTCGTCATTTACTCCTCATATGTTCTGTTTATGTTCTTTATCCTCTATTACGTTTCCTGGGTTTTTAATAAGATGAGTCCAACTTCGCTGACAACCAAGGGTATATTTTGGCTGATTGTCGCAACCTTCTTCTCGCTATCCGCCTACATAGTTAAATACGCTTCCAGCAACAAGGAGTAGATCTATAATACAGGACAATGATTATTTCCCAGACACCACTGCGCATGAGTTTTGTCGGCGGAGGGTCGGATCTGCCATCCTATTATCGAAAACAAACTGGAGCCATTGTCAGTACCACCATCAATAAATACATCTACATCAACGTCAACAAAAAGTTCGATCATCTGATACGGGCCAGCTATTCGATCACCGAGTTTGTCGATCGACCGGAGAAACTGAAACATGAGCTGATCCGCGAATCCCTTAAACTTCTTGGTATAAAAAGCGGAATCGAAATTACTTCTATCGCCGACATTCCCTCAGGGGGAACCGGCCTTGGCTCTTCTAGCAGTTACACCGTCGGACTTCTAAACGCGCTAAACGCATACCTTTCCAGATTCTCCAGCAAAGAACACTTAGCTTCTACCGCCTGTCAAGTAGAAATCGATAGATGTCACAAACCCATTGGCAAACAGGATCAATACGCCGCCGCTTACGGCGGACTAAACCTAATTGAGTTTCTCCCTGACGACTCCGTCATCATCAATCCGATTATATGCAAATCTGATACCAAACAAAAACTATGGCAGAATTTACTCCTCCTCTATACCGGTGTCACCCGCTCCGCCGACAAAATTCTTGCTGGACAAAACCAAAACACCCTCTCAGATATCAAAACCTGCGACATTCTTAGCCAGATGGTGAAACTAGCCTACAGTCAGGCCAAGTCGCTCTCAAAGAATGATTTAAAATCATTTGGCGAGGCGTTGGACGAGAATTGGCAGTTGAAGACCAAACTTTGCCGGGGGATCAGTAATCCGACCATTGACCGTTGGTACAAAACAGCCAAAAGCCATGGGGCTATTGGCGGGAAAATCCTTGGCGCCGGCGGCGGGGGATTCCTTCTCTTTTATGCTCCCAAAAGCAAGCACGAGTCTATCGTCGAATCTCTCCCCAAGTTAAGAAAAATCAATTTCAACTTCGACGCGGATGGTAGTAAGATTATTTACTACAAGGAAAACTAATGAAACGGTCAGAAAAAGTTCTAATTATCTGCCCATTTACCGCTCCGAATCAGGGTGGTGTGGAGTCTCACATTCAGAAACTACTTAAGTTTTTGGATACCAAAAAAACCAAGGCTATTGTTGTCAGCTACACCCCACTCACTACCCCAATAAATGCCCCCTGGTACGAAAAAAAGGAAAACTACGAAATCTATCGTATGCCATGGTTTGGCAACGGCTGGTTTCCGAAAATCGAACACAATCCAATCCTGACCTCTCTTTACCTCGTTCCCGGCCTCTTCGCTCTAAGTTTGTTTGTCGGTATCAAACGACGCACGGAGATCGGCGTCATCCACTCGCACGGTTTTGCCGCCGGTTTGGTTGGTATGTTCCTAGGTGCCCTCATTCATAAGCGGAAAGTTGTCAGTACCCACGCCATCTACAACTTTGAAAACCGTCCCGCTCTCGCCAGGATCGTCAAAACCATTCTTTCCAATTACGATTTTATCCTTGCCGTCGGCGAACCATCCAGACAAGAGTTAATTAAAATTGGTTTACCAATGGAAAAGATAGAGGTCCACCCCAACTGGGTCGATACGGATTTTTTTACACCCGCGCGCGGGCGATACACCGACAGCTCTATCACTGCCATCTATTGCGGCAGGGGACTTGAGAAGAAAGGAATTTTCCTTTTTGGCGAAATCGCCAAGCAAAACCCGACCATCAATTTCAAGGCCATAGTGGCCGAAGGACCGGATCGCGACAAATTTATCAGCGACTATAGAAAACTCAAGAATCTAGTCATAATCACCGATCTGCCAACCAAGTTCGATGAGAAAATGAAAATCATCAGAGATGAATATCGATCAGCTGATATTTTTATCATGCCTTCTCTCTATCCAGAAGGCTTTGCCGCCGTAGTTTTAGAGGCCGCCAGCTCCGGTCTCGCGATCATCTCCTCTAATCTCGGAACTTTACCAAGTATCCTTAACGGTTCAGAGGCATATCTGATCGAGCCAACGGCAGAAAAATTTTCGAAAACATTACAAAAGATAAATCAAGATAAGACCAGACTCAAAGAACAAATGCGTAAATCCAGGGCCTTTGCCCTCAAAAATTACTCTGACAAAAACGCTGAGATCATCTACAAAAGCTACCAAATCTAGTTCAAAGTTTTTTCTTAAAAATCTTTACTTCAGCAACGCCAATCAATCCATCACCCACTGATGTCCCGAAGAAAGAGATTTTCACCTCTCTCGTAGAAATCACCTTTGAGGGGTCGATGATTACAGCAATACTCTGATCTTCGTTCCCGAGGACATCCTTAACTGTAATCCACGAGTCTCCCTCCTTCAAATAAATCGTAAAAACGCTTGCGTGTCTACTCTCGCGAAAGATGATATCGACTTCACCAATGGGAACCTGTTCCGAAAGCTCTAATGTAAGCGAAGCGGCGGGGTCCTTTCCAGTGGAGCCATACCACCAAGATGTTGGTGACTTATCAATTACAGAGTTGGCCTGTCCCCCTGCCGTTTCTGGATACTCCGGGATGCTTACATTGGCAGAAACAGCTTTTATCTTGACCTCACCTACGCGAATCTCCTTTGTTTGATTGACGCTCCCAAATCTCTGATTAATTCTTCCAATACTGATAAAAAAATATAGAACCAAGGCTACGAGCAAAAAAGCCTTTAGATTGGAAAACGGCTTAATCGGTTTAGTTTCGTCCATTATGTTTATATTAAAGTATATCCTATTTCTTTTTTGCAACTATCCAGAATGACCAGGCCAGGTACTGGCGGACCGGCTCGGGGAAGTAGTTGATGATTCCAAGCAGCGGGTCAATCCCCAGATTCCTCGATAAAGCGGTGTAGTAATCGTAATAGACCGTCACCTCCTTGTAGCCAACATACTCGAGCAACTCCTCAATATTCCTTAGACTCAAACTATAAAGGTGGTTACCGTTGTAGGTGAAGTAGGGGTGTTTCAGGTGAATTACGCTATATTCGTTCGGGAAGGACAGCACTAACAAACCATTATTCCTGATTAACTTCTTGGTATACCTCAAGAAGTCAACTGGGTTTTCCAAATGCTCGATCAAGTGGGATGAAAACACGACCTCGTATTTTTCCGGTAAGCGTGGTGGCCGGTTCATGTTCGACCGCTTAACCTTCATGCCATATTTTCTCGCCATCTCGATATTCTTCGGAGAGATGTCAAAACCGATTGATTCCGGACCGAAGTACTTGAGGTGTTCCCCTTGACCGCACCCCAGATCAACCACTTTTTTCCCTCTGGTCAAAGGAATTATTTCTTTTAAAAATATCGGGGAAACGTCTGTTTTGAATTTATATTGTTTTATATAATCCATAGTGACAAAGTATACTAAATTACATACAATACCTATAAAGCAAAAAATGGAAAAGATAAAACTTAACCTCGGCTCCGGCCCCTCGGGGATAAATGGTTGGCTGAATTATGACAGCGGAGTTCTTCCTTGGCTGTCGAAATGTCCTCGATTAAGACACCTAATTTGCACTTTGGGTTTACTGCCAAAAAGTTACGACACTAACTGGCCTGAAATAGAGCTTGTCGACATTAGGCACAAATTTCCCATTGAAGATAATTCGGTAGACTATGTTTATTGTTCCCAAGTGATCGAACACTTTGAAAAATATGAAGCCCTAAACATATTAATGGAATCTTTCCGGGTTTTAAAACCGGAAGGGGTCATCCGTATTAGTGTACCCGACATTGGTAAAATTCTGGCGAACTACAAGGAACAAAGCATAATAGACCCAAAGACGGCCGCTAGAGAGGTAAATGTACTTTGGTGGGGCTACGAAAAAGATAAGGAACCAAATTTTGTCGGCAAGATTTCGAAGATATTTATTCGCGACCATCAGTGGCATTACGATACATCATCCATGAAGAAACTTCTCAGTGATGCGGGCTTCAGGAAGGTAAAAACTTTTTCATTCAGAAATGGCGAAACGCCTGACCTGGATCAGGTTGAGATCGAGCTTCATAAAAAACATAGTCTCTACATCGAGGCAAGGAAATAAGCCAGACTATGAAGATCCTCTTTATTTACCCATCAAACGACCCGTCTTATCCGCTCCAGTTGGGGGCGCTGTCTGCTTTCATTAAACAAAAAAAGCACCAGTCAAAATTATTACCACTAAAAATCGTAAGCATCCTGGAGAAGGAAAACTTTTCCGAAATAAAAAATGCTGTCAAAGAATTTCACCCAGACTACATTGGTTTCAGCTGCTACGAGACCGCCTTTCCCTGGATTAAAAAAATAAGTAGCTACATCAAAAAGTACTGGCCAAAGATAAAAATCATCGCCGGAGGTTACTATGCCACTCTTGCCCCGGAAGAGGTGATCACCTTTAAAGCAATAGATATAGTTTGTCGCGGTGAAGGGGAGCTTCCCCTCTTAGAGCTATTCAACAAACCCGGGAGAACTGACATTCAAAATCTTTGGATCAAAAAAGGCAATCATATTTATAAGAATCAGATCCGACCTTTGATCGAAAACCTTGATGAACTCCCTTTTCCTGACCGGGATATGCTCGACTACCAAGCCCAACTCGACCTGGAAAAGAAAGGAGAGAGGACAATAAAAGTTATGGCAACTCGTGGTTGTCCGTACTTTTGTACTTATTGTAGTAATAAATATTTTCGGGAACTAGTTCCCAACAAAAACATGTATCTCCGCTTTCGAACGTCTAAAAACGTTATCGACGAAATTAAATTATTAAAATCGAAATATAAATTCGAGTATGTTGGATTTCATGATGACAACTTAACCCTAAACGTCAAATGGTTAAAGTCATTTGCCAAACTTTATCAAAAACATATCGGACTCCCATTTTATTGTGCCACCCGGGTTGAGTATTGTACGAACGAGATATTATCAATACTAAAGAAAGCAGGGTGTTACCTACTCCTCATCGGCGTGGAAAGTGGAGATGAGAAATATAGGAGTAATATGATGAAACGATTTATGACCAACAAGGCGACCGTTGAAGCCTTTCGTCGTGCCAGGAGAATGGGTCTCCTAACCTGGTCGTTTACCATGGTCGGTCTTCCCAAGGAAAACCGACGAATGCTCGCCAAGACCATTTGGCTAAACTGGCAGTGTAAAGCAGACTTTGTTATGTCTTCAATTTTTTATCCACTCAAGGGTACCGAACTAGGAAATCTTTGTTACGAGAGTGGCTGGGTAAATCAAGAAAAGAAAGAAAGCATCACCTCTTATGCCTGGGATACCATCCTTGACCACCCCATCCTTTCAACACCGGAAATCCGTTTAGCAAAATATATAAACTCACTTACGGCCGTCAGAAGCTCACTTTTCTGGGAACTAGCGTCCGGACGGTTAAAAAATTACTTTTTAGGGAGAGGAAGACTATGAAAGAAAAGATCGAAAAGACCCGTTGGCAGGATGCCCAGAAATTTGAATATAATGACTGGGCCAACATGCCCAACATTGTCACCAACGAATGGGAAGAGTTAGTCAAAAAATACTCCAAGCTTTTCCCAAAGATATCCAAGCGAGTTGGGCTTAAGACCTCAGACCTTATTCTTGATGTTGGCTGTGGACCGACCGTCCCAGCCAGACTATTGGGAGCAGGGAAAGTCACCGGCCTCGAGCCACTAGCGGATAAACTCAAGATCTCCGGCAGGAAGTATCTGCCTGGTGTCAATATAGTCTGTGGCAAAGCCGAAAAAATGCCTTTCAAAGACCACGCCTTTCATTTCGTAGTCTGCCGGAATGTCATCGACCATACCCAAGACCCCAAGGTGATAATAAGAGAAGTCAAAAGGGTTTTAAAAAATAACGGCTGCTTCTTGTTGATTTCGTATACTTATTCTCCTTTTATCACTTTTGTCAAAAATGCCAGCGAACGTTTAGGGTTATTTCGTAACGTCGGGCATCCTTTCACTTTCACACCCGAAATGCTCGATCAGCTCGCCATGCCAGAATTTGAAATAAAGGAGAGATATACCATTTACACTGGCAAAGACTCCACCGACTATGGCAAAGTGGGGGAGGTGATTATTGATAATTCTCTGCTACACAAAGTATTGATATTTATTAACAACAACATTTTGGGAAGCACTTGGTTCTTGAAGGAATATGGTTTTTTATGTTCCCCAACTTCTCTCTTGTAACATTTGATCTTTCCACTATAATCCCATTTAACCGCTCTTAATTTATAAATATAAAAAATATGGCTGCGCCTAAAAAGAAGATTGTTCTGATTAGACCCCTCGTTTTTTCCAAAACCAGACCTTACTACGGGGCGCCACTAGCTCTCTTAGCTATTTCCAAAATTTTAGCGACTGAAGGCTACAAAATAAAAATCGTCGATCCGCTTACCCATAAAGACTACATCAGTGCTGTGGTCAGAGAATCTAAGGATGCGATCTGTTTGGGTATTTCCGCCCTCACAGGCTACTCAATTTATGACGGACTACAAATCGCTAGGGCAGTCAAGAAAAAGTACCCCGAGCTCCCTATCGTCTGGGGGGGCTGGCATCCGTCTATTCTTCCTCTTGAGACAATCAAAGACGAGAACGTTGACGTCGTCGTCTGCGGACAGGGTGAGAGAACCTTTACCGAGCTGGTTCATGCCTTGGAGAAGAAGCACACCCCCAAGAATATTAATGGCATTATCTATAAAGATAAAAAAGGAAAGGTTGTTCAAAACCCGCCCAGACTCTTGGAGTCATTAGATAATTTCCCGCCGGTCCCTTATCACCTCCTTGACGTCAAGAAATTTCTGGTCCCTCAAGAATACGGCAAAAGATCTTTGGTCTACTACACCAGTTTTGGCTGCCCCCATCGCTGTATTTTTTGCGTTGAGTTAATTGTCAACAACCGCCGCTGGGTGGGACTGTCCCCCGAGCGCGCCGTCGAAGAAATCTTGGATATGAAACAAAAATACGGAATTGATTCAATTCAGATCATCGACAGTAATTTTTTCATCAGCGAAGACCGCTCCCGCCGTTTCGCCCAGAAACTGATTGATCTCGGGGTGAACATCAAGTGGGGCAATGTTAACGGCAGAACTAGGCAAATGAGTCAGTACAAAGACTCGACCTGGGCCTTAATGAAGAAGAGTGGTCTTGAATGTATCTTGATCGGCGCCGAATCTGGCAGTAATGAGACCCTCGAGTATATGAAAAAAGACATCACTGTCTCCGACACCCTGAAACTGACTAAGTTTTGTGCCAAATACGATGTCAAGATACTTAGCTCATTCCTGGTTGGTTTTCCCCGCTCAGCCGATCCGGAAAAATGCTATAAAATTACCGAGAAAGAGTTGACAACTTCTCTGAACCTGATTGATAAAATGTTTAAAATCTACCCCCGTATCAGGATGATGTTCGCTTTGTTCCTACCTTATCCCAGTACCGCTCTGTTCGACGAAAGCAGAAAGATGGGACTTGAAATTCCCGAGCACCTCGAAGACTGGCACGAATTTTTGATCGCCGCCGAAGATGCTTCAAAAATGAAGGTGCGTCAGAAGTGGATCACCAAGGAACAAGCCCGGCGCATCCTCATGATATCCATCTATATCTTTTTCTTTAAGGATCCCGATTCCTTCAATCTAGTTACGGCAAAAATTAATAATCCGGTGAAAAAGGCCTTTCTCTATTTTGGTTTTCAGGTATTCAAAAAATTCGTCGACACCCGCTGGAAATATAGATATTTTGGCCTACCGGTAGACTTCTGGTTCTACAATATCCTCAGGAAATATAGTGGCTTGGGATAGGAAATGATAATTTTTATCGCAAATCAATTCATTGGAAACAAACTTTCCACTGGTGGTGACGTTCTTGCAGTAGAAATAGCCAAAAGAACTAAGAAGGGCTTGATCATTCTTGCTCCATCACAAATCCATCCCGAAATATCTAATGTCCTAGGTCATGGACGATTGGTCGACACCGACCATTCCAAAATCGGGTCGGGAACTGCCTCCAGTCTGCTAGGGGGAACACAGACGGTTTTTCACTATTTGATCCGTTCTTGGACGACCTTGGTCTGGCTACTGTGGAATGCCGGAAGTGATGACACTATCTATCTGACTGGCGACTTTATCTGCAACACCTTACCGACTTGGTTGTTCAAGAAGAAGAAGCCAAGCACCAAGATCTTGGCCAACTTTTACCATCGAAATCCTCGCCCGGAGACCCGCCAAGGGAACAGCAACATCGTCAGTTATTTTTCGCGGCTTTTACAGGGAGTAAGCCTGAAGATGATTAAAGAGATCGCCTCTAAAGTATTTGTTCTTTCTGATGTTGGCAAAGAAGAGTTATTGAAGGAAAGCTTTCCTTCTTCTCAAATCGTCGTTTCCGGAGCTGGAATAAACCTAGCAAAACAAAGACGAGCCTGTATTAAAAAGAAAAACCAGATTGTCTTCATCGGCCGAATGAATGTCACCAAAGGCGCCTTTGATCTGGTCGAAATATTCCACTCAGTTCATCAAAGAAATAAAAAGCTCAACCTGTCAATGATCGGTGGAACATCTGAATCGGATTTAAATAAATTAAATGCCCTGATAGCGCTATACCGGCTTGAAAGAAAAGTGAGGTACATGGGCTTTGTCAGTGAGGAAGTTAAAAACCGGATCCTTTCTGAATCAAAGGCTCTGGTTCTCCCCTCTAAAGAGGAGGGCTTCGGGATTGTAGTCATGGAAGCTCTGGCTTTCGACACGTCTGTTGTCTGTTATGACCTCCCCGCCCTTAAGGCTGTATTTTCAAAGTACAAGTCGGTCAACTTCGTGAAGAGTTTTGAGAAAATGGCGTTTGCGAACAAAATAGTCGACGTGGTTTCAAGCACGGGTAACAAAACAACCGAAAAAGTTTTCACCTGGGAAGATGTCTACAAAATCCAATCCAAGTATTTCTGAGAAAGTCTCATTTTATTTTCCTAATAAATCTTGCTGGGTTTCCTGCCCAGAATTGGTTTTTGGGAATATTTGTCTTAACCAAGGACAACGCCCCAATGATGCTTCCATCACCAATCTTTACCCCAGGCAATATAACGCTTCCGGAGCCTATCCAAACGTTATTTCCGATCAGAACGGGCTTTCCTTCAGTGCCCAAACTTCCCACGATGACGCCTTTTTTCACGACATAATTTGCTGAGTATATCTGGACATAAGGAGAAAGTTTCGTATTTTTCCCAATGAATATTCCATAATCACCATACAAATTACACCCGTGGTTAATTTGGACAGTTTCCTCCAGAACGATGTTGTAGATTCCTCCGAATGAAGTATTTCGGCTGATGGCAATATTTTTCCCCGCCCGCAAAAATTGGAAGCGGTAAAAGCCTACCCTAAACCAGTCACTGACAGCAAGATAGATTTTTGTCATCAAGATCAGAATCAATTTCGTCGAAAAAAACAATCTCCTGTAGCCTCCCTGTTTGCTTAGTAGTAACAAAAAATCTTTTTCGTTCATTATGTTTTGTTCGAGATATTCGTATAGTATACAAAATCGTGTATATCCACAATTCTTTCTTTCAGGTAAACTAAGAAAATATGAAATGGATCATTTCTATAGCGTTTCCGTTGGCGTTGATATATTCCATTTTTGTTCATCCCATGTCAAAACCAGGATTGACCGTAGGATCGGATTGGATCTTTCCTTATTCAAATCAACAACTCAAACACTTAGGCTCAAGCTGGAACCGACTTTGGAATGACTATGAACTCCCCACTGGCTCACAAACTCCTCACAAGAATCTTTTTTTATATGAGTTGCTGGCGAACAGTTTATCTGCCACAGGCATATCAGGCATCGCTTTTCAGAAAATAATGGTGGTTCTGACCTTGCTTCTGATTTATTTTGCCTCCCTCTTCCTCTTTTATCGCGTTACCAAAAGAAATGACGCTGCCTCAATTGGCGCTGTTATCTATCTCTTCTCACCAATTGTCTTTAATTACTTCAGTATGGGTTGGCAGTTCGTCCTGCTTTTTATTGCGGTAATGCCCATACTCGCATTATTGTGGATCAATTTCCTCGAAAAGAGTAGTTGTAGCAGTCTGCTGGCCATCGCCATTATCTCAGCGATTACTTTTTTCCAATCGCAAAGTGTCTTTTGGATACCGATTTTGCTAATTGTTATCACCGTCAGTTTTCTTCCTCAAATCGGTTGGAAAAAAGCAAGCCTTAAACTCTTCCAAGGGCTTTTTGCTGTCTTTTTTTTACTTGCCGCCGTTCATGTCTCCTGGTATTACCCTACTTCTCTTTTTCCATCCAAAACAATCACGGCCTCCACTTCCGCTAATGATATTTATCGCTTTAGCGTTGTCAACGGGCTAGCCCGACAAATAACCGGCTGGGGAAGCTTGTTTAACGAGCAATTCGAGCTCTCATTCATTGACAAATTCAAAATATTTACGTATCTGCCCATTATATCGATTATTTTATTGGTGGGGATCAGTAAAACGAAAGAAAGTTCATTTAAAAGAAAATATAAAATCCTGAGTCTTTTATTAATCGTTGTTTCACCTGTCTTTTATATCTTCAGATATCCGATTTCTTCACTTCCACTGAGTATCATTATCCGTGATAATAGCCGCTTTATCATTTTCACAAATCTAGGTTTCGCGCTTGCCATTAGTCTTTTGTGGTCAAATATTAAAGCTAAAATTCCAAAAATTTTTCTACTGGCCGGGCTAGCACTGTTGATTCACCCATATCTTTATGGCAGGTTGTTTCTCCCAAGGAAACAAGTGTATGGTTTATCGGAATTTAGCAAAGATCAGCGAGCCAGAAATTTGATCATCCCCTGGCAAGAAAACGAAGGGCTGATCAGAGACGAAAAAACCCAAAAAGGTCTCTTTTTTCCGGTAGGAGGGGCGATCACGTCTTTGAACGATTCGAGATTCCAGGTAACTTTTTCTTGGGTCGGTGATTCGGATTCTTTCTACACCCCATCCGTCTCTGGATTACTAATTAGCGACAAGAATGAATCAAAAACGGACATTTTTATTAAGAGTTATTTGGGTTTGGCGAACAACGACAAAGAATCATTTAGTAGATTATCTCAAATTTACGGAATCGATAAAATTTTCATTCGTCAAGGACTCATTCCCACCAATCCTCTCAGCCCTTCTTACGATTGGACCATGCAGGGTTGTCGGGAGACCAATAAAAATGACTCCGACTGGGCTATCGGTCGAGTATGTGATATCCCAAAGCCATATCCATTGATCTTTGCCGGAAGTTATCTCCAAAATGCCACGCCATCGGCCTTTTTTGGGAACATCAAAAAGACGGGAGACTTTTTAGTCTCGGTCGATTGTGGGGATGGCGGTAATAAGGCCGTCTGTCAAGAAATTCCAAAGCGATCAGGCTCCAAGGTCGCAGCCCCACAAATAACCTATCAGCCCCTTGGGCCAACCAGATACCAAGTTGAGGTAAAAGACATGAAAACAAATTTCTTTCTCGTTCTAAACAAAACTTTTCATCGTGGCTGGATAATAACAGATATGAATGGAAGACGACTCGACTATGCCAAGACTACTGTCAATGAGCTTGTCAATGGTTGGCTTGTGCCATATGAGGGAATATCCAGTTCCAAGTTTATCATAGAATTTCTTCCTGGGTCGATCTATCAAAAACTTCTCCCCTTTTCTTTAGGGTCACTCGCGGCCGCTATGCTTGGGGCGGCAGTTTTGTATTATTTCGAAAAAAAGAAGCGAAGATGAAACAGAACATTTTTTCGGTAATTCTATTTACCATGGGCTTAGTTCTATTAGTTGGACACGTTGACACTGAAACGGGGATCTCATCTCTAAACTTGAGACACAAACGTGAATCCTTGACTTCAGAAGTAATTGATTTTGATAACAAATCCTTCATTTCCGGTGAGTTCAAAGCTAATTCTCAGAATCTTAACAAAATCTCGCTCCATTTATATGTCCCGAACGAATTCAAACGGGGGGAGGTATTTTTTCGATTAAAAAAAAATGGGCAGGAACACTGGAAACATGAGAGTATCCAGCCAATCGAAACGCAAATTAAAAATGAAAAGACCACCTTTGTTTTTCCACCCATTAGGGATTCCAAAGAAAATATCTACAGATTTGAACTCCAGTATGTTGGCACCAAAGTTGGTGGCCGCATTATTGTTAAGAACGGCGACTATGCCTTCATAAGTAGCTACGATATTTTTTACGACCGTCAAATTACGTTGGGACTGATATATGAATTATTTGTTCGCAAACTACCGGAGATTATTCTGATTCCAGGGATTTTACAATATATATTTCTTGCCTTTTTTCCATTTTTTGTCTCCCTTCTCTCATTCGCAAGGCGGTGGCCTGGATTTTTGGCAATACTTACCGGTATTTTTGTCGTAGAAGAGTTGACTTCCACACATCTAGATATCGATATCACTACCACGACCGTCATCTTTACCTGGGTCCTGTTGCTAATTGAGGGTAATTTGAGTTATGAAGTTCCCGCATTATTTTCTCTAATCCCGCTATCATTTTTAATGATCCTTGATCGTTTTGAAGCAGTGACAAAAATAGGCGAGGCTGCATCCTGGACGTATGTTTTTTTGTTTATCACTATCTTTAGTTTCGTTTACTCTACTATTGCGACAAAGTCACGCAAAATTAGTAGCATTCAGCTATTTCATCATTTGTTGTCAGAATATGAACAGCTGACGGTCATTCTAAAAAAGATTCCACCGATAATATACAAAATAATTGCAGTCATACTAAGTATCAAACTGCTTTGGTCAAGCATTTTGTTGTTTAGCGATTGTGTCAAGTGGTATCTAGATTTTTTCCCAAATGATCAATACAGAGTATTTTTTGCCAAGACGGGGTGGATGTTGGCGGTCATATATTTTGTATTAGTCTCGATATATATTCGATCAGTCAGAAACTCGAAGCACAAACTGCTAATTACTCTGGCAATACTACTTCTTATCTGGAAGGTGCAAAAATTTGTAATAGACGGAACCACCTCCTTTAAAGATTCTGTAGTGATAATGGACATAAAGCCAAACAACATCAATGAGCCATGGGTAGACGTAACCATCGAGGGGAGAAACTTTAATGAACTTCCTTTTTCCGGAGTGGTTTATGTTGATGGTGAAAAACAAAGAATCATCCGCTGGTCAGACCGCGAAATCATTTTTCGAACCGATCCTTCATCAACGAAAACTGGAAGATTGTATGTTGGGCGGGAAGACTCCAAGTCAAGCAATTTTTTGGACTTTATTTATTTAGGAAATCTATAAAAGACTTACTCGGATGAACTTCATAAATAAAGTCATTCCATCATTCCCGCTCTTACTAATCGCCGCAGTCTTCATCTTTCCTCTCCTCAGGCCAGGTTTGATCGTGGGAGGTGATTGGACCTTCCCGTCTTCAAATAAGGAACTTCAGGTGTTTGGCCAGCGCGCTTTTTCTATTTGGGGCCGCTTGGAAATCCCCTCAGGAACACAAATTTCTCACAACAACCTTTACCCCGTTCAGATATTGGCTCGCCTTTGGGCAGGCATCGGGTTGTCCGGAGTAAGTTTCCAGAAAAGCACCCTTTTTTTAACCATAATTGGTATCTATGTTTTTTCTTATCGACTGTTCGTAAAACTCACCAAATCTAAATTCGCTTCTATAGTTGGTGCTTTGAGCTATCTTTTTTCACCCATTGTCTTTAACTATCTCAATATGGGTTGGAATTACGTCTTGCTCTTTTTGGCTCTCGCCCCTCTTTTTGTCCAAATCGGCCTTGACTACTTCGAAGACGGAAAAAGCAGGCATATCATCGCTCTCGGCCTACTCGCAGCAATCAGTTTTTTTCAGTCTCAATCAATAATTTGGCTTCCTCTAATTTTCATCTGCATTTTTGTCTCTCAAACCACCAGAGAAAATCTATCGAAATCTATTCTGAAGTTAATGTTAGCCTCAGTGGGGATCGGCCTGATAGTCACAATCGTTCATCTACCATGGCTCCTACTTATCGTTTTGCATCCAAATAACATTCTAGTTAGCACTTCATCAGTCGACTTGAAGAGGTTCTCCGAGGTGCTCTCAATTTCAGATCTGCTCCGCCTCTGGGGAAGCTTATACAACCGTGAATTCGAACTGGCGTTCCCATTATCGCTATCACCATTTTCCTACAGCCCAATCATAATTTGCATTATAGCGCCTCTTTTTTCCCATCTCAAAAATAAATTAACGACTTATCTTTTGATGCTTTTATTGGTGATTATCGCGCCAACACTATTCATTAACCGAGAATTCATCGCCCATATTCCACTCAGCACCATAATCAGGGATATCAGTAGATTTCTCGTAATTACCTCCTTGGGTGTCTCTTTGGGAATCGCCCTCGCACTCTCAGTCATCAGAAATAAAATTTTCCGAGTAGTCATTTGCATAATGTTGATAATTTCAGCCTCACCATTCTTTTTGGGCAGGCTATACACCTTAACCGGCAACCCCACACCCCAAGCGGAAGAATATCGTGATTTTCGTGCCGCACTACTATCGATTCCTGAAATTGAAAACGAACCGGCTACAAAGTCGATAGCCGACAAAACAAATGTCTTTTTGCCCACTGCGGGATTCGTCTTTACCAGAGCGGACCATAGATTCAACCGGGAATATTGGGCGGTGGCAGACGTCCAAAGCAACTTTTCTCCAGTTGCATCCGGGATTTATTTTAGTGAAAAAAGCGATTTTCTGGTTTCAAATTTTGCCCTAAACTATTTGACCTTAAGTAGCAATATCGACAACCTAACAACCTTTTTTGGGGTCTTCGGGGTCGATAATCTACTCTACCGTTCAGGACTTGAATCAACCTACAAATCGACGCTAGACAGAGACGGAATCCTGAAAAGATGCCAGCCATTCCTACCTCAAGGAAACTCCGATTGGTCCATCACCTCACTCTGTCTCATCAAAGATGCTTACCCTCTCATTTATTCTTCCATAACGCCTCAATATTCGAACGAATCATTTACCAAGTTATTACCCGAGTTTGTCAATTTGAAAGTCCGTACTGTCGTCTTGGGGTGTCCGGAGAAACTCAAGGAAAAAAGCAGCATTTGTAATATAGAGAAAATAAGTGATCTGGCCAAGACAATACCCACCCTGTCAATTACGAAAATCTCTGAGACAAAATATCGAGTTGGGGTGGAAAATATCAAAGGAAAATTTATACTTGTGCTTAATCAAACCTACCACCCAGGCTGGATAATCCAAAATAGGTCAGGGGAACGACAAGATTATCCCCACGTACTCGTAAACCACCTGGTTAACGGTTGGGTCGTGGATCCGGCAACAAACCAAGAAAAAGAGGATTATATTATTACGTTTTATCCCCAGGTCATCTACTCGAGGCTCTTGCCAATCTCACTAATCAGCCTCCTCGCGATGGTCGTTTACCTGACCCATCAATCGAAACAAAAAAATGAAGGATAAACTATCCATACTCTTTGCCATCTTATTATTTTTATATGGCGTGGTAGCGTACGGCCAATTTTTGCACAGTTATGAGCCAAGTATGTCCATCTTGGTTCACGAGCACCCGACCACTACAAGAAAACCAACGTCCTTGCTCAAAGGCAGTATTCTGACTTATGAAATACAACCACCTCTCAATAATCTTGGTATTATCGCTGTTCGCTTTCAGACACAAGGCAAGATCAATGATGATATCATCATCTTTCGAATCAAAGAGAAGGGGACTTCATCTTGGCTATATTCCGGAAATTATAAAACTGACCAGTTCCAAGATCATGAATTATTTCCATTTGGTTTCCCTTTAATTCCACAGTCAGCTAATAAGAGTTATGTCTTCGAGTTGGAATCTTACCGTGGTACGGAATCAGAACACGTTACAATCGATTCGATACGGCCGGTTATCGTCAGCAAATACTATCATCCGGCAAATGGTGAACGACCAATTACTTTGGCCAATATCGCACTGGGGTTAAATAAAATTATTAATCTCCTCAGCAACTCCTCCTTCGTCTTTCCTCTTTTTATTTTCTTTTCGCCTTTGGTGGTATTTATAATCAATTCCTCAATCTCATTAGCCATACCCCTAGCCCTAATATCAGCACAATACTTTTTAAATCTTCCTACTCCATATCACTGGACTTCATCAATTCTTCTTGCCTGGCTGACTTTTCTTTTGACCACCAAGGCATCTTATCGTATAAGTGTCGTTCTATCCTTGCTCGCCTCATTTTACCTTGTATCACAATCTCAAATAAATGACTTTAATGGGGCTCGGGAGGCATCGCTTTGGTTATATTTCTGTCTACTTGTGACCATCATCCAGATAAAGGTTAATTCTTTCGATTAGATTTTTTTAACAAACCTTGCCGGGTTTCCCGCCCAGATCTCGTCTCTGGGAATATTCTTATTTACCAGAGATAATGCGCCGATAATACTATTGTCACCAATATTTACGCCGGGAAGGATGATGCTCCCAGCGCCCACCCAAACATTGTCACCGATTGTTACTTCTTTTCCCGTCACGCCTGATGCGCCGACTATGGTATCCCTCCTGTATTTATAGTTTGCCGAATAGACCTGAACGTATGGGGAAAGTTTCGTATTATCTCCAATAGTAATGCCAAAGTCTCCATATATGTTGCATCCTTGATTTATTGCCACCTTATTTCCTAACTCGATATTATAAAGGCCGCCGAAGGAAACGTTTCTGGAGATGTAGACCCATCGGCCAATCTTCTTAAAAGCAAAAAAATAAAAGTAATACCTAATAGCTCCACCAATAATCTGAGAAAATCTTTCTAGGACAATTGGTAGCAATTTCCAAGAAAATATTTTTGATTGAACGTAAGGTATCATATACTTATAGATGAAAACAAAGCATTCTCTAATAATAATCGGTTTAATAATTTTATTCTTTACTCCTTCATTAGTAAACTATTTTTCCGCTGACGATTGGTTTCATTTGCGGGTTTCAAATATAGACAAATTGTCCGAGTTTTTAAACTTTTTCTCTTTCGAAAAAACGGCTCAGACGATCACCTTTTATCGACCTCTACCCACTCAGGTATTCTTTTTCGTCTTCCAAAAATTATTCGGACTTAACCCAATCCCATATCACCTTTTCGTTCTCCTCTGTTTTGGCCTATCACTTTATCTAATCAACAAACTGGCGGTCGTTCTGCTTAATTCCGAAAAGAAAGCCTTAATAACCACTCTTATTTATGGCTTCTCGGTTAGCAACTTCACCAGACTATACTTTCTCTCCGCCTTTCAAGAGATCGCTCTGGTTTTGTTCTCGGTGGCCTGTATTTTGACCTTTTTTAAAAAGAAATATATTCTTTCATATCTGTTTTTTATTCTCGCTTTGCTGTCAAAGGAAACAGCCGTGGTTTTGCCTCTGATTTTGGTTATTCTCGACTGGGGCCGGAAAAAATTAAATTTGAAAAAACTTGTTCCTTTTGCCTTAATCTTTCTGCCTTATTTATATCTGAGGCTCATCCGATTCGGTGGGGCCGCCGGCGAAACATATATTTGGAACTTCTCTCCACTTAAGGCAGGAAACACCCTGATGTGGTACTTTCTTTGGTCTCTGGGGGCCCCCGAGCTTTTGATTGACTATATTGGTAGTGGGCTTCGACCAATATCACGGTTCTTCACCGACTATTCACACTGGTGGCCTGTCATTCTTGGTTTGCTAATCACCAATCTCGGACTGGTGACATATTTACTTGTCAGGAATATAAGAAAAATAGACAAAAAATTGATTGGCTTTGTAACTCTCTTTATTATCTCGCTTCTACCGGTCCTCTTCCTTCCACAACATAAGTTCGCCTTAGAGCTTGGTTTACCCTTGATCTGGTTCGCGTTCGGGCTTTCTTATCTTCTGCCCGAGAAAGGCAGGCTACTATACATCCCTTTGTTTATTTATCTGTCATTCAATCTTTCAATGAACTACCTGACTTATACCAGACACTACTCGGTCGGACGAGCAAAAATAGCACTAAAGGTTTATGAATATTTTGTCAAAAATTATCCCGTAGAGCCCAAGGGTTCATATTTTGAGTTTGTGAATGATACGGCCGACTACGGGGTCAGTTGGGGATCAAGTAAGCAAATAGCCAATAGCATCGGCGGGTCTGAGCTCTTTAGGGTTCTGTATCGAGACCCCGGTTATTCAGTCTATTTCGAGGACTTTCCAATGGAACGTCCCGTAAACGAGAAAAAAATATCATTAAGCACTAAAATGTTTGTCAGTGAATAAAAAAATTGTTTTTTTGATCTTAGCCACAATTTTCTCCATCTCTCTGTTCTTGCGGCTATATCACATTGATTTATTACCACTTTATGCCGACGAGGTGGGGGGGCATTATGAATTCCTAGGCAAGTTGATTAAAACAGGCAACCCATTCTTTGGTTTCTTTTCTTATACTTGGCTTTTCGGCCTTACCCCCCTGGGAGCGAGATTCGCCGCCGCTCTCTATGGTTCTCTTGTTTCCGCCGCTCTGTATTTTTTTGCTAAAGCCGTTGGTAAAAAAAACAACACTTCTATTTTAACTGCCGGTTTGGGAGCCATCACCCCGTGGAGCTTCATGGTCGGTCGGATCGGTCATTCGTTTGTCCCCGTCTTTATTCTATTGATAGTTTTTCATCTATATTTTTTCATCCACTCAACAAAGATAAGAGATTATCTAACCAGTCTAGTTTTCTTGGGTCTAGCCTCCCTAATTTATCCGTCCATGGTGATTATCACCCCAATCGTTTTGGTCTTTGTCACCGCCGCCATCTTTAAGCTAATTCCCCAAAAAGGGCGGATTCCAGTTCTGGTTCTAGCCTCGTTAATCCTGACAGTCTGTGGTTTGGTTCTCGTGAAACGCTATGACGTTCTAAGTCTTGGGGGGAGGGGCCTAGACTTAGCTATTTGGAACGATATCAATACTCCTTGGGAAATTGACAAGTTCCGAGCGTTTTCCTGGAACTCATCTCCGTCAATTTTTTCCTTCAACCTACCCCCGGAACAACTAGCCAACAAGATATTCCTCAACCGGGCTACCGCCAATCTATCTATCTTTACCAAAAATTATCTTTCCTTCTTTTCCCCAGACTGGTTATTTCAAAAAGGAGATCCGATCCTTCGCCATTCTACTGGCATGGTTGGGGCCCTCTATCCCTTCCTCTTGCCCTTTATGCTCTACGGGGCATTTCGGTTCTTCCAAACTTCAGACCGGAAGAAAAAGCTCACTTTCATGCTTTGGATTCTGATTTCACCGGTTCCGGCGGCAATTACTAAAGATGGCGCCGGCTATTTGCTTCGGGTTGTCACCATGCTCCCATTTCTTACCTACTTTTGTGCCCTAGGGATTGTTGATTCATTTAATCTAATTCACAAACGACTTAAGCCTTATTACTTTATCTTCCTATCACTTATCTTCATCTACTCCGTCTATTATTTCCTCTATGGCTATTTCCACGTCTATCCGGCGCTTTCTGCACGCGCCTATGAATATGGCTTCAGGGAACTTTCCGATTTCCAAGTCAGTCATGAAAACAAGACCATGTTAATCGTCTGGGACGGTTATTATCACAACAACGATTTCCGCTTTTGGCAAAAAACGCCCTTTGATCAATACGAATCCTTTAAGATAAAACAGATCGTCATCGGGGAATCAACCTTCTGGCAAACATTCCCAAATCTCTATTTTTCATCCCCCAAATCAGTAGATGAAACGAAGGTCTTCATCAAACAATATCACCCTGATTACATTGTCTTACCCGATCGTTACTTCGTGAAATACCCCATGGAAATTGAGACACTTCTCACCCCAATCGAAAAAATTAAATACCCAGACCAAACCACCGCCCTCACAATCTATACGGTCAAGTAATCAACCTTTGACATTCGGGTAAATTTCGGAATATAGTGAGATTAGATTAGAGTTAATAAATAGATATGTACACCATTATTGTCGAGAAAAAAGTGGAGCGATTTATTAAAAGTCTGCAGAAAAGTGCCCAGGGTAAGGTCGTGCGTCAATGCTATCCAGAAAGCTTTATGAACTGAGGGTCCGCGGTAGACAGGAAATCAGAATATTTTATACATTGGTAGATCGTCAAATCATCTTATTTCACGGGTTTATTAAGAAGACGTATCGAATCCCCAAAAAGGAGTTGGAACTCGCTCACAAAATTCTCAAAGCAATAATATAACACATATGATATAATGGCCAATATGAGAAAACTTAAGTTCAGAAACTTCGATGAGTTGGAAAAAGAACTTCTAAGCGATCCTGAGGTAAAACGGTTATACGACGAAATGGAGTCTGAATATCAGGTGATTTCGGTCGTCATTGGGAAGAGGTTGGAAAAAAAGATGAGTCAAAAGGATCTGGCGGTTCGGATCGGTACCAAACAATCGGCCATTTCCCGTCTCGAGTCTGGTAATTCCAATCCCTCGATTCAATTTCTTGATAAGGTCGCCAAGGCCCTTGACGGCCAACTCCAGATAAAAATTATTTAAGATGAAAAAAAGGAACAAAGTAGCCTTTATCACCGGAATCACTGGCCAAGACGGTTCTTATCTGGCCGAGTTTTTGCTGGACAAAAACTACACGGTCTATGGTTTGCTCCGCCGGAAAAGTAAGCCTGACTATGGCAATGTTTCCCATATTAGAAACCAGATAAACTTTATTTTCGGTGACCTCGCTGACCCCGCCTGTCTTTCAATGTATCTGGCCAAAATTATCCCCGATGAAATCTATAATCTCGGCGCCCAGTCTCACGTCCACGAATCGTGGCTGCAACCGTTGGCGACTGCCGATCAGACCGGACTTGGGGCCTTACGCATTTTCGAATCCGTCAGAAATGTCTGCCCGAAGGCCCGCGTCTACCAAGCCAGTACCAGCGAGCTTTTTGGTGAAACCAAGATCTCCCCCCAAGATGAGAACACCCCCATTTCTCCGGCCAATCCTTATGCCGCCGCCAAGGCCCTCGCCCATTTTGACGCCCGAATCTACCGAAAATCATTCAATTTATTTATTTCAACCGGGATTCTCTTCAATCACGAAAGTCCTCGTCGGAGTCCTGACTTTGTGACGAGAAAAGTTAGCTTGGCGGTCGCCTCGATTAAACTCGGATTAAAAAGCCACCAAGTTCCTTTGGGTCAGGGAGGCGAGCCGGTAGTGAATTCGGTCGGAAAACTCGAGCTGGGGAACCTGGACTCGGTTCGCGACTGGGGTTTTGCCGGAGATTATGTAGAGTCAATGTGGAAAATCTTGCAACACAAAGACCCAGATGACTTTATTATCGCCACCGGCAAAGGACATACTATCAAAGACCTCTGTCAGACCGCTTTTGACTACGTCGGTCTCAACTGGAAGGATTACGTCGTCACTAATCCCAAATGGGTCAGGCCAACCGAGACCGGGCCCTTAATTGGAAATGCCGGAAAGGCCAAAAAACTCCTCAACTGGAAACCAAAAACCAGCTTTAAGCAATTGGTCGAAATGATGGTCGAGTCCGACCTCTCTCTTTTACGCTAAACTCTTTTAGTTTACAGTTTACACTTAACTATAAACTATGAATAGGATATTATTGATCGAGCGACGTATAATATACTCATGGTAAACAAAAAGGGAAATATAAAGAGAAAGAAAATCCTCCAGTATTATGCCGTATTTCAAGAGGAAGGTGACGGTGGTTTTTCTGTCTGGATTCCTTCATTGCCCGGTTGTTGTTCCCAGGGAGACACCTTGGAAGGGGCCACAAACAACATTCGCGAGGCCATCGAACTCTATCTCGAAGAAACACCTGATAAAAAATATCCCAGTGAAGCTCGCCAGAAACAATTTCTTGTTCCCATCAGAGTTTCTTATGCCTAAATTACCACAAATCTCCGCCAATCAACTACTTCGCGCTTTAAACAAAATAGGTTTCAAGAAAATTTCCCAAAAAGGTAGCCACATCAAACTTCAAAGATCAACTGGTCAACGAGTCCAAACCATTATCGTGCCGAATCACAAAACAATTAGAAAAGGAACTCTTAAGAACGGAATTCTTAATCATATTCCTCTTTCGGTCGAAGAGTTTCTCAAGCTTATCTAATGAACAAGATAAAAAAGATCATCGCCTCTCAAACGACCCGAGATACTCTCATTAGTTTCACAGGCTTAGTCACGATCGCCGTTGCCGGTATGATTTTTACCGTCATCACCGCTCGGGCCTTGGACCCCGCCTTGTTTGGCGTCTTTTCTGCTCTCAGCGCCATCGTCGGACTTCTCTCCAGTCTGGGGGACCTCGGCATCTCCTCGGCCCTAGTTAATTTCATTCCCAAGTTCCCCAACCGCCGCAATATTCTTATCTCAGTTACCTTCTGGTTTCAAATTACCGTCACCTCGGTTCTGACGTTACTTCTGATTTCCGCCGGGCTGGTACACAACCTCATTGTGCCCGGATCCGAAACCGGCCACTTTGTCATTATAGGATTTCTTACCGGTTTCTATATTCTTCAGGGGTTTGCTCTAGGAATATTTAACGCCGAAAAGAAGTTTTTCCAAGCCTCATTTATTCAGGGATTTGATTCTGTTTTGAAGTTGACTATCACCGCCGCCATCTTTTTTGGCGGTCATCTCAACATCGAACTGGCTCTCCTCGCCAACCTGATCTCCTGCGCCCTGTCTTTGGTCTATGGTTTTTACGGTGAGTTTCGAAACATCCGACCCATATTCCCGAGAGAACAAATGGCCGAAATCTTCCGGTTCTCCAAATGGATCGCTCTCTCACGCACTTTTAGCGTCATGATCTCCCGGGTTGATATTCTGCTTCTCAACTTGCTCGCCGGAGGCTTCCAGGCCGGCATTTTCTCTGCCGCCAGCCGGATCAGCCTTCTTTTTGTCCTCCTTGTCAGTAGCATCGGTTCTGTCACCGCCCCCCGGTTTTCCTCGTTCATCCATAAGAGCGACATAAAGAAATACCTAGGCAAAGTCGCAATTCTTGTCGGTGGAGTTAGTCTCGTGATGATCATCACCATTATCTTTGCCGATCCGATTGTCAAACTAGTCTTTGGCTCAAAATATATCCAATCAATTCCCATTTTCCAGGCTCTAACCTTGGCTATGATCCCCTTCCTGCTTGGGGTAATAACTACCACTCCGCTTATCTATTCCCTAAATCAGCCAAAGTTTACTTCCCGCATCACCATCCTCCAAGTCTTGATAATTATTGGTCTTGATCTGGTTTTGATACCCCGATTCCAAGCGCTTGGACCCGTCATCTCTTTGGGTATTGCCAACACTACTATCTTGGTCCTCTCCGGCTGGAAGCTATACTCACTTCTGAAATGAAAAAAGATCGAATAATTGTCCACTGTCTCCTTGCCAACGACGAACGTTTTGTCTGGTATGCCATAAACTCCATTCTTCCTTTTGTCGATAAGATCATGGTCTGGGATACTGGTTCAATCGATAGAACCATTTCCATCATCAAGTCAATCAAGTCCAGAAAGATCGAGTTCGTTGAAAAAAGACAAGTAGATGCTGAGGGACACACAAAGATGCGTGATCAAATGCTCCAAGAAACCGATAGGGAAAAATATGACTGGCTTCTAATCCTCGACGGTGATGAAATCTGGTCGGAAACAATGTTCCAAAAAATGCTAACCGAAGCGGCAAAAAAGAAACCAATCGCCGTAGTTGTAAAGACCGTCAATTTTGTCGGAGACATTTACCATCAGACTCCGGAATCTGCCGGCCGCTACCGTTTCGGCGACAAGATCGGTCATTACAATCTCCGCTTGATCAATCTTCGCTCTCCCGAGCTCCATGTCGCCGGACCGCATGGCCAGCAAACCTATTTCACCGGCCGGACGCCCCTGCAAGATCTTCCGGAAGGCAAACTGCTTTTCCTCGAAGATGTTTATTATTTCCACGCCACCCACCTACCGCGTTCAAAAAACGACCAAGCTACTCTGAAGCGATCATTCAAAAGAAAATACGAACTGGGGGAGGTGGTTCCGACCCCACTTTTGCCCAAAATATTCTTCGAAAAAAATAAACCAGCCATGATTCCGAATGTTGACGCGGCCGCCCCCCTTTCATTTTGGTTTTTGGCGGCCGCCCTCACCATTCCTCGTCGACTAAAACGGATATTATTTCCCCCGAAAGCCGGCTATTAGCCATGAAACCGAATTTGCGAATCTCGCTTTTTATTCTCGGCCTGTCTTTATTTTTCCGACTCTGGCATTTGGGACAAACCAGTCTCCAAATGGACGAAGTCACCTGGATGGTTCACAGCAAGGAACTTATTTATTCCGCCTTCCATCGGGATAGCGCCTTTTTCCGCGAAAAAGCTTGGTGGAACTGGACTTCGGAAAACTACGCCATCGGATTGCCGACCAATCTGTTGGGTGGGGTAAGCCACCTTCTCTTTGGAGGCACTAGTCGTTTTAGTCTCAAGCTACTCCCGGATATTATCTCCGCCCGCCTTCCCATCGCCGTCATCAGTGCCTTTTTACCATTATTGGTATATCGTTTCCTTTTCTTGGTTGGCCAACCGGCGGTAGGTATTATTGCCGCTCTTGGACTAGCCGCTAGTCCTCTGATGCTAGCCTCGGACCGCTGGTTCCTCAACGATAGTTATCTGGCCATTTTTTCCTTTTTGTCCCTGAGCAGTTTCTATATGGCAGGCAGAAACAAAAAGATTTCTCTATGGCCCGGAATATGGTTGGCTCTAGCCTTCTTGACGAAACCAAACGGGGTCTTGGTCGGGGTTGGTTGGCTAGGCTGCCTCCTCCTTCCTTCCCGGAAAAATTACTTGAAGCTTCTTTTGACCAATTCGATCATCTTCTTTCTCATGACTACCATTCTTTGGCCGACGGCCTGGTTCAATCCAGTTTTCGCCATTCCGGAATATTTATTACGCCAGCTGAATCTCGCCCAAGTCCCGATTCAGAGTCTTTTCCTGGGGAAAGTCGTATTAGATCCGGGGAGCCTTTACTATCCATTCCATCTGTTTACCAAGAACCCGGAAATTGTCGTTGTCGGAGTCATCGGCTCACTATTATTCCTTTTCCAGACCAAAAAACGACAAAGATTGACAGTGGTTTCTCCTTTTATTTTGTACTGCCTTGCCTCCTATGCCCTGATCCATTTTTCCGGTACCAAGGCCGGACCCCGCTATCTTCTCCCCCTAATCCCCTGGGTTTATATTTTGTCAGCCTTCGGTCTCTACTGGATCTATCAGCATCTTAACAAACCTCTTCGCACTTCTCTGATATTCGTTGCTCTTATTAGTTTTTCGTCAGCCTTGATTTACTTTCCCGAAAACCAAATATTCGTAAATCAGTTCGTCGGGGGTCCCCGGGGCATTGCCGGTTCGATCAGACTAGGTGTCTGTTTGGGAGGAAGAGATGCCCTCCTTCTCTTAGATCAAAGAGGAAATGGAGGGGCCTATTATTTGTATGGTTGTGCTGACAACGGACCATACTATACCGACAGAGTTCAAACAAAAAATCTCAAAGAGGCCACTTACTTCATTGAGGAAACTTGGCTCAGCGAACTTCACCACGATGACTCAGTCATGCCCTATGTCAATAGAAACTTCAAACAAATATTCCCAATTTATCAATCAGGGGCGTTAACGGCCAGAGTCTATGAAAGGAATTAGCCTTATCTGGTTGCCACCGCTACCAAACCCTGACCGATACCGATCCGAAACCCTTTCAAAATCATTCTTCCTTCCAGATTGAGAATCCAAGTTAACAGCCGGTTTAGTCTTGGGTCGACCGTTCTGACCGAAGTCGTCTCCTTTCGCCTACCAACTCTCTCAAGGAAAATTTTGAATAGGCTGAGGAAAAAAATAGGTGAGTGGACAAAAGTAATTAGCTGGAGTTTCAAACCGGACTTGGCGATCTTAGCGATCAACTCCCGTTTCCCGTATCGTCTAGCAGTATGGACGTGCCGATCGTGGGCGGACATCAAAAATCTATTAGCCGGAACTCGAAGGATGAGTACTCCTCCGGGCCTCAGGACTCTGCGCATTTCTGTCAAGGCGTCAACATCATCATTTATTTGTTTGTGGTAGATCACGTCCACGCTCGTGACGACGTCAAACTCTTTATCCGCAAACGGGATTTTTTCTACCGACCCCAACTCTGCCGCCACCCCTCTCTCCTTGGCAAACTTGATGGCCTGGGGACTGACATCAATCGCGTCAACATCGCCAAGACTAGCTAGTTTTTGGGCTAACCCCCCGGTACCACAACCAGCATCCAAAATATCAAGCTTCTTCTTGGCAAACTTGTGAATCAGACCAATTACTAGGTTGTGCGTTGAAACATAAAAAAAATGCTTCTCTTCATTTTGGTAAATGTTTTTGTATTCTGAAAGCTCCATTGTTATTCTTTAGTCCTGTCTCCTATCATCAGTTCCCACCAAAGTTTCAAAAGTTCTGAAAAAGTGACCACCAGTCGGTCAAGTCGAAAAAATTGCGACTGGCCGTAAACCCTTGGATAATGATGAACCGAAACTTGGCGGAATTTTGCCCTCGCCCTTTGAGCTTTCTTCACCAGCTCCACACAGATGGAGCCACTATTGCTGGAAAGAGACAGCTTCTTGATGACGCTTCGGCGGATCAGGCGAAAATCGCAGTCAACATCAAAGATCGGTAGCAAGAAAAACCAACGCATACACAAAGCATAGAAGTTGCCCACGATCACCCGATAGGCAAAATCCTGTCTCTCCATTTTGATACCATTTACAAAATTGACGTCCTTTGTCATCAACGAATACAAGAGCGGCAACTCCGTCACATCGTACTGGCCATCCCCATCAGTATAAAAAATCAAGTCGTGCCGGGAATTTTTAAAGCCATCCCTCAAGGCCCCGCCATAGCCTTTATTTTTCTGATGAAAAATAGGCCGGAAGGTTTTTGGATATTTCTTCTGATAAGTCAAAAGAATCTGTTGACTGCCATCACTGCTTCCGTCATCGATTACGATCACTTCGTATCTGTTCGTCAAATCCTTCAAGATCTCGTGGGCTTCGTCAATAAGCTTTCCGATTGAACGGCTGTCATTGTAGCAAGGAAAGAAGACGGAAATGCTCGGCAACGGACTTTTTTTCATTTAGATAAGGAATATTTTACAACAGTCCAAATTGCCATTAGGCCATCTTTCCAGCCAATCTTCTTTCCCTCATTATAACTTCTGCCGGCATAACTAACGCCAACCTCATAAATTCGAAAACCCTCCTTGGCGATTTTTACCGTGAATTCTGGATCAAAGCTAAACCCCTTTTCTTTCAGATTTATTTTTCCAGCCACCTCTTTCGTAAAAGCCTTATAGCCCGTTTCAATATCGGTTAAATTCAGATTGGTAAAGGCATCGCCAACGAGACTAATCAATTTGTTGGCCACATAATGCCAAAAATACATCACCCGATGTGGACCGGAACCAACAAACCGGGAGCCGAAGACGACGTCGGCCCTTCCATCAAGGATGGGGGAGAGAAGGGCTTTAATGTCAGAAGGATCATATTCAAGGTCGGCGTCTTGGATTACCCCGATACCCCCCGTCATTTTTTGTAACCCCGTAATCACACTTGCCCCCTTTCCCTCATTTGTTTCGTGCCTCAAAACTATCACCCGTTTGTCTTTAATTTTGGAAATTTCCCTAGACGATCCGTCTGTAGAACCATCGTCGATCACAATCACTTCGGTCTTTATCCCCGCAATCCGAAGTGCCAACACTCTTTTTAACGACTTGCCCACCGTCTTTTCTTCGTTGAAAACCGGCATGATTATTGATAGCTTCTTTGGCATATCCGCTATTATATAGGTGAACTACCAAAACAAATGAAAAAGGTTCTCGTCCTCTTCCTCTTGGCCATTTCTTCTCTTTACCTGATCTTCTCGGTAAGAACCAATGTTTTTTTCTCTCAGGACGATTTTTCAGTTTTGGCCTATTTCAAATCCCATTCTACGATCGCCATGATTAAACAATTTCTCCTGTACGGTGATCTCTGGGGATTTCACAAAATCGTTGGCTACTTGAATCTTCGATTTCTTTATTCATTTTTTGGGGTCAACCCCGTAGCCTATATCATCAATAACCAAATCATCCACTCCGCCAATGTCGTTTTGATATTTCTGATCCTTAATTTGCTTTCAAAAGACAACTTGAAGGCATTTTTCTTTGCCATCATTTTCAACTCACTCTATTTATTCTATTTCTCCAACGTTCACGAATATTTGGTTACGTTTCTCTGCCTCCTTTCTATTTATTTCTATCTAAATTCACGTCTCCGCCTCTCTCTGGTCATTTTTCTGCTGGCTCTATTGACCAAAGAGATCGCCCTAGGCCTACCCCTAATTCTTTTATCTATCAACTATTTCCGAAACAAAAAGACGACCTCACTGATGCCGTTTTACATCTTGGCTCTCTTTTATCTAATCTTTCAACTAGGCTTTATCTTCGCCAAAACAGCCGGGAATCCAGACAGTCCCTACGCCACCACTTTCCATTTACCCTCACTTTGGAGAAACTTCCTCTTTTATATCCCGCTACCTTGGTTGACTGTCTTCACCGCCACTCTTATCTTTTCGGCCAGAAAAAGGACCTTTCTCTTTTTTATTTTTGCCATTCTTACCCTCGCCCCGGCCCTGATTCTGAAGAATCGTCATGAGGGCTATTATCTTTACCTCCCTCTAGCCTATCTTTGTATCTTTCTTGGTCTCACTCTTCCCAAGTTCAGCCGGACATTTTTGATTATCTACGTCGCGATCTTCTTCCTCTTCGGCGGCCGGAAACTTCTTCCTCCGATCGCCCATCAGGAATTTACCAATTGGCAAAAGGACTCAATTGATAACGCTCTCGAATCTATCGCCGCGGGGAAACTTCCTGATGGTGAAAAATTGGAAAGAGACGCCAAACTAATGATAGAGACTAATACTTTTGATTTATTTCTACCAAAAGTTCCCCCCGAGGTATACTAAACTTGCGCATGAAAATCGCTTTTCTAAACTACTACTCTGGACAACTCAATCGGGGAGGGGAAACCTTTGTCGCGGAACTGGCCAAACGACTGGCCAAGAGCAACGATGTCCGCATATTTCATGCCGACCCGGGGCAAACAGTCTCCGTCAGCTCACTCCCGACCACTCATTTTCTGCGCCGCCTTTTCTTGAATTCGGAAAGAATCAGAGAATTACTCTTCACCCTAAAGACGTTGCCGGAAATTATGAGACTGAAGCCGGAAATCGTTTTCCCGATAAACGGCGGTTGGCAAGCCTTGATTTGCTCTCTCTACTGCCGTCTTTCCGGCGCCAAACTTGTTATCGCCGGCCACTCCGGTCCCGGCTGGGACGACCGCTGGAATCTCCTCATGAAGCCACACCTTTATATCGCTCTGACCAGCAGTCAGCTGGTTTGGGCAAGGCGGGCGACGATTTACCATCAGAAATTTGCCCTCATTCCCAACGGCGTCGATCTAACTCAATTCAAGACTACGGGGAAAAAGTTTCACACCGACTTAGAGAGACCTATAACTCTGTTAGTCGCCGCTACCACTCCGGATAAGAGAGTAGAGCAGGGGATTAGGGCCATTGCCAGCCTCAAGAAAGGCTCATTGTTACTTCTGGGCAAAGGTCCCTTGGACGAGAGGGTCAATAAATTAGGTTATGAGCTACTCGGTCAGAACCGATTTTTTCACACGGCCGTTAGTTACGATCAGATGCCAGAATATTATCGCAGTGTCGATCTTTTTACCCTCTGCTCCGTCGGGTCTGAGGCCTTCGGCATAGTTTATCTTGAAGCCATGGCCACGAATCTACCCTGCGTTGCCACCAATGATGATTCCCGTCGGGAAATCATTGGTAAGGCCGGAGTCCTTGTCGATAATCCAGATGATTCAAAAGAATACGGTCTGGCCATCTCCACTGCTCTAAAAAAAGATTGGCACGACCTTCCCCGAACGCAGGCCTCCAACTTCACTTGGCCAATAGTGGTCAAAAAATATGAAAACGCCTTAGATCAACTGATAAAAAAATGAAATACAAATTATTAATAATTTCTCTTTTTGTCGCGGGGGCATTTCTTCGTCTTTACAATTTTGAAAATAGAATGATATTTGGCCCGGAACAGGGGATCTCCCTGATGACCTCGGCCGCCAATCTGGAAAAATTTTCTCTCCTCGGCGAGATCAACCTCCAGCGAGCCACCAGTACCAATCACATTCCCTTTCATGGCGCCAATTACAGTTATCTCCTCCTTCCCCTAATCGTTCTGGCCAATTACCAAGTCTTACCCATAACACTGGTTTTTGCCGGCCTGAACCTGATTACCGCACTCGTTTTTTTTGTTGTCTCCCAAAAATTGTTCGGCAAAACCGTAGCCGCTCTAGCTCTCTTCTTTTTTATCTTTAGTGCCATCATGATCCACCACTCATTATTTACCTGGATTCTTAACCCCTTGCCTCTGGTCGGTGTCCTCAATCTCTGGTTCTTTTCAAAACTTGTCAAAAACCGCAAACTTCTCTGGCCAATCTTCTGGATCGGCTTCTTGTCGGGATTTGGTTTCGGCCTCCAAAATCTTTACCTGCCTTTCGGAGGCTTGATGTTGGTTCTAATTATTATTTTTTCGCGCCGGAAATTGATTTTTGTCCCGACTTACCTTTTTGGAACAATCTTGGGGAATTTGCCGATGGTTGTTTTTGACCTTCGTCACGATTTTTATCACCTCCGCACCCTGTGGCAATATTTTCTCGACGTCTACGTGACCCACACCGTTTCCGGGTTTACTGACTATTATCATTTTTTGTATCTATTTCCCTATCTATTTCTGTTTTTCGCCTTCGTTACTATCAATCTTTCCAAAATCTTCAAGCCACTGGCTTTGGCGCCACTCCTTCTCTTCGTTTATTACAGTTTTACCTCCCCGAAGTTCGACTTGAATCATTCTACCGGTATGCCCCCCGGAATCACCACCCAGTCGCTCGAAACGGCCGCCGGCCTAATTGCCAAGGACAAGCCCAGTGGGAAGTTTAACGTGGCCACCCTCTGGGACTTTGATACCAGAGCCAACCCCCTGCGCTATCTCCTCAAGTATTATTATCACCTGATCCCGGAAGGATATGAAAACTACGCTGACGTTGATACCCTCTACGTTTTCGCTCCGGATTCATACGATATTGTAAAACCTCGCGTTTGGGAACTCACCGCCTTTCTGCCTTACCGGATTTCCGATCTGGGAATGAACTCTCCCGGTTACCGATTGTATAAACTAAGCAAATGAACCTCTCGGTTGTTGTCACCACCAGCAATAGCGAAAAATACTTGAACCAATGTCTCGAAAGTGTCAAAGACGTTGCTGGGGAAATCATTGTTTTCGATTTGTCCTCGACTGACAATACGCCAAATATAGCCAAAAGTTTTGGCGCCAAAATCGTCAATCATCCTCACGTTGATTATGGTGACAAAATCAGAGATAAATCAATTCGGTTAGCCCAATCAAAGTGGATCCTTTTATTGGATCACGATGAGGCTATCACCAAGAAATTTTCCGGACAAATCCAGAACCTAATCAAAGACGACAATATTTCTGCCTATAACATCCCAAGAAAAAATATCTTCTGGGGGGCTTGGATTGCCCATACCAACTTTTGGCCGGACCGCCAAATCAGATTGTTTCAAAAAGACAAAGTCGTCTGGCCCGAACAAATCCATACCTATGCCAAGGTAAATGGCCTCGTTGTCGACCTGCCCCCGGATCCGGATATTGCCATTGTCCACCATGGCTACGATAGCCTGACTCAGTTCTATGACCGGCAAAATCGATATAGCTCAGTCGAAGCCGAGGAACAAAGCAAAACCCAAAAGTACTCGGCCAATCGAACTTTTTTTCAGGTCGCCAAAACCTGGCTGGCCAGATATATAAAACATTTAGGATTTTTGGATGGATATTCTGGACTATTTTTGGTTTATAGTTTGATGGTTACTCAAATATCAACTAGTGTAAAGCTATGGGAAAGAAGTCGTTCTGGCTAATCTTTCTTATCTCGCTTCACTTGGCGGTCATCCTCTTGGGTGGCTATTTTCTTTCTCCCGAGTTTACCCTCTATCCTTACTTGGTCTCCCGGGGCTTTTTGCCTTATGCCAACATCATCGACCAGCATTTCCCCTCTTTGATTTTCGGTCCCTTTTCCTTTCCGTCCTGGTTAACGACAAACCCCCAGCCGCTACTAACTGTCTTTTGTTCCCTCACCGCTCTGACTGACCTATTTTTGTTCCTGTCTTTGGTTCGAAGAGGTATCAGGTCTCCTCAAATTTGGTTGCTGGTCTGGATAGTTGTCTCGTATTGGTTTTCCGGCAACACCCTTTGGCTAGAAAGTTTTATAACCTTTTACTTGGCCATAATTCTTTTCTTGGGGAGGAACCACAAGCCGATAATTGGTTTGTCTCTCGGTTTCCTGTTTTCCTTGGTCTTGCTCGTCAAGCCAACTCTTTTCCCGTTTCTCATCCTTCTGTTTATCTACCAAAAGTTGATACTTGATCGACAATTTATTACTGGCTTCACCTTACCCCTGCTAATTACCCTTCTTTTCCTGACCAAGTTCTCGATCCTTTCGGATTTCTTTAACCTTACCTTTACCTTCAATCGTGACTACTACTCCAAATATGCTACCAAAATCCCTTCTTTGCGCCAAATTATCGAGACCTCGATTGTTTTTCTTCCTCCGTTGTTGATCTTCGTCAGGCGCCGTAAATATCTACCTAGCCTACTAATTCTATCGGCCATTATTCCGGCGTTTCCTCGTTTTGAGTACACTCATCTCCAGCCAGCTTTGTTGGCAATTTTTTTTCTCGTTGCCGGAGAGCTGAGTTTAGCCGTTTCGTTTTTAATTCCCATCTGTATCATTTTGCTTACCTTTTTCCTCTACCGAAACTTGCGGCACAACTTCGGCAATTTTTACCTAGACAAACAGACCTTAAGAGTGGCCGCGGCTCTAAAATCAAGACCCGGAAATTTTCTTTTTGTCATGGGAGGCAATGACTTGCTTTACCCACTTTCCAATCGGGTCCCTCCCGGGCTTACTTATCTTCCACCCTTGCCCTGGTATTGGAAGAACGAAGCCTTTGCCCAAAAGGCAATCTTATCCCTGACTACCTCACCGGAAGCATTGGTCCTCATCAAAAACAATGCTACCATCGACGGTGTTAACATAGACAAGAGCACGGGTTTGATCGGGAAGTTTATCAAAGACAATTACCAAGAGATAGAAGTAATTGAAAACTATCGGCTCTACCAACGAATTCTAAAATGAAAATTGCTATCGATATCTCCCAAATAATCTATGGCACCGGGGTATCGGTCTACACTAGGAATCTGGTCTCTCACTTAGTGAAGCAATATCCAAAGGATGATTACATCCTTTTTGGGGGGTCGTTTCGCCGCCGCCGAGAATTGGAAATTTTCATCAAACGCTTGAAGATCGCCTCCAAGCTCTACATGATGCCGCCCAAGTTTATGGATCTTCTTTGGAATTCTTTTCACATCCTCCCCGTTGAAAAACTTATTGGCGCAGTCGACGTTATTCACACTTCGGACTGGGCCGAACCCCCGAGCCATCTTCCAAAGGTGACCACCGTCCATGATCTTATTCCCTTCAAATACCCCCAATCCACTCAAGACGGAATTCGGGTCGCTCACAAAAAAAGACTCGCCTGGGTGAAGAAAGAATCAGACGTGATTCTATCTGTCAGTCGCTCAACCAAGGATGATCTAATGGAGCTTCTAAAAATCCCCGAGTCAAGAATCATTGTCACCCCCGAAGGGGTGGAGAGTTTTTATAAACCTCAGCCCCCAAGCCTCATCGAAATAATCAAGAAAAAATACAATATCAAAGGAGACTTTATTTTCTCTCTCTCCACCTTGGAAACTAGGAAAAACCAACAACGTCTAATTGAGGCCTACAAGGTCGTCAAAGAATCGGTCCCCGAACTCTCTTTGGTCATTGGCGGACGTAGCGGTTGGGGAGATGCTCTTAAGTCGATTGATGGCGTGATTTTGCCCGGATATATCCCCGATGCCGATCTCCCCGCTCTTTACTCAGGTTGTCTCGCTTACGCCCTGCCCAGTCTCTACGAGGGATTTTCTCTGAGTCATCTCCAAGCTATGGCCTGCGGAGCGGCGGTCATTGGTAGCGACACCTCCTCCATGCCCGAAGTCATCGGGAATGCCGGAATCCTCGTGGATCCAATCAGCGTTGGCGATATCGCCGCCGGAATTACCAAAGGTATCAACACCCGGGCTACTTTAGGAAAGAAAGCCATTGAGCGTGCTAAACTGTTCACCTGGGAGGAAACCGCCAAACTCACTCACGACGCCTACGAAAAAGCATATGACAATCGGAATTGATATCAATGAAGCCAACATCGGCCAAAGAGTCGGTGCCAATCAAGTGGCCTTCGCCATGATCAATGCCTTGGTGAACAACCTTTCCGAAGGCGACAAGATCATCGCTCTCGCCAAAGAACGGCCTTTACCCGATCTGCCGATCACCTCGGATAAGTTAAGCTACGAGATCTTCGGCCCGAGGAAGTTATGGGTCCTAACCGGTCTGACCAGGCGCTTGCTTCTCAACCGGCCAAAGCTTGACATTCTCTTCTCTCCCGGTCACTACACCCCGCTTCTGTCTAGGGTTCCCTCCGTTATTTATCTCATGGATCTGGCTTACGAACGCTTCGGCACCGAGTACTTCACTACTTACGATATCAACCAGCTCAAACGCTGGACTCCTCTTTCGATCAAAAAAGCCAAACACGTTTTAACCATCTCCGAGTTTTCCAAATCCGAGATCATCAATCTCTACCAAACGCCTGCCGAAAAAATCACCGTCATTTACCCGGGGTATGATCGACTGACCTATCACTCCAAAATTCCAAAGACAAAACAACTTCAAGTTCGGAAGAAATACGGCATCACCGGCAAGTATTTTCTCTACGTCGGCACCCTCCAACCCAGAAAAAATTTGGGCAAGCTTATTGAAGCCTTCGCCAAATTAAAAAATAAGCAAGTTAAACTTGTCATCGGCGGCAAAAAAGGTTGGCTTTACGATCAGATCTTCGAGCAAACCCGCGATCTAATACTCGAAAACCGGGTGCTCTTCCTTGGGTTTGTTGCCAATGAAGACCTTCCCGGTCTTATCAAAGGCAGTCAAGCCTACGTCCTCCCCACCCTCTACGAAGGTTTCGGCATGCCTCCGGTCGAGGCCCAAGCGGTTGGCGTACCGGTGGTCGTCAGTCGGGTCAGTTCACTCCCCGAGGTCATTGGTGCCTCGGGTATTTATATCGAGGATCCCAATTCAATAAGTAGTATTCAAGAGGCCCTTGAAAAAGTTCTTTCTCTAAAAAAAAGCGAGAGGGAAGCCATCATCGAATCAGGCAAAGAAAACACCAAGCGTTTTGACTGGAACGCTTCCGCCCTCAAAGTCATCGAAATTCTAAAGCAAACGGCCAAATGAAAAGCAAGAAGGGAAACAATTTTTTTCAGATCGGTTTTTGGGGAGCAGTTCTTTTTTTTGTTTTGATCTCGTCCGTGTACGCCGTTATGTCTGTAGTCAAACACAGTCATTACGAGACCTTTGGCGACCTCGGCATCTTCAATCAAGGCATTTGGCAATATAGCCTGTTAAAGTTTCCGATGAGCACCTTCCATCTCAATCGGCCATTCTTGGGTGATCATTTTCATCCTTTGTTGGCGGCACTAGCTCCTTTTTATTGGATTTATGCCAGTGAAAAAACCTTGTTGTTTCTTCAGCCTTTTCTGATTCTTTCGGCGATCATTCCCCTCTATTTGATTGGTTATCGTCTGACCAAATCAGTATTTTTCAGCCATTGCGTCATCATAGCCTATTCAATGTATCTCCCGCTTCAACATGGTATCTTCTTTGACTTTCATGAAATTGCCTTAGTTCCGCCTCTATTTGCCTGGGCTTATTACTTTTTCCTCGAGAAAAAACCCAAGGCGTTATCTCTCTTCCTGATACTCTTACTTCTCGTCAAGGAGGAAATGGGCTTCTTCGTCGCCGCCTTCGGTATCTACCTTCTTTTCTTCAAGTTCTGGAGGCGCTTTGGACTATTTTTCATCTTCTTTGGGGCTCTGTATTCCCTCTTTGTCATTTCTTATTTGATTCCGAAGATTGGAGGCGGCTACATTTATCTCGGTTATGGTCAGGTTGGTCAGACGCCGCTGGAGGTCGGGCTTAATTTTCTCAAAGATCCCCTCAAATTTCTGTCTCTGTTTGTCGATTCTCCGGTCAAGCGCGCCACCATTCGGGACACTTTTTGGCCATTTGCCTATCTGCCGCTTTTTTCCCCGCCGGGTTTTATTCTTTCGTTCGAACAATTTTTCACCCGCTTCGTCGACCAGATCAACGACACCCGCTGGACTACGGCTTATCACTACTCTCTGATTGAGGCGATCGTTCTTCCCATCGGCACCTACTGGACCGTCGGTTACTTCACCAACTTTCTCCCCAAATACAAAAAACTCATCATTGTCCTGCTCGGGATTCTCTTGGTTTTTCTGACCAGAATCGAACAGATCAACGCCTCAATGGTTCTTCTCGTCAAACGACCCCAATTCTGGGCCAGAACCACCTGGATGGACGATCTTGATCGGGCGATCACCCTAATACCAAAAGATGCCTCCGTCGCTACCCAAAGGAATCTAATCAGTCATCTATCGACCCGAAAAAATATCTACCCACTCTTCAATCTGGACAAACAGCCCGACTACGTTCTGGCCGATTTCCATCCCGGCCAAAGCAGCTACAACTATTACGCTATCGATACTTGGCGCGAACTAAGAGAAGAGATTGACGAGGCCACATCTTCGGGCACCTACCAATCATTGTTTAGCCGGAACGGAACTTACTTGCTCAAAAAGATTAGGTAGCCAATCCTGATACAATAAACCTATGCGTCTTGCCAATCTCAATCTTTCCATTCAGGGAATCTGCTTCCTCGACAAGGACAATCGCAAATTATCCCCTTCTACTGCTTTTGCGAAAATTATCAACCGCTTCTACAGTTACTTTCTCGATCTAGAACTCTATTTTCTTTGGATTATTGGCTATGTTCCATTTCATTTCGTTCGGCGCTTCTTCTATCGCCTTGCTGGAATGAAAATCGGCAAAGACAGCACCATTCACATGGGGGCGCGTTTTTTTGTGCCCCACCATATCACTATTGGCGAAGGGACTCTGATCGGTGACCACATCTTTCTTGACGGCCGCGCCGATCTCTCCATTGGGAATCACGTGGACATTGCCAGCCAGGTAATGATCTACAACAGCGAGCACGATCTAACTGACGAAACAAACAAAGCCATCGAAGGCCCCGTCAAGATTGGCGATTACGTCTTCATCGGACCCCGGGCCATCATTATGCCGGGAGTCACCATCGGAAAGGGTGCCGTTGTCGCTGGAGGAGCGGTGGTAACCAAAGATGTTCCCGAGAAAACCATCGTCGCTGGAATACCCGCCAAAGAAATTGGCAAACGGGAGATCAAAGAACTCAATTACAAGCTCGGACGACCCCGACTTTTTCAATGAAAAAACCAATTATTATTGTTGCCGCGTTAATCTACTTTGCCGGAATTTTCTACCTGATACAACCTTCTCCGGACTTGCCGTCGCTCGCTGACGCGGCCCGCTCAGACGAACCGGGAGATACCATCCAACACCCCGACCAAGCCGCATATTACACCGACCGGGATAATCGCCAAGGTATTTTAGGGGAACTCCAAAAAAATTTTGAATTGTCCCAATTCAGTCTTGTCAGCTACCGGCTCAATTACCGACCGGAAGAGGTCGGAGGACTAGTTCGAGATCAATTGCGCAGCTACTACCTCGAAGAAGTGGTCCATCCCTTGCGGGAGTCACTTTATATCAACGTTCTTGATCCGGCAAAAACTCCAATGATCGACGACGACAAGCGTGAACAAGCCAAAATGTATCTCCACGGTCGGTTCTATCCGGTCAAGGTGACTCTAAGACCGGTTTATTCCAAAGTCGCCGGCCGGTTGATCGTCTGGACGAGTATCTTCCCTGCCCTTGCCCTCGTCTACCTCTCCCTAAAAAAATCAATACTGTCATTCCCGACCTGATCGGGAATCTATACAATCTATACAAATAGATTCCGGGTCAAGCCCGGAATGACAACTAAACAAGCAATGAACAATAAACTCGATTTATCGATCGTAATCGTCAACTTCAACACCAAAGCCATCACCCTTGCTTGTTTGGAATCGCTTTATCAATACACGGCCGGGCTTGATTTCGAAGTTATCGTTGTCGACAATGCCAGCACCGATGGTTCGGTCCAGGAGCTAAATAAATTTGGAGCCAAACATTCCGCCTTCAAACTAATTCTCTCCTCTGAAAATCGGGGATTCGGAGTCGGAAACAATCTTGGGGCCAAAGAAGCCAAGGGCAAGTATCTCCTTTTTATAAATTCCGATACCCTGCTGGTCGAAAATAATCTGCCCTTCTGCATCAGGCAAATGCAAAAGGACCCATACATCGGTATTTATAGTTGTAATCTAATCAACAAAGATGGCTCTCATCAGTCATCAGGAGGATTTTTTCCGAATCTGAAAAATTTAACGGCCTGGCAATTATTCCTCGACGACCTTCCCCTCGTCGCCAAGTTATTCAAATCTATCCACCCGCACTCCTTAGTGAGTTCCCCCGATTGGGTCACCGGCGCTTTTATGATCATTCCCACCAAACTGTATCAAAAAGCGGGCGGGTTCGATGAAAATATTTTCATGTATGTCGAGGAACTCGAGCTTTGTTATCGAATCAAAAAGTTAGGAAAGAAAGCTGTTCTTGATTCCCGCACCAGCCTGATCCACCTTGGTGGGGCGTCCGGAGGATCAAATCTGGCCATAACCAGCGAAATCAAAGGGATGCTCTACTTTTTCGGCAAACACAAACCCAAGTGGCAATTTCCCTTCGTCAAATTGATTTTTTGGGTCGGTTCGTTGCTAAGGTACGTTATTTTTGGGATAATCATGGCTAATGCAACGCACCGAAAGTCATATCGGCAAGCTCTTAGCCTCGTCTCTTAAATATCTTACCGCCGCAATTCTCATTTATATCCCGCTGTATCCGAAATTTCCCCTCCTTACCCTCCCGGGATCTGCTGTCGCTATTCGCGCCGAGGACTTTCTTATTCTCTTGACCTCCTTCGTTTTCTTAGGACATTTCTTACTCCAAAAGAAGAAACTTCCCCCACTTGGCTTTCAGGTAATCGTCTACCTTATCGTGGGGTTGGTATCCTCAGTTAGTGCCATTCTCATCACCAAAAACGTCTCGCCCTTAATCACCCTCTTTCATCTTGCCAGACGCCTTGAATACCTGCTCGTCTTCTTCTTTGTCTATTATGTTGGTGCTTCCGGTTGGCTCACCAGACGTTTCTTGTTTGAACTGATCCTCTTACCGGTGATTGGTGTTTTCATATATGGCATCGCCCAGATCTATTTTAAAGCCCCCGTAATCTCGACTATGAACACCGAGTTCGCTAAGGGCATTGCCCTCACTCTTCAACCCGGAGTCCAGCTTTCCAGCACTTTCGCCGGTCACTATGATCTGGCAATTTATCTAGCCATGATCCTCGCCTTTTTGACTGTCCTGCTCACCTTCGCCAAAAAAAGAACTTATCAGCTCGGTCTCTTGGTAGGCTACATTGCCATAATCTGGCTCTTTACTCAGGCGGGGAGTCGCATCGCTATCTTTGGATTAACTTTTTCGGTGGGCTTAGTTTGTCTAATGAGAAAGAAAATTGCCCTTGGAGTGCTTCTGCTTTCGATAATCGTCGTCAGCATCTTTACCAGCCCCAACCTTCTCCGGCGTCTCAACAATATCATCAAGGTCTTTGAGTCAAACTCCCAAACAATCCAGGTGGTTCACCCAGCCATCGCCGCTGACAAGAATTTAGGCGAGGTTCTCGCCGGGACGACTCTCCGCCCGATTCAACAAGACGTCAGCACCAGCATTCGCTTCGACGTCGAATGGCCTCGGGCATTGCGTTCTTTCTACAAAAACCCTTTTTTGGGTACCGGCTATTCATCCATCACTCTCGCCACCGATAACGAATACTTGCGCGCCTTGGGAGAGACGGGACTTCTGGGATTCCTCGCTTTTATTTCCATCTTGATCGCCTTGGGCCGTGGACTTCACCACCGCTATCTATCGGCCAAAAGCAATCTCGACAAGGTCATCACCTTGGGGGCGCTTGGGGTTTTCTCAATCTTCCTTATCTCCGCCATCTTTCTGGACGTTTTCGAGGCTAGCAAAATTGCCATTCTCTTTTGGGCCTTCACTGGCTTAGCAATGAGCACCAAGTCATGAATAGAAAGATAGAAGTATTGTCTTTGTCGTTAATATTAGTTCTGGCTCTAGTTTTGCGTCTTTACAAAATTGATAACCCCATCGCCGACTGGCACTCTTGGCGCCAAGCCGACACCGCCTCAGTCACCCGAGTCTTCAGTCAGGAGGGGATAAATTTATTGATACCCCGTTTCCAGGATATCAGCAGCATCCCTTCAGGCAAACCGAATCCTCACGGATATCGCATGGTCGAATTTCCGATCTACAACCTAGCCCATCTCACCACTTATCGCCTGGCTCCCAGTCTCGGTCTGGACAAAGCCGGTCGTCTGACTTCAGTCGTTATTTCTCTCGTTTCGATTGTCTTTCTCTACTTAATCGTCAGGAAACTTTCCGGGATTCAACTGGCCCTCCTCTCCATTTTTATTTATTCCGTCCTCCCATTCTCGATTTTTTATAGCCGGGTCATCCTACCGGAGCCCTTGATGATCGCCTTCTTCCTAATTTCCTTTTATCTCTTCCTTCAAAAAGGATATTTCAGCTTCTTTTTGTCAGCCGCATTTCTCGCCCTCGCCCTCTTGGTAAAGCCGTATGCCATTTTCTTTACCCTACCCTTTGTTTTCTGGTGGTGGACTAATCGAAAAGACAAAAGATTTGCCTTTCCACGGCTTGTAATCTACGCTTTAGTCG
>Ga0209542_10001648_pt1 | contig 51847 bp, 57 predicted proteins | sample RifCSPhighO2_01_FD_184028 | JGI IMG/M metagenome (GOLD analysis project Ga0209542, IMG submission 184028) | Soil microbial communities from Rifle, Colorado - Rifle CSP2_plank highO2_0.1 (SPAdes) (version 2) | ecosystem: Environmental > Terrestrial > Deep subsurface > Rock core/Sediment ...
TCCACTGCCGGCTCTACCTCCAGACTATCCAAAGAGATCGCTTTGGATTTACGATAGAAGTCGATAATCAAATTATTGGCAATTCTAAAACAAAAAGCTTTCTGATTATCGAGCTTTTCTCCTTCTATAATTTTCAGCCAAACTCGCTTAAAGGTCTCTTGCATAATATCCAAAGCCGTCTCCCTGTGAGAGACCTTGAACAAACAATGCCGGAATATACTGTCCGAATACTGTTCGAAAAGACGCTCGAACTCTTTTTCTGCCAAATTGTTATTCGGCATACCTAGTAGACGTCCAAGGATGATATTTCTTACATTCCTGAACCGTGGTTATGATAACAAATAGAGGATCCAATGCCGTCATTAAATCAATAAACTAAAACCTTGTCACCGATCCTTGCCCAATTGTAAAATTCTTGAGCGGGACCAACCCCGAGGCGAATGCATCCTCCGGAATACGGCAAGCCGAGATGCTCCGCTCCTTCCTTGCTTCCGTCAGGATATTCCGGCAATTCATGAAATCCCAACCAATATTCTCCATCATGCGTAAAAGCCATCCAGAATGGCATATAAAGCTGGGCAACTTCTGAAAACGCCCGGGGCGCTTTATTTATTATTCTGAATTCTCCTCTGGGTGTAGGTCGTTTTTCGTGTCCGGAAGAAATAATCGCCTCAAAAACTCTCTCTCCATTATCGTATACTTCAATTTTTTGCTCCGCTAGATTAACCAAAACGTACCGATCGCCCATCCCCTCATCAAGCGGAGCAAAAAATTAGACCGTCTCCGATAGAGGTAAATCTCCATATTCATCAACTGGAATCGTAAAAATACTTTCATCGCTGGCGTCTAAAAAATTGAAAGAAAAACTTATAGGGAATAAGGCGCCACCAAAGCTCAATAAAATAATAAATACAAACGCAAAAAATTTACCGGGCCGAACTCGCGAAACAGGGCGTGTATTCAATAAAAGCTTACTGCCGCCTGTCCGAATTCTAATTCTGATATTATCTGTTACTACTGGTTTGATTTTTGTTACGGAGTCCAAATTTTTTTGACTAAAATTCAATTTATTGTCTATGCTAAATTATACTCCTCCCTAGCTTCCCCCCGCAAGGCACAAACGAGCAAGAAAAAAACCGCCCTGAACTTTAGTCGAGGAGCGGTTTTTGTTCAAACGAAGTTTTAGACTTTCTTTACGTTCACTGCGTTTGGTCCTTTTGGGGAATCTTCCACTTCAAACGAAACATTGTCACCTTCTTGAAGTTCGTCAAAGGTTATGTCAACGAGAGAATTGCTATGGAAGAAAAGATCTTTTGACTGACCTTCGGCTGTAATAAAGCCAAAGCCTTTGTCAGTCTTCTTTTTGATTACTCCATTCATAGATAGTTAGGATAAATAATGATAAAGATATGGTAAAAAATAAATTTAAGCTCGACGATTTCTCAAAAAAATACTTTTTGTGAATTGCTCATTACCGCGCACTATAACCATATTTCAGTGGAATGTAATATATTATTACATTCCAACTATCATAGTACTTACGCGTTTGAGCCAAGTTCGAGGCAAAACCGAGCATTTGAGTGAGCTGTAGTTTTACTACAGTGAACGAAAAGCGGAGGTTTTAACGAAGAAATTGGCCAAAGCCGTTTTGGAAGTCGGGCTTCGCCCGACTGAAAAAGGCAAGCGCGTATGTCCTATATGAGTACAAGTATACACCAACACACTCTAACCGTCAAGCCCGCTTGTGAGAGTTAAAAAAATGTTATTCGTGATAAAATAATCCATTTCTCATGCGAAAAAAAATGGCCCCGCACGGAGAACCTTTTGGGTTACTCCGATTGGGGCGCTAGCGAACGTGGCGCTCGCGGGCAGCTACGTCGAGGCCTGCGAAAGCAGGCTGGTGACGCGACTGAAGATCGTATTGATGCTCGCCGAGATGTTCGGCAGTAGCGCGCCTGCCGCGACGGAAATGAAGCCGGCCAGCAGAGCGTATTCCACCATGTCCTGCGCTTTCTCGTCTTTGGTCAGGTTCAGGATAAAACTGTACAGTTTGTTCATTCTCTTTGTCTCCTAAAAATTTTTGGGATGTCAACGCAAAACCAAAGGTCTTACGCTAACCGCATAGTCTATACTATTACCGAAGATATGTCAACACACTTGCCGGCGGCAAGGTCAACTTGTTATCCCACCCCAATCTCAATTTTAGTAATAAATTTGTGCTCGCCTGGTTTCAAATCTTTAGGCAGTTCGTAGTCACCCATCCTGACTCTCTTTAGTTTCAAAATCTCAAGACCTACCACCGCAAACATCCGCCTCACCTGCCGGTACTTCCCTTCCTGCAAAGTAATCCGGACTTTTTTGTTTTCACTTAAGACTTTGCATGGCCGGGTTTTGTAATCTCCCAGCATAATGCCCAGTCGCAACTTGGAAAGCTGAATCTCTGTCGGGACTTTGTGCGCTACCACCTCATACTCCTTTTCGTGATCAAAACTTGGGTGAGTCATTTTTTGTGTCAACTCTCCATCATTTGTAAAAAGCAGTAATCCTTCCGTATTAAAATCCAGTCGGCCCACTGTCCAAACCTTGTCTTTCAAACTTTTTGGTAAAAAATCATAAACGGTTTTCTTGCCCAATTGACTTTGGCGTGAGGTAACGTACCCCAAGGGTTTGTTGAACGCGATATAGACAAATTTTTCCAAATTCGCCACAGTTTTCCCCGAAACCTTCACCGTGTCAATCATGGGGTCAATCTTTACGCCAAGCTTAGCTTTTTTCCCGTTTACCAAAACCAAACCGGCGGAGATCAATTCTTCCGCTTTTCTGCGAGAAGCTATCCCCGCCCGATTTAAAAATTTTTGCAGTCTTTCTTGCATCTAATGAAAGAATTGCTATAAATTTCTATAAAAAATTACTGAACGTAATGGATAAAAAAATAACTTGTAACCGTCTACGAGTCCAAATTACCGGAAAGTTCTGCGGAATTTGTATTACGTAATACTTTACATACTGATTATACACCTCCCCACGCGAGTATCAAAAAACCTCCCGGAGTGTTAGTCGAAGGAACGATCTTGAGGCTTCGCAAGCTTGTCCGCCTATGGCGGGAATAAGGGGTAAAAGTATTTGGGTAACAACAGTCTCATAATCTCAAGTTTGTGAGACTGTTGTTTTGTGATGAGGGCAAACTTGTGAACAGAAAAGGTATCAGACGCTGTCTTTTTGGTCTCGGTAAATGGTACCTGACGCCTTTTCCTACCCATACCAACATTCTCAAGTATGTAAGGATGTCATTTTTCAAACTATTCGCCTATTCACGCTTGTCCGCCTATGGCGGGAATAAGGGGTAAAAGTATTTGGGTAACAACAGTCTCATAAACTTGCCTGCCCGCCGCTGGAGGGAGTTGTTAAATGAGTTTTAACTATTTGATTTTCCAAAAACACTTTTGCTGATAATAAACCAGAAAATTAACAAGGCAATAAAAAACGCTATGCCATAATACAATCCCTGGTTCAAAAACGTTCCGCCAAAATAGTAAATTAGAAACATCGAAGGCGCGTTGCCGATCAAAGTCGTCCAAAAAAACTTTGTGGCGCTGATATTGGTCAGACCCGCCGCGTAGCTAATATAATCGAACAACGGATTAGTCGGTAGCCGAATCGCCACAAGAGACCAAAATTTCTGATTTTCCGACAGTTTCTTTTCCCACTCGTGCAATCTTTGCAAGGGCACAAATCTTTTTGCCAAAGGTTCTTTGAATTTCCGCGCGATCCAAAACGCAGTCATTGCTCCCAGCATTATTCCCACTTCCGCAAAAATGAAACCGGGTAACCAGCCAAAAATGAATATTGCGGGTATATCAATCAAAATTCCGGGTATAGGCGGAACTATAATCGCCAGGGCACGAACAACGACAAAAAGCGGTAGTGCCACAAAAATATTTAACGAGAATGCGTTTGTAAGAAAGTCTTCCATTTGAACAAATCATACCCCAGCTTCGCCGGAGACGCAAAAAACCCCGCCTTGAGTGAAATCGAAAGGCGAGGCTATCGCAAGAGACCAATTTGCTATTTACTGTATTCTGCTATGGCGATAATGTTACCTTCGGAATCCTTAAACCATGCCGATTTCATACCACCCAGCTCGGCTATGCCATTGACTGTCTTCAAACCCGGCATATCATACTCCTCAAAAACCACTCCCCGGCCTCGGAGCTCCTTCATCTCGGCCTCGATATCTTTGACGGTAAAACTTGCCTGGGTATGCTCTACCTTCACCGCCGGCCGTTCGTAGATATAGATCTTGGTATCGCCACCGCAACTTATCAGTATTCCGCCTTCGTCGCGTTCCATGCCTGTAAGGCCTAATTTTTCACGATAAAACTTCTCCGCTCGCGCAAGATCCGCGGCGGGCAAAACTACGCTTATAGGTGCTTTAGTAAGCATATATTTTCTTTCTTAATATTAACTTAGCTTCATTTCCAATTATATAAGCCTTTGGCCCCAAATACTAGTCCTTGCTCGTCGATTTAAATGAATTAGACCTTAATATTGAGAAAAATCTCCACCCAGACAGTCAAGGGGGCCTTTAGCCTCCCCCGCCGAAATCCGGCAAAGTTAGATCCGAATCTGAATAAAACAAAAAGAAAAACTTTCCTTTATACACCAACTTCAAATCTTTATATTGGCTACGGATGACGCCGCCACTATCGTAGAAAAACGGCATTGCCTCGCGGTGACTGGCAAAATATAATGGTCCTTTCAGTAGCTCGCCCCGGCTTGCCGGGGCTAAAAGTTTGAGATCAGTATCCGCATAATATCTGATCGTGTCATGATAGGGCCAGTCTAGCAGATACAAAGGCGCCGGGTAAGGCAGTTCCTGCCTGGCTGCCAAGCCAAGAGCTCTTTCCTCGTAATGAACGGGGGTAACCAGGACATTGACGGCCTTTATACAAATAAAAGAGCTCCAAACCAGGAAAGGCACAAATAATATCCCGGCGACGTTTTTGGAAATTCTGAAACCAAAAAAAATGTCAAAAAACCCGATCGCGATGAACATCGCAAAAAAGGGAAAAATCGGTAGAATATAGGTTGAAAGCTTGGTCTGAAATAAACTGAATACCAGTAGTATAAAAGAACCGCAAAAAAAAGAAGCTATTAGAGCGCGAGGGATTTTGTAGACCTTTCTCTGCCATACCTTTAAAATCGCAGTGAAAACAATCAAAGATAATACTACGAATAACCAAGGGATATAATACTCCCGTATTACCTCGGAATAGAGCCAAGGATTTACACCACCCGCGATACGACTTACGGTGCTCCCGAACATAACACGAATGAAATATTTATCCCAAAACTCCGAGCCGAATCTCTGCAGCTGCAACCAATGCCATGGTACGACAATGAGCGTCGCGGGCAAAAGTCCATACCATAAAATTCTGCTTTTCAGCCAACTCCACTGACGGTAGGCCAGACTGAAAATTAAGAGCACGGGAAGCGCGAGTCCAGCGATGGTGGCTTTGAACATAAATCCGACCGCGACGGCGGGAAATATCCAAAAAAGTTTCTTTCGATTTCTCCAACCCGCTAACAAAAAATATAGCGCAAGCAATATGCAAAAAATTACGCCGGAATCGACGCGTGCTTCCCGGCTGAAGGCAAAAAATTGAGGGGTAAAAAGCAGAGTATAAAATGCCGAGACGGCGATGGTGGAATTTCTCGTGAGTCTACGGACTATCAGAAAAATGAGCCACGCGCTCCCAACCGCCAAAAGCACGGAAGGTAAACGGAAAGCCAACTCCTGCTCGCCAAAAATCTTGACGGAAGTGATAGAAAGCCAAAAATACAAAGGCGGTTTTTCCAAATAATAACCGTCTAAATATTTAAGGCTCAAAAAATCTCCGCTGTCGAGAGTATCCATCGTCACCTGGGCGTAATACGCCTCGTCGTAGTCAACCAGGGGGCCGCGGCTGATTCTGAAAGACAAAAAAACAAACCCCGATACAATTAAAATTAACTGCAGTGCGATCAGGGATTTGTCGTATTTGTCTCGGCTGAAGCTGTCTTTAGGGGCTCTTTGTGCTTTCTGGAACGGTTCCGTCATGCACAAATCATACCCCACCCAAGGCAGACACGCAAAAAACCAATCCCCCTAAAAAAACATTCTCACATTCTTGCCTGCCCGCCCCTGGCGGGAGGATGTTGGAATGTTTTTAGCGAAGAAATAAATACCTTATTAGAACCATCCCACCCAAGGCGGGCAAGCGAAAACCCGTCGCTTCGGCGGGTTTTGAAATCCATACTCAACCAATCTAAGAAATTGACACCTTTAGCTTAGCGTCAAGAGCGCTGGCCACCCTGTTTAAAAACTTGATGGAAGGATTGTAAGTGCCTCTCTCCAGACGAGAAATAACCGGCTGTTTTGTACCAATTTTTCTGGCCAGCTGTTTTTGGGTAAGGCCCTGTTTTAGTCGTTTTTTAATAATCATTCTAACCAATTCAAATTCAGGGCCTAGTTCATCGTAGGCCTTTTTAAATTCTTTATTCTTCAGTAATTCGGTTTTGAAAGCTTTATAATTTCTCATGAACTCATGATAACTTATAAGTTATATTATGTCAAGTGGTGTAGTTTCGTAAGCGCAGTTTTCAATTCTTTTCTGGGAGTTTCTTGTGATTTCTTGATGAATCCATGAAGTAGATATGCCGTCCCTTTATGGAAACAGTAAAATATTCGAATCTCTTGTCGCCCTCTTACACGCAATTCAAATAATCCTTTGCCAATGGATTTGCTGTGAGGCATTCCAAAACGGTGGCCAAACTCTCCAAGTAGCTCTATCGTCCGAGAGAGCTTGGCAGCGGTTGGCATTCCCAAGGATAAAATAAACTTCTCAACCGATGGATCAATTTTTATTATCATAAGCAAATTGTATCCTACCCACCCAAGGCGCGCAAAAAAACCAATCCCGCTGACCGACTGAAAATAACATTCTCACATTCTTGAGAATGTTGGAATGTTTTTAGTTGTTATATAAAAACTTTGGGGTAGTCAGTGACAAGTTCGTCTACTCCCATTGTCTCAAGTTTCTTGCCTGTCTTTTTTTCGTTGACGGTCCAGGTGTAGATCTTTATCCCAAGTGAGTGGGACTTGTCTATCACCTCCTGATCGACAGTCGAATATTTCGGGCCTAGGAATTCCAGGGATAAGTCTTCTGCTAACTTCCAGACATCATCGGAATATTCTTCAAATAGATAGCAAAGGGTTAAATCAGGTAAAATTTTTCTAATTTCCTTTAACGTACCTTTATCGAAAGAAAGAACGGATGTTCCGGGGACAATATTATTTTGTTTAAGAGCCTCGGCTACCTGCCTTACGGCCACGTCCGCCTTTAATTCTATTTTCAAATTGATTTTTTCCCGGCACAAATCAATGACCTCCTGCAAGGTCGGTATTTTCTGTTTATCTTTACAGTCTAGTTTTTTGATCTCTTCCAAGCTCATTTGCGAGACTATACCTGATCCAGAGGTCACCCGGTCTACAGTGGAGTCATGGATAACTACTGGGATATTATCACGGGTTAGATGGACGTCCAGCTCCGTACCATCACAGCCAATCTTGATGGCTTTTTGGAAAGACGCCAAAGTATTCTCCAGAGTGTACCCCGCGGCCCCTCTGTGTCCTATTATTTTCATAATTTTTGCTTTATTGCAATCCAGTCAAAGCAATCCCGAAAAACAGGATAAAGACACTAAAATTTACTAATCTATTCTTGTTCATATAATGATAACCTCGCCATCTCTTAAAGTCTTATAGGGTATATTGTTTTTCTCACAAAATTCAACCTCCTTATCAATGTCCGCGGATTCTGGATGGTCAGATTTGTAGTGTGGCAAAATTATATAATCCAAAATCCCCAAACCCTCTAGGATCACCTCTTTCGACTGAATATAAGGAATAGCGGTTGGATCATCGACTATTTGCAAAGCCTCGAGGCTTGGGGCAAGGACGCATATCCCAGCGCTGTATCCGCCATAAAGAAAATCGTCTCTATCAATACTCGTGATAATCTCATCAAAGCCACTTAACTTCATTGCTTTTCTTAGAACAAACGTGTTTCCCCCTCTGACCCAAACGCCACCGAGGCTATTGATTTTTGCCCGCAGTTTTTCTTTTTTACCAAAATAATCTTTTAGATCAAGTATTTCGGTGTCAATGCCTAGGTCAGTCAAATCTCTTAAGCTCTTGTCGTTGCTCTCCTGCCTGGGTTTTGGGTCTACAAAATCAATCGCATTCGGGATAAAGCCGATTTTCTTACCCAGAGCGAATTCTTTCAACTTATCCGGCTTGTTTCCTATTTTGTATGATGATAGATATAATTTCATATTATTCAGAATGAATGGCATTAGAAAAATATTTTATTTATAACTTCATTCAGGTCAGCGACCGAATCGACGACCCTTATCAGATTTGGGTGTTTTTCTCTTTTGAAGAAGGTCGAATCATGTGCACCCCAGGTGACAGCAACCGTCGGTACTCCCGAGATATCAGCGTCTCTTACATCACCTAAGGCATCAGTTATAAATAAAATATTTTCTTTTTTCGTACTATATTTCTTTTCTATTAATCCGAATTTTTCAATTTTATCTTTTGAAAGTCCGGCGGTGGCAATAAAGTCAAAAAAGTATTTAATCCTGCATTCTCCAAAAGCGGAAAACTGTTGCGGTCATAGGCATTTGTATTTAATACGAGTATAAATCCCTCGCGCTTCAATTGAGTTAAAAGCTCCCGTACTCCATCAAATATGTTTGATTTACTTTTCTTTTCTGCGTAACCAAGATTGCGTTTATTTCTTTGCTCCGCGGTTTCTTTAATTCTTAGATGTGAATATTTACCTGCTCCTTCGTGGAAATTTCCGCTGTGTATTTCGTTGTACATATCTGGTGTTACACCCGGGTGTGTCTCTAAAAATGCTTGTCTCGCATATGGGATAGTATCAAAAAGAACACCGTCCATATCAAAAATTATTATCTTTTTCCGATCATCTTTTGCCATATCCAAATCATATCAAAAAACCGGCCCCCGCCCAAGGCGGGCGTACAAAAAAATGCCTTGAGAGCAAACTTGACGAAAAAACCGGAAAGCGTACAATACTCCTAGATGCTTATAAACACAAGGAGGAAAAGTGAACAAGCATCTCTCGTCAGAGTATTTTTTTATTATGTACCTAAGTTTTCTTAATAAAAAAATTGATGAGATGATAGATAAAGCACGGTCAACAGCGAAAGCCAACGGTGTTAGCTGGCGCCCGCTTCCGTTCTTGGTAGGCTGTGATATCCTCGCATTTGACGGTAAAGATATCCTAGAATTCTTCGGGGCTAATTTGAAACCCCGAGAAAACTGTGAGAAGGCCTGCGCCGAGCTAGTTGCCTTGAGTAAAGCTTTTGCGCAAGCCCGCCCAGACATATTGGTCATGGTGATAGTTGGAAAGCCACAGCTGGACGAAAGCAGTGGTCTGCTCGGCCGGACTCTTCCTCCGTGCGGTCGTTGCCGAGGCAACATGAAGTACGGATACAACCTGCCGCCTGGAACCCTGATCGTTTTAGCTCCACTTGAGGAAAACGGGGTACGCGAATATCTTACGCTCCAGGATATCTGGGATAAAAAAGGCGATAAGGAATAATAGCTTTCTCATGTCTGTTTGGTTGAGCCGCGACTTCGGTTGCGGCTTTTAGATTTGAAAAACCGACCCGAGCGCGATCGAAAAGCTATTCGCCAATTCGCGCGAACGGATCACCAGAGGAAAAGGGTCTTCAAGTCAAAATAAAAAAAAGAGCTGGTAAAGCTCTAAATGCTTGATAATCAGATCGTGACTAAATCATCATCCAGACCAATATAATGTTGGTCCACGTTCTAAGTCTGACTGCTTCGTTTTTGCTAAGATTTTTTTTCAGAGCCAAAGCAAATGTTTTCTTTCTGCCCCTGTCCACCTCCACATCCTCAATATCCTTGGTGTGCTCCCTGACGCTCACGGTGATTGTTGTGATTATAGCCATCAACCACAGCATTGGAGCATGGACACCCTCCAGCAGAGGAAATGTAACTGTGGACGCCATTGTTAGGCTCACGATCATATTCTTTGCCAAGGCATTCGTTTTTGCGAAGGGATAAAACATGCACGCAGACCATATCGCTAGACAAAGAAATCCAAAAGCCTGGTTCTGCCACATCACCCGCAAAGACATAGTGATACTGGCAATCGAAAGAAAAAAAGCCATATTTCTGAAGTAAACAGGATGGCTACTTGCCAGAAATCGACCCTTGGCGATGTCTGCATCTCTGTCATGGTAATCATTCCAAACCATCGCCAAATAGGTCATTAGAAACACTGAAACTACAACTGTCCAGTTGATCGCAAGATTGCCATGGCGAAATCCGGATGCCACGAGAAGAGCCGTGGCTACTCCAGATGACGGTCGAAGTGCCATTATCCACCTCATGGATCCTCCTTTGTTGAAAATAATTTTATACTATCAAAAAACCTCCAGAAAGACTATTTAAGAAAATTATAAAAAAACTTTAGGGATGCGCTTGGGAAATCTTTTTCCTTGGTAGTTATCTATCTACTATGATTTTGTCCGGTCGTACAAAATCATAGTAAGAGATTTTTTTGTTTTCCGCCCACTTAAATAATTTACATGGTGAGAGTTTACGTAATATATTACGTAAAGCCCTGATCCTGCAAGGTTGGCGTAGTGCGGAGCGTTAGTCGAAGAAGATATTTTGGGCCATTTACCAACTCCCTCCAGAGGCGGGCAGGCGCGCGAATTGGTAAATGAAAAGCTTAAAGTTTGAAGGCTTTGATCAGATTCTCTTTTTTCTGCCGAGTCCATTTTTTGACCTCGACTTCCCGGCGCATAGCCTCGGCGAGTGTAGGGTAGGATTCAAAGTAAACCATCTCTCCCCCGCCGTGAGCGCGGACGTAAATCGAGCCATGTCCGGCGTTGTGACGTTTAATCCGATTCTTGGTGTTATTCGTGCTTCCGCAGTACAGGGTGCTGTCTTTACAACGAAGGATGTAGAAATAAAATTTCTTCATAAAATTTCCTCATCCTCTGGCTTCCAAGCCGGATCAACAATACAAAGAAATTTCAAATCTTTATCACCAGTATTCTCAATATACTGTTTAGAATTTGGTGGTATGTATATAACCTGCCCGGCTTTGACAACAGATGACTCTTTGTCTACGTGCATCTTTCCCTGTCCCTGCAAGATGTAATAAACTTCCGAGGTTTTTAGTTTATGTAGCTGGGAACTCTGACCCGACTTAACTAAAGCATGAGCCAAGCTATATCGTAGTTTCAAGTCTGCCTTTGACGGATGTAAAAATTCTCGCAAGACAGTTTTATCCCCCGCGATTATTTCCTCACAATCTTTTAAGTCCTTGATATACATATACTCCAATAATATCAAAAAACCGCCCCGAAGGCGATTTAATTTATCAACGGGTGAGTGACGGGGCACGATCCCGCAACCTTCTGCGCCACAGGCAGACGCTCTACCAATTGAGCTACACTCACCATAAATCAACTAATTAAAACTTTTCTTTATTACTCCATCTTTAATTATCTTTTCTAGATAATCTTTTCTTTTCATGTTTTTCAACCACCTTTCTATTTTCTGAGCCTCTACAATAGTCGAGAATTCTTGTTAGAACACAATCCTTGGATTTTTCATTCTTCGCGTCGTATGCACATATCCACTTAAATGCCTTCTCAACCTATTAGCTACATCTTGACTGCTTCCAATATAGTTCCGTCCTGCATCATCTTTTAAAATGTATACGTAACCTTTCATAAATTTGAGCTATCCCGACGTGCAAGTCGGGATCCCGACCCTAAGGCGTCGGGACACTCACCAAATACTACAATTTTCAATTCTCAATTTTAAATTTTCAAATTAAACCAATTACTTAAATCTATTTGAGGTATATGAAAGACAAATTTACAAAAAAGCCCCTGCACAGAATTTTGTGAAGAGCTCCATAAAATGTTTGCTGTGCCAAACATTACCTTATTAAACCAAAATCATTATAAATTATCCTGCCCTTTTTGTCAACCTTGATCTAGCTAAGTTAAAATAAAAATCCGCATAGAGGTAAGCCAAGGAGAAGCCAAAAGTTGGATTGATAAAATCGAGTAGTATACTTATTGTTTCCTTGCCACTGGTCGATTCGGTCAACCAAAATAAAAAGCCGACAACAAAAATCAAAAAAAACACGCTCAACGCTTTGTACTTTTTCATCAACCGCTCGTGTATCTTCATGACAATTATAGAAAAAATTGCAGCGGCCACAAGCAACGAAAACAACGGTCCAAAGTAACTTTCCAGTAGCTGTTGTAATTCCTCAAACAAACCGATTTTTTCGGTAAGCAAACCGAAGAACAAAAAAACGAAAAATACCGCCCCACCAGTGGCATTCAGTACTTGCCGGATGCGCCGCCCCGTTTCGGTATACCGGCCATTTTTTATCCGTATTAGTAAGCTTGCCACCACCACACCAACAAACAATGCTAAAAGAAAAATTGGTATGTCAGGATCAATAGGAAGCCAATTCGCCACAATAAAAAACAATAACGCGACACTACTGGCGGTAAGAAAATATTCCAAAATCCGAGAAACATACGTGTGAAAGCCTTGTTTTGTTTTGTTTTCGATCATTCTATTATTTCCTGCCTTGACCTCTGCCCGGGGAGGGAATCGCCCGGTCGGATGACCGGGCGAACCCTAAAGCTAATCTTTCTAAAAATGATAATTTAGCTCCTACTTTTGCCCCGGGAGGGAATTGAACCCCCATTAGCGGCTTAGAAGTCCGCAGTTCTATCCATTGAACTACCGGGGCATTATTTGAGAAAGTTAGGACATACGCGCTTGCCGTTTTTCAGTCGGGCAAAGCCCGACTTCCAAAACGGCTTTGGCCAATTGTAAGGTATTGTTCCCGCCAAAGGCGGGTCCGCCTTCGGCGGAAAAACCTCCGCTTTTCGTTCACTGTAGTAAAACTTCCGCTCACTCAAATGCTCGGTTTTGCCTCTACCTTTTCTCAAACGCGTACGTCCTAAAGTATTCTCATCTCTATGATAACAAATTACCACGAGTTGATATAGTGGCAGATTTTTGTGATAATTAACAGGACAAATTCAATTGTTCTTACTAGGCTTTTGATCTGATTAATGCGAATCACTGGTTATTCTTTTCATGAGTCTGTAGTCATCCGAATGACGCGAATGAAAATAATTAGAATCATTAAAAAAAATAGTATATTAGGATCGGATATATGTTAATATTAAAAAATTAATAATCCCTCTCCCACAAGGAGAGAGGGTAATAAAGAGGCTTTGCGCTAATGAAAAAAAATCTTTGGATTTGGATCATCGTGGGTATCGCCATCATCGTGCTGGCCGTGGTTTTCGCGGACAATATCCGGCTTCTTTTCCTGCCCGACGGCAGTCCTGCGGCAAGACCGTAATCAAGAATTGTGGATAATATCGTTTGACAGTTTTTTGCAACGGGAATATAATTTGTAAGCACCTTGCAATACTAATATCTAAGAGTGGTTTAGGGAAACCGGTGACCCGTCTTGGCTATCAAAGCCGAGACAGGAAGTCCGGTGCTGTGCCGCAACTGTAAATTTGCTACGCAAATTTATCCCAAGTTCGTCGAGGGGTAATGCTTAGTAAATAAGCCAGGTTACTAAATCACTTTTGTATCACTTCACATACGCTACGAGCATGGCGGTGGGTTTTTGTTTTCTCATACAAACCCCTGCCATTTCGCAGGGGTTTTTTTGAAAAAATTAATCAAAAGCATTTGGGCTAGAAATATATGAAAAAAATAATATCCTTGCTTGCAATCGTTTTGATATTGGTTCCCCAATTTCAAATCTTGGGCGATTTTAATTCGGGAACCGCCGAGAGTTATCTGATCTCCACTGTCCAGAATCCCTGGTCTACTATGGCCCTGTCGGCACTGGGAGCAAAAGATATTTCCACCAGTCACCTCACTAATATCAACGCCACGAGTGCCATCGAGCTAGCCGCGCCAATCCTTGCCATCACTTCTATTGGCGGGGACCCACGTAACTTTGGTAGTTCTGACCTGATAGCTCGGCTTGAGTCCTATCACGATGGTGAGCAAATAGGAGACGTCTCCACAATCAATGATGATATTTTCGGCATCCTGGCGCTTGTCTCCGCTGGTGTGGCTCCAGTTGATGTTACGATTGTTTCCACCAAGGACTTCGTCCTGTCCAAACAAAACGCCGACGGTGGCTGGGGATTTGTCGTAGGAGGATCATCCGACACTAATATTACCGCGGTCGGTATTATGTCACTGCTTGTCGCAGGCGTTGCCAAAAACAATCCGGCAATTCAAGATGCTCTGTTATACCTCCAATCGGCGCAAAACGAAGATGGGGGTTTCCCATACGACCCAAATTCGGAATTTGGCACTGACTCGGATTCTTCCTCCACAGCCTGGGTCATCTGGGCGTTCAATGCTCTCAATATTGATCCTGCGGGCATGAACAAACCGGGCGGCAATCCCATATCTTATCTCAAGTCCCTGCAAAACTCATCCGGATATTTCGGCTATCAATCCGCGGAAGAACCCGCCAACTCTTTTTCCGCCGTGACTACCGCCTACGCCGTCATTGCTCTGTCTGATCGCTCACTTCCTCTTCGCCGTATTTCGCCATTCTTTGATTTCCGAATAGAAGGTTCGGATCAGACGGTCTGCGCAGGCCGCGCGGCCGGGCCGACGGCGCTCGATTTGGTCAAAAACGCAAGCACGCAATGTGGCTACACCTACAATATTGAAAACACTAGTTTTGGGCCTTACTTAAATCAAATTAACGCAGACACCGCGGCCGGACTCGTCGGGTGGTTGTATTTTGTAAATAATATCTCACCTAATGTGGGCGCGGCTGACTACGCGCTAGCGCCAGGCGATGAAGTACTGTGGTACTACGGTGAGTTTGGTGAAAAAATCACCCGCCTCCTGCTTGACAAGACGGCTATTCTAGACGGAGAAAACGCGACAGCAAAGATAGAGTATCTGGACGGAAATTCCTGGACAGCTCTTGGGAACGCGGATGTTTACTACGGCGCGAGTCAGGCGACGACAAATTCTTCCGGACAAGCCGTGATCTCGCCGTCAGAAGGATATTACAAAATTTATGCGGAAAAAGATGGCTATGTAAGAAGTGATTCGATATTGCTAAAAGTTGGCACGCCGGCTTCCGGCTCCGTGGATCTGTCTCTGAATTTTGACAATGGCTCGGTGGAGGGAGACAATACAGGCCAGGAAGATGAAAACCAGGACACCGTCTCTTTTGTGGTCAGTCCGGGAAGTATGGATTTTGGTACCCTTATTCCGGGATCGTCAAAAATCGAGATTGTAAATATTACCAATCAGGGGTCAGTCGGCCTGCATCTGGAATCGATCGTGGCGGGAGACGAAGTATTCCAGAATTTCTTGGGCTTGGATGCCCAGTACTGGCCAAATTTCTCCACCGAACTTGCGCAAGGAGCGAATCAGAATTATGAAGTAAAAATTTCTATTCCGGCAAACTATGCGGGAACTAAAGGTGCGAAATCCGGTTCTGTCACCTTCTGGGCGCAAGCAAATTGATTATGAAAAAGCTACTCTTGTTGATTTTTTTGTTAATCCCTCTGTCCGCGCACGCGGCTGGAGTGGAAATTTCGCCATCTCGACTTCACGTCGCGGGACAGTTGGGAGATGAAATGAGCGCGGAGATAGTAGTAAGCAATCCCACGGCGGACATCCTGCTTTTTGATGTATACCCGGACGACTTTGCGGATAGTATCTCCGTGTCTCCGAAAAGTTTTACCCTGGAGTCCGGAGAGCGAAAAAAAATACAACTTCAAATCACCGCCCAAAACGAAGGAAGGCTGCTCACGACGAATATTTCTGTGCTAGCCAAGCCCCTTGCCGAGTCACGCTTCTCCGCCAACACCGGCATAAAAATCCCGCTCACGATTACTGTAGCCAGTGACACTTCCGATGCCCTACCGGCTTGGGTTTTCTTCGTCTATCTGGCGATGGCTATGGTTATTTTATACCTGCTCTCACCTTACGCCCGCAGGAAAAAAGCTTTCTGATGGGTCACGCTAGAAACCAAACTGTTTAGAAGAATTTGAAGGAGGAAAAAGTGAATCGACTAAGGTTATTTGTCATGCTACTTCCCTGGATGTTTTTTGCGCCGCGCCGTGCAAACGCCGAAATCCTCTCAAGCGTGCCTGTCGTGGCTGGTGATTTCGAAAAAGATTTCGTGCGCAACGGCTTTCGCGTAAAAATTAGCGGCCGGATAAAACCGCTGTCCGACTTCAAAAATCCGGAATTCGAAAGACTTTCGATGCAAGTCGTCAACTCTTCTTATTCCACGACGGTCGCCGAACTGCTTTTGAGGCTCTGTAAGCCGAGAATCAAGATGAATTTCCCGAGTTTCGGCAGTGCCCCGGTATATTTCGTCGAGGGGCTTGATGATGTCCAAGGCACATATGGCATCACCGCGCGTACGGACCGGCAACCGACAATCAATCTACCGCTAACCGAAGTCAGACTGCTCACCAATGAAGTCCTTACTCTCGAATTCTTGAAGCCCCGCTTCGTTCCGTCGCTCTAGTCCAGGCTGGTTCGGCGGTTTTTTTACATGAAAAAGCTTGACGAATAAGCTTTTTTTTGTTACTATTTGAATTCGCTAAAAGCCAAAGGAGGCGTTCATGGACGCATTGCATCTTGCGGCGTTCAGAAAACGCCGGCATTGGTTGATCATGCGCGCGATCAAATCATGCGAAACTGACGCGAGGCAGTACCGAGGTTTTCATGTCGGATGCGCTGTGCTGGGATGGGATAAAACGCATGGCTATCGTATGTTTTCAGCGGGAAACCGAAAACCGGAAAATCACGCGAAACGGGAATGCGCTGAAAGAAGAGCTTTGGAGAAAGCCAAAATCGCCGGCATAGCGAGAGTTATCGCCATTGTAGTTTATGGTCCCAACCAAGATGACGACTTCACGAGGATACATCGATCAGTTTTGCACCCTTGCGGATTCTGTCGACGTATAGCGAGTCTGCACCTGGATGACGGCGGTCCGATTTACAAAGATACGATTTACGTTGGAGTTTCCACAGAAGGCGCACTCGAACAGCTGACCTACCAGGACATCATGGAAATCCATGGCGTACCTACTCTTCCACAACTCATCACAAAAAGAGTCGCGCAGGACGGTTGTACGGTCGTACATGCGCTATCAGAACTCCAAAGTCTCGACCCTTGGCGAATGCTTGATTTCCGTAACACGTCAGGCCTCGATGAAAAAACTTTGGAGGAAGCTTGGACTGAATGGCTAGCTGATTTTGAAGTCAAACAACCCACTCGCCTGGATCCACTTTAGCATCCAGGTTTTTTTTATGGATAAATCCATTTTAACGAAAAAGTCTTCTAGAATACTATTATACTCCTTAATAAAATAAAATTTAATTAAACTTTCTGTCGATATCGCTATAGCTATACGTACAGAAAATGACATTATTAATCATTTCATTGTTCAATTGTATCGATGAAAAACGCGTAACATTACAAATCAAAGTTTGAAATGTCTCTTCAATGTCTTCTCACCCTCAATCAGCTTAGCTTCGAAAACGTATAATTCACCATTTGTTAATTTATAATAGTCTCTGAAGAACTCGACTATTTCCCGGCAAGGAAAAGGATGAATAAACACACTCTTCTGTATTGCCACAAAACCTAAAGTATTTAATTTTCTTCGAATAAAATCTCGCGTATATTTTGAAGATTCAGGAATATCAAACATCACTATACGCCAGACCCCGTCCCATCTTAACGGTCGCTTTATCTTCAGTTCTTTTAATTGATATCGTTTAAGCTGTGCTTCACCTTTCTTCGTCAATATAAGTTTCCATCTTTGGCCATCTTCAACTAACTTTATCATCTTCCTTTTCTGCAAATCATAAAAAGCTTTTTTTACGCGTGGTTTGCTTTGCCTCGTGGATTCTTCCAACCATTGGGCGACATGGGCTAAGCCCGGAAAAACAATTACACTCGTTACAAGGACCGTCATCCCAATAAACTGCAATATAGTTTTCGCAATTTCTTTAGATTTTTTATTTCCTGTCCTCGGCTTTCTCATATCGTAAAATACTTATTCAATACACTCTTAGTGTGCCTATATAGCGATAGCTATATAGGCAGTACTCTATGTTATATTATCATATTGTTAAAAGAAAATATATAGCACTTGAGAATAGTTTTTGAAAATTGTTATGTAAGTGATAGAATAGTATCGACATGTTCAAACTTATTTTGGTTTCAATATTACTTACTTTGGTCTACTCCTGGGAAGAAATAAAGAGAACGATTTTTGTTTTGTTCAGAGGAGCGACAAAAAACGACACTCGCGGATACTACGCCTACCGGATTGACCAGATGGTGGGAACTCTGATTATGTTGGCCGCGGTCCCTATAGGGCTTACCTGGCTTCTGGCAAGCGAAGGCAGTCTCCTACCACGTCTAGGTTGGCTCGCGCTAATTCTGCTTGTTATCTCCCTACTTGCCACGGGTACGGGAATATTTGTACGCAGAATGCGCATGGCCCGGGGTACAGAAGGTGCCGAGAAAATGATCCCGATTGCCTTCGCGGTGCTGGGCCTTTTCTCTCCCCTGTTTCAGTCTGTAAATAATTTCTCCGGCTTGCCAAGGTCGGTAATTGGCAAGTTCGCTTTTACGTTGGCACTTCCTCCTCTAGCCGGATTTGTGATAAAAAGTGTAAATGACTCGGTTGTAACAGAAGCCGCGCTCCTGCCCCACCTGGACGCGCTGACCATACTTCTCGTCGTGGCGTTGATTATCCAGATCACCGCGGAATTTTTGCGACAGTTTTTCCGCGCCTACCGATTGGAAAAATTTTTCTCCTACTTCCGCGTCATCCTAGGCATCTGCCTTATTACCGTAATGCTCGTGGGCCTGGCCTAATACACCCGCCAAACTTTATGACTTGCTTCGTCTTCGGCTATTAGCTCAAACAAGTTTGAGTCGGCAACCAAGTCAGCAAAATTACCAAAATCAGTATAATCCGTATCATTGCTGAGCTCGTTGATGACAATGTATTTGATATTGTATTCAATGAGCAGTTTTTTTGTTTCCTCTACTCCCAAATCCTTATGATACCTCCCGTCAACCAGCTCATGAAAATCAAAATCAGAGTAGGTAACGGCTCGGTAGTCCGTCTTCCATAAAAAATATCCCCGATTGGCAAAAATCATTATATAAAAACTATCTTTACTGATATCGGCTGTTTCCCGATCCAAAACCCCTTTTGCCCTGGCACTGTCTGCCCAAATATGGCTGACCGGGAATTCAAATCTTCCTTGATTGAGATAATAAGCCGAGCCCATTACCCAGGAGTTTAGAAAAACTATCACCACCAATAACGCGACGGCTATTTTTATCTGATAGAAACGAAGTGGTCTCATAAAACTGCCCAGTAAAAAAGCAATGCCGCTGGCGATAGCGGGCCAGATATTGATCCAACTTTTATTAACAACAAATCTCAATTTTAACGCAAAGAGAGAATAAAGGTAGAGCAAAACGGTTTTGGTGTTTTCGATGTCTTTGATAGAAGTACTCAACACTCCCAAACCCAACGCAAGGAAAAGACGCTGAGCATAGACCAAATTTACTGCCGGTAAAGCAAAGGAAAATATATTTTCAAATCTGGAAATAAACAAACTTTCAGAGTCAACCGGCAGAATTGAAAAAAGCTGATAAAAAGCTAGCGCCACAAGTCCACCCAGAACAATTTTTGAGCGCATACCCTGGAGAGCGTCGAGCGCGTAGATCAGGATTAATCCCAAAAAAAGATAGTAATACCGGACTCCCGAGGTGGAAGAAAATAAAAATACTTCTTTGTAAATAAAATACGCGCCAAAAACCCCTAAAATAATCCAAGCGCGTTTTTTTATCAGCCCATAGACAGCAAGCAATATATACGGCAATTCCTCCAGCAAAGCTGTCGAAATAAACTTGAGTTTTGAGGCAAGCGTGGGATAGGGCGTGAATTGGTGATGCGCATACTCAAAAAACTGTGAATAGGTATCAGCGTAAGGCCCACCGAAAAAGCCGTTAAGAACTGGAAAGACCGGATTGCCGTAAATTGCGTAATTCCGGGCAAACCAATAGAAAAGCGGCAGAGAAAAAATCAGGGTGTACTTGAGAAAGAATAATTTGTCTTTCGCTTTGGAAAATAAAAACGGCAAAAATAACAGCAAAAAAATTCCATTGTATTTAGCAAGCGCCGCGAGCATTAGGCTTAGGAGCAAAAAAAACAGATTGCGCCGGCTCCTTTCCTCTAGAAAGCGGTCATAGTAGTAAAAAAAACAAGTCGCGAAAAATAAAATCAGAGGATCCTGCATCGGATTCCAGCTCAATCCTAAGAAAGACGCGTTTGTCAGGAATAGTACACCCAAAAATATCCAGTACTTACGGTCAAGCTTTCTGTGTTTGCCCCATTCCAGCAGGACGATGAGAGTTGCTGCGCTGAAAAACAGCGGCATCCACAGATTGGCAAACTGGCTCAATGTCCCGAAAAGCGAGAATGTAGCCGCCATCAGCAGAGTCGGCAGAGGCATCACCGAAAACCAATTGAAATTTACGAAATCGGGAAATGAGCCAGTCAGCGCAATCTCGCGTGCAAAAGGTAGCCAGTGATAATATACGTCACCGATAAAAAATCCCCGCAAGAGCATAAAACCTAGGGAAACAGCGGGCACCAGTAAAAAAAACTGCCAATATTTTATCTCGGAAATATTTTTACGTAAATAATATCCCATCGCAACCAAAAACAAGAAAACCGTAGCAACAAAAATTCTGTTAAATACTCCTAATGCGCCGGCGAGCAAAAGTAAAGCAGAGATAAAAAAAGATCCGATTAAAACAATTTCAGAAAAAGAATAAGAATCGGATTTTATTTTTTTTAAATATCTAATCATACACTTTTTTTTGCTTCAACTAGATACAAACAAGTAAATCGCTCGCTTTTGTCAAAAAAATCCAGTAAACTGACAATTTGGGCTCCAAAATAAAGGATATAAAGCAGAAGGGCGGTTACCCAGCTCAGGACAGGAATTTTTTTGTAATACCGGGAAGTTGCTTTTAACAGCGCATGCAGAATCAATACTGGCAGATTAAAAACTCCACCAAAGGGCTTTAGTAACTCAATGGAAAATTTACCCTCAAGCAGGGTTTCGATCCCATATCTACTGAAACGATAGCGATCGTACGGAATATCGTGCAAAGGATAAAGAAAAGGCAGGACCAAAATGAGCTTGCCTCCCTGTGCGAGTAATTCGTACATCTGCCTTATCACCTCTTTCGGATCAGAAAACTGATAGAGCGCGTTTACGCAAATTATTTTGTCGAATTTTTTATCGGGAAAATAATCGAGCAGACGGGAAGCGTCGCCGACGACATCCGTGATTTCCGAATTTTTTGTATCGAAACTGGTAATTTTGCCTTTCACAACTTGGCTATAAAATGGGCGATCACCGCAACCCACATCCAAAACTTCGTCATCCGAGCTGACAAATATTTTTTCCAGTTCTCTTTTTATCTTAAAAAAGATAATGAATAGGCCGAGTTTCATTTTTCAAGCTTGTTTTTTGAGAACACCGAAATCAAACCCGCTATCAGAGCCTCGCTTATAGCACTCCATAGACGCGTCGCTATCGCAATCACGGTAGCAATTTCCAGGCCAAACACGGACTCTAATAATAATACCATTATTCCCTCTCTAACTCCCAGTCCCCCGGGTGCGATGACAAATACGTAACCAGCCGTAACCGAGGCGGCGAAAACCGCGATAAACCAGGGTAAACGGGTGAACCCAACCGGCAAAAAAGAGGACAAGAAAAAAAAGTAACCAATCCCAACCAGCAACCAATTTAGCGATGATCCAAGCAAGGTAATCAGCAAGGGTCCGCGACCAATTTTTTTAAAATCATTTTTGCCGTCTTTTTTTAACGCACGCAAGGCCAAATTGATAAAAAAATAAAACAACTTTGGCATCAACAGTACGACCAGAATAGTAATCACTATTATAGCGGCTACTACCTGGAATTTAGCGGTCGTGAAAATCTGGGCGCTGATAAAAGAGGTTAAAAAAAATCCGGAGAGCACGTAAACAGCATTTTCCAGCGAACTCACGACGACAAAGGATTCTTTGGAAACGTTCTTACTAAGATAGCGAAAGCGAATAAGGTAGAGCCAGATTCCGCCTGGTATGTATTTGGCGAGCTGGGAAAATGAATAAACCCTCAACATATCCGTAAAACGCAGATAGAAACCGGAATGCAAAAAAAAGTATTTTAAAATCAAAGCAGCCAGCAAGCTGTTAAAAAAGATGAAAACAATCGACAAAATGAGATTAAAATAACGAAAGTTGAAATCAAACTCTGAAATTGCTGCGAAGTTTGCCGTAACCGCGCGAATCAAAAAATAAAAAATTATGACCGGCACTAAAAAACCTGTAATTTTTTGCCAGTTAAACTTTTTCATAAGAGCTCTCTTGCTTGAGTTAAAGTTATAAATTTCACCTTTTGACTTACGGTTTGTTCAATCACTTTACCCATACTTTTCAAGGTCCGAGTCGGTCGGCCGTCTGCGTATGTCGCCTCGGAACTATGCGTCAGCGTAACAAAAAATATTCTGCGTCTTGTTTTGCTGAAAATTTCATAATAATATTCATAGGCCTTTGAAAATAAATTGCCCAAAACGGGATCGGCCCGAAAAGTTTTTCCTAAAAATTTGAAGGTCGTGTTGGGTATTTCCCAGATATTCGAGTCCTCGGTCGTCGTATCCTGATAATCAGTTTTTGAAAGCTTCCAGGGATAGAGTCGGCCGACACGCTCCCAATCATAGTGCCTCTCTATATTGATGTGTCCTGAAATGCCGGGGCAGGCCGAACTATCCAGGGTAAAACCGTTTTTTTCTAAAACTCCAACCGCGCGAGTGGAGAGTCCCCAGTTTCCCCAGCGTAAACTGGTCATATTTTCTGCCATCCGCCCGCCTAGATGTTGAGCAAAAATATCGCGACTGGCCTGGAGCATCGCCTCTATTTCTGCCCTATTATAATGGTGCGAGCTGGTTTTTTGGTATTGCTTGCCTGTGCTGGATTGCAAAACCTCGTCTTCGCGAGGATGCATATGCAGACCGATTTCCGACCCGGATGCCTCAAGGGTTTGTAAAATCCCGACTGTCTCACGAAGGTCTTGCCTCGGATAAAAACATTGGGGTGTTACAAAAAATGTGGCCGGAATTTTGTATTTGTCGAGCAATGTTTTTATATTTTTGAGACCCCGATTCACTCCTACAAAAGCTCTATTATCCTGATTGATCCATCTAACCCGACCGCTATCTCTCAAATAACCGGGCTCGACGTCTACAGTCAGGACGAAATAAAATTTTTCATCCTCGGTTTCGCCCAAATCAAGTCCGCCTGCGCTAACCGAGAAAATATCAAAAAAATATCGGCTCAAATCTGAATGTAAAAATTTGTATATCAAAGGTATCAATGTCCGTCTCATAACTTTTCGCAGAATAAGATACCGACTCTGCCGTTAGAGCTCAGCTCTCTTATCTTAAAACTATTTTCCAAAATTTTTAAAAAGACCGTTTTATTTTTTTCAGCTGTTAAATTGTGATATTCAAGAATTATACTGTCGACTCTTTCTCTGATAAATTCCATGTCGGTTATAAAAATATCATATTCAGCCCCCTCCACGTCTATTTTCATAAGTCCAATACGATCTATGTCCTTTTCCTGGCAGAATGTACTTAGTTTTTTCGTCGTCACTCGTAAACCTGTTGGCTCGTCGGTCAGTGCTACGGCATTGGCCTTGGTACCGTGGGTAAGGTTCGCGGTGCCGTTCTGACTGCTTATCGCAATATTATACGTGTCAAATTTCACCCCATTCAGATCAAGATTTTTTTTCAAAATCTCAAAGTTCGACCGATCCGGCTCAATTGCGTAACCGTGAAATTCGATTTTTGGATAAAGAGAGTTCAGATAAAGCGGGAAAGCGCCGATATTGGCGCCCAGGTCAAGCACTGTATCGCCCGGTTTGACTTTTAAGAATTCGGCCGGATATTCCAGCCCTGAAAACACGGCCACTGCTGTATTGACATCGGTTGATTGGCCTCGCGCAAAAAATTGTATCCCTGACCTGGTTATGTATCTTATGCTTTTTTTTAGACCTGATTTGTCGAATAAAACCAGAGGCCAATTTTTCAGGACCTTTGTCGTTAATTGTATTTTTTTTAAAATTCCCGGATTATTTCCCATTTCCTGCTGTAATAATAAATTTTTCAACTATTTTCTCAATATTAAATATTTCTTTCAGCTCACTCTGAGCGACACGAGGTAGCGGGTTTGCGCAGAATTCCAAAATGCGATCGCGTAAAGAACTGACTGAACCGGGTACCGCAACCAGTCCGAAATTATAGCTCCTGCATAACTCTCCCATATCACCCGTGTCGGTTACTATCAGCGGGCAATCGTTCTGCAGGGCCTCTGAAAAAACTAAAGGCAAACTCTCCTTTCGTGAAGGGATGATTAGGGCGTCACAGGCCTGAAGATAGGCGGCTATTTTACTCTCGTCGGCGTATCCCTCAAGAAAAACAAATTGTTCCAGTCTTTTTTCGGCAATGCGCGCTCTCAATGCTTGTTCCAAAATTCCGCCACCGAAAAGGTACAAGCGCGCTTCTGGGTACCGACTGACTACTTCGGAAAATGAGTTGATCAGAATATCCTGGCCCTTATCTGGATGAAATCGACCAATACACGCAAAGTTTTTCTTACTTTTATCCAAAGATGCCGGCGCCACCCGTAAAGACAATGACCGCGCGGTATGCAAAATTTCCACTTTTCTATCGGTGTATTGTTTCATTCTTTTTGTTACGAAATTGGAATTGCCGTAAATTTTTTTTGCATTTCTTAGTACCGCCTTTAGAATCAATTTTCCAAAGGGATATTTTTCCACCTTCCATATGTCAGAACCCAGTGCCCAGACGGCATATGGCGTGCCAAAAAACTTTTTTGCCAGCAGTGCGAACATGCCGGAAGGAACAGCCCAACAGGCGATCACTAAACCCGGCTTAAATTTTTTTATTCTGGCAAGAGATGAAAATGAGCCCAAGATTAAAACGGATACGAGTTTTAGAAGATCAAGCGGATTTCCGGGATTCAGCCCGACCAATTCTGTGGTATCGCCCAGGGTTTTGAAAAAATGTACGGGAACTTCCGGCGCGTTATCTTTTTGCCCGCTTTTATCGGGCGTGATGACCAAAACTTCGGCGCGGGCACTAAGTAATTTAGCAAACTGATAAATAAAAACTCCGGTATTTCTGGAGTCATGCCGGTTTACCGGATAAGAGCTTGTGAGGATGCAGTACTTCATCTGTTAAATCGGAATTTAATTCCTTTTTTTCAACCGATAGAGTACTTCTTCAGAAACTCTCCGGTTGGCGCTGACGGCATCAGCGAGGAACCCCATAACCAGTATCTGAAAGCCGACTATAGCCAAGACTCCCGCTAGGATGAGCGACTGGATTTTTCCTTGCCCGCCGATTGTGAAATAATAGTACAAAAACCGTATGCCAAGAGCGACAGCCGCGATAATAAAAACGCTTCCCAAATAAAAAAATGCTTTGAGCGGTCTATAAAGCACGAAAGTCCTGACTATGATCATTCCGCTGTTTTTGACGTGCTGAAATACGCTTGATATCAGCCGGGACTCTCCGCTTGAACGCGCCGTCTCGCGGAAGGCTACCGGGATTTGCGCCAGACGCAGGCCTCTGCTTGCGGCATCAATTATTGTTTCGTGAGTATATGTGCCCTTGGAAAAGATATTGAGCCGCCGCGCGGCTTCTTGTGAAAAAGCGCGAAAACCGGAGGAAGCGTCGGCAATACCCGTCCCCGATAAAATCCGGACAATAAAACTTCCCAGTACGTTGCCGTACTTTTTCTGGATCGGCATAAATTTAAGATGTCTTACCTGCCTGTCGCCTATAACTATATCAGCATTCCTGCTGATGACGGGCTCTATGAGCTTTGTTATCTCCAAAGCATCGTATTGACCATCAGCGTCAATATTGACTATAACTGAAGCGCCCAGGCCAGAGGCCGCCTCCAGTCCGGTCGCAAAAGCGCGAGCGAGGCCAAGATTGATATGGTGACTGACAACGTGGTCGGCACCGGCCGACTTCGCAACTCCTGCTGTACCGTCCGTAGAACCGTCATCGATTACCAGAATCTCTACCTTTTCAATCCCACTAATTTGTCTGGGAATCGATTTGATAACTCTACCAATGGTTTCCCGCTCGTTGAAAGCAGGTATCATCACAATTAATTTTTCGACACTTTGATTCATATAAGTGGTTAAGCTGTATTGTACAACAATATCGGGACAAAAACCACCCGCTAAAATATGTCCTGATGAGGTAAGCCGGCTAGATAATGCCCTCTATAAAATGGGAAAGTAAAACTTTGGGAGGCAGCGATGAAGATTTTAATTTCCTGTCAATGTCTAATAATTTTCTCATTACTTCTTTTAGCTCATCACCTGAAAAATAGTGTAATAGTTTCATATTGGCCTGAACTCGAAAACTATGCCACCCGAGAGTCCGCGCTATTCCAAAAGTTGAGCTTTCCCTTTCTTTCGCGGAAAGTAGCTGCAAAAGAGACCGGATCTGAAAAGCCATGGCTCCCAATATACCCACGGCTTTGCTTTTCAGATCAGAGCTATTTAATTGATTACTATCCAAGAGTTCGTCTAGGAGCTTTCGCGCGCGCGAAAAGTTTTTGGACCCCAGGCTTTCGGTTAAAGCAAAAATATTTTCCGAAACTTTTGACTCCACCAAAGCCCTCACGTCATCAGAAATAATAGTTTGACCTTTTTTGTATGATGCCAACTTGTCAAGCTCGTTTACTATCTGCCAAAGGGAATAAACTTGTTTGGCTTCATAACCTGCCGCGGTTTTGACACGCTCTTCCAGATCTCGACCCATAAAAACAGAAAACGTCTCAATTGCCTGGGAATCAATTTTATGATTTCTACTATCACAATAATCCTTAATAAAACGATGAAGATCCTGTCCGCCGGGTATCGAGAAATGATAAATTTTGGCCAGTTGTTTTTTTTCCAGTGAAGTCAGCTTTTTGTAAAGTTTTAGATTTTTCTTTACTGATTTTTTTTCAAAAAAAATAATATACGAATCAGAATTTAAGGTATCCAGAGTTTCCGCGACTTTTGCCATCAGATCGGCAGGCAACTGAAAAACATTTTTTAAAATCACGAGCTGCATACTTGAGAACAAACCCGTCGTACCCAATAAATCTTTGATTTTTCCCAAAATATTTTCCTTGTCTTCTTCCGCGTCCAGTTGGGTAACCCCTGCGGCGTTGTATTTTTTCATAAAAGCATCCACCCACTGATGGACTTTTTGGCCGGAAGTATAGTCATCCTCTCCGGCAAAAAGAAACAATTTCGGTTTTTTTTCTGATGCAATTTTAGGATTTTCCATAGGTACTATGCATTATTTACTATTAGGAGTTACGGGTTTGAGCCGAATTCGAGGAAAAATCGAGGATTTGGCCGAAGGCGTAGTAGAACTACGTCGAGGTCAAACCGCAGATTTTATGGAGCAAAGTCCGCCAGAGGCGGATCAGCCTAGGGCTGAAAGTCGGCCAAATTGCTTGCCAGAGGTCGGGCAGAGCCTGACCGGAGCAAGCAGTCCCATAAGTCCTAACTAAAAATTCTATGTCGCTCGGTGACTGTTTACTATATACTTAGTTTATGCTTCCTAGCGTAAAAAATGTAAAACTGACTTATTATACTTTAACACTTTTTCAGACTCTTGCCGCTTCTCTGATCTGGGGTATTAATACGCTCTTCTTGCTAGACGCCGGGCTTTCCAACGCGCAGGCCTTTACTGCCAACGCTTTTTTTACCATTGGACAGGTGCTTTTTGAAATTCCAACCGGAGTGATTGCCGATATCCGCGGACGCCGCTTGTCCTATATTCTCGGCGCGGCTACGTTGCTTATCACAACTTTGGCATATTTCTGGCTTTGGCAAATTCACGGACCTTTCTGGGCGTGGGCTCTGGTCTCGGTACTTTTGGGTCTTGGCTTTACCTTTTTTTCAGGTGCCACAGAAGCCTGGCTGGTCGATGCTCTAAACTTTAACAAATTCACAGGATCTCTGGAATCGGTATTTGCCAAAGGCCAGGTGATTAATGGAGGCGCGATGCTTATCGGTTCAGTGGGGGGAGGATTGATAGCGCAAGCGACCAATCTTGGCGTACCTTATATTGTCCGTGCCGCGATTTTGGGAATCACATTGATTATTGCCTTGATTATGATGAGAGATTGGGGCTTTACTCCTCAAGTCGGCAAGTCTTCGCTCACACAAGCCAAAGCGATATTGTCTGCTTCTCTGCAAGTCGGCATTCGCAACCGGCCGGTCCGTTGGATAATGCTTGGCGCCCCATTCACCGCTGGAGTTGGTTTTTATGTTTTCTATGCCATGCAGCCACATCTGCTTCAATTGTATGGTAACCCGAAAGCTTATGGAATTGCGGGGCTGGCCGCCGCTATTGTAGCTTGCGCGCAAATTGCCGGGGGCCTTACCGTAAATTACCTCATTCGATTTTTCCGAAAACGCACAACTATCCTAATAAGCGCCACGGCTTTGAGCACACTCTCAATTTTTGTTCTGGGATTTGTGACCAATTTTCCTACGGCTCTGGTTTTGATTGTTGTCTGGGCATTGCTCTTCTCTATGGTGGTACCGGTACGGCAAGCGTATTTGAACGGCCTGATCGAGTCCGGACAAAGGGCGACTGTGCTTTCTTTTGATTCCTTAATCGGCAGTACCGGTGGCGTTGTCGCGCAGCCGATTCTAGGACGTACCGCTGATGTATTCGGCTACGCTCAATCATATTTGGTCAGCGCGATAATTCAGTCGGGAGCTATACCTTTTTTGATCGCGGCCAGAAAGCAAAAAGCGCGTTCGGATGAAATTGCAAAAAGCTAAAACAATTTTTCCTGCGCTTTGGGTGAGTGAATTTTTTGATGAATCATTTTCTGCAGATCGGACTGCCTTATTTTCCAATCCTTGCCAATCTTAAAGGCCGGAAGTAGGCCTTTTTTACACCACTCCCAAACAGTTTTTTGGGACACCCCAAAAAACTTTGCTATTTGGGAAACCGTTAAAATCTTATCTTGAGTAGCCATATCGCTACTCCCAGTATAGCATTTATTTGGTCAACAAAAAATCCTTGTAAAAGATGTGTTTTTCTACACAACCATCTTTCTTGTTAGTACCGACCTGGTATTAATTTCGAATGTGGGCGAGACGAACAAATGTCGCACGCGTGGAGTAGGGGTCTGGGGCATACAGGATTTTGTCTCGAGCAATCAAATAACTTTATCTCCATTGTAGGACTTTGAGAGCTAAAAAAAAACTTGATTAACATATTCTGAAAGGTCTGCTATAATGTACGTACATACTCAATCTAGTTCATATATGAAACTCGAACTCAAACAAAGAGCAATACAGCTTAGACGAGATGGCAAATCTTACTCTGAAATCCTCTCGGTTATAGGACCAGTGTCCAAGGGATCACTTTCCAATTGGCTAAAACCAATCAAGCTTACTGCCGATCAAAAAAATAGAATACTAAACAATATCAATAACGGCAGAGAAATTGGCAGGCAAAAGGGAGGATGGACAAACAAAAAAAAGAGGGAAGAAAGAATTCAAGCGATTCAAAATCGCGCTTCGATGGTTTTCAAAAAAAATATGCGACATCCCCTATTCTTGGGCGGACTTCTTCTCTATCTGGCCGAAGGATCAAAAAAAATGGAGAGGTTTCAATTCATGAATTCGGATATAAATCTAATAAAAATAATGTTGGAATGGATTTATATATTTGAAAATTTAAAAAAAAATCAAATTCACGCAAGATTATACACGCATAAAATATATTACAAGAAAAATTATGAATCATTTTGGTCGAAAAACGTATGTATTCCTCTGAAAAACTTTTCCAAAACCATTTACAAACCCTCTGTCCACAAAGTAAAAAAAAATCCACATTATAAAGGATGTCTAAGAATAGAAGTGTCTGGATCTGAATTATACTGGAAAATTATGAAATGGCGTGATATGCTTTATCAGAATTTATTGTAAGCGCGCAAAATTGTCATATTATAGACAAACCTCCTGCCATAACCCGGGCCCTCGTGGTGAAACGGATATCATGCTTGGCTTCGGACCAAGAGTTTTAGGTTCGAATCCTAACGAGGGCACCAGGCCATGGCAGGCGGAAAGCACTCATTTGATGTCCAAACCCTTGGGTCGTTAGCTCAGTTGGTCCCGCACAAAAATTTGCCCCGTTAGCTCAGTTGGTAGAGCAGTGGCCTCTTAAGCCAACGGTCGTAGGTTCGAATCCTACACGGGGCATTTGGAACCCAAATTTTATGCGGGGTAAATGCCGCAGTGGCCTCTTACCTGTCCGCCTCTGGCGGAAGCTAACGGTCGTAGGTTCGCCCTATCATTCGATAGGGCGCCCCGTCGGATGACGGGGCGAATCCTACTGGTCGCACCAAAACAAAAAATCGCATTGTGGTACAAAAATTACAGGACAAAAATGCTGCTGGCTTGCGAGAGAATTATGACTTGACAAGGAACAAGCGAACTGATTTACTTGTAGTTAAAAGGATAGGATGGTTGATATCATTGTTTCAAACAATAGATAAGCTTGAGGTCAAATTTTTTTTTATTCCATTCTTATGTCTAATTTGATAAGTTATTCGAAATTCAGATTTGTTAATATTTAACAATAACGATACTAAATAAATTAATCCATGAAAAAAATTAGTTTCTTAAATAAGAGAACTTTAATAGTCATAATCGGTATTATTGTTTTAGTTTCTACTAACCTAGTTCACGCTGAATTAGGCACAGAGACTCCACATAGTCCCGCGAAAACTTTATTATGGATAGGTTTTATTCTTTTGTTCGCAATGATCGGCAGACTGATTGAAAAGCTCAAGCAACCGTCAGTTCTCGGAGAACTTATTATTGGTGTTGCCTTGGGGAATTTGGGACTTCTTGGAATTCACTTTTTTGACGCTCTAAAAAGCGATGTTTTTATAACTTTCTTATCAGAACTCGGAGTTATTATCCTCCTTTTCCAAGTCGGCCTTGAGTCCAACCTGACAACAATGAAAAAGGTCGGATTGAAAGCTTTTGTTGTGGCATTGATTGGCGTTATTGTGCCATTTGTGCTGGGGACTTGGGTGGTAGGGCCATGGCTTCTACCCAACTTATCCCTCAATGTATATCTTTTTCTAGGCGCGTCACTCACGGCAACTTCAGTTGGAATTACAGCGCGAGTTTTTAAAGATTTTGGTAAATTGCAAACAAAGGAAGCGCAAATTGTCCTAGGAGCCGCGGTTATTGACGATGTGCTTGGCCTTATCATTCTCGCTGTGGTTTCCGCGTTAGTCACAACCGGGGCTGTCAGCTTGGGTATTATTTCTTGGATCATTGCGAAGGCAGCGTTGTTTTTGGTTGGCTCTATTATTGTCGGCAAGGTAACAGCTCCTCATATTAGTAAATTATTTTCCCACATCAATACTGGCGTGGGAGCGAAAGTTACACTGGCGATTGTCTTTGCTTTCTTTTACTCTGCGGTTGCCGGGTTGGTTGGTTTGGCCCCTATCATAGGAGCTTTTGCGGCGGGTTTGATACTTGATCCGGTACATTTTAAATATTTCAAAAAGCCCAAAGCAGCGGAAGAATTGGAATCGCACGCGGAAGTACTTGTGGGAGAACATCAAACCCGTTTCAGAAAGACTGCGGAACATTACACGGAAAAACACGTAGAAGAACTAATGGAGCCCATCGGGCATTTCATCGTACCGATATTTTTTATCTTGACTGGCGTAAATGTTGATCTAAGTACCTTGATGGACCCTAAAATTTTACTAGTCGCTCTTGGCATCACCCTGGTCGCTTTTGTTGGTAAATATGTTTCGGGATTGACTGTCGGAAAAAATCTCAATAAAAATATCATCGGGTTTGGCATGGTGCCACGAGGAGAGGTCGGCTTAATATTTGCGACTATGGGCATGAGTCTGGGTGTGCTTACCGGGGAATTATTCTCAATTATCGTTATCATGGTCATTCTGACAACTCTGTTTACTCCTCCGATACTCGCTTACTTTTTGAAAAAAGGATAGTAGTTTCTCGTTTAAAACAAATTTCGACCTGGGAATGTATCTCATCCTACAAACAACAGTGTATGGCGATCAGGTCTCTTTTAATTTTCCACAACAGTATCTTGCTCGCGCTTTCGCTTTGTGATATCATCTAAAGGATAATGAAATATATTATATTCAGAAAAACTTATACTAAAAGAAGTTTGAGGCGACCATCCTTACGGATGGTTGTTTTTTAATAGCCTCCGACGAGATGCAAACAAAGTTTGCAATCGAGGAGGTACGGACAGGGTACTAGCTTGAGACGCTCTATTGATAGTAAGCTTTGTATGTGAGTTTAGGCTATTAACCCGCCGTAGGCGGGTACCATTACAACCTGCGTAACTGTTGCTCCGATTAATGCTAATCAGTCGTCCTTCTCTCATAAATAATCTAATAATACGAATGATACGGATTAAATACTACTCGAAAGACTAGTCTATTTATCCACTGCGGGCTGGCGCTCGACCTGCTAGCAGTCAACCTCTCCCTTAATCCCTGCCTGCGGCAGGCAGGCCTCCCCTCTCAAGGGGAGGGAAAAATACGCATGCCACTCATTCAGTCAAAATTAGTCCTAAAAAACGGTAAAGAATTCAACGGATTTTCTCCTTCCTATCAAAGAGGGATTTTTTTTGGAGAAGTGGTTTTCAATACCGGGATGACGGGCTACGTCGAAACCCTAACAGATCCCTCTTACGCGGGACAAATTCTGACTTTTACATATCCCCTGATCGGAAATTATGGGGTACCTGGCGCAAAAGCATGGGAATCAAAAAAAATTCACGTCCGAGGCGTGATCGTATCCGAAGCGTGTGAGAACTGGAGCCATCAAGAAGGACAGCTATCTCTGCTCGATTGGCTACGCAAACAAAATATCCCGATCGTCACGGATATTGATACCCGGGCATTAACCAAATTATTGCGTGATCATGGGGTGATGTTGGGTGCTATTAAAAATCCGGGTGGTGCCCGACGTGCAAGCCAAACCGGCGGGCAGGCTCGAACAATAAATCAATTGGAATTTTCAGACCCAAATGAAGAAAACCTGGCGGCGATCGCGTCTATCAAGAAAAAGAAAATTTATGGTAATGGAAAAAAGAAAATAATAGCTGTTGATTGTGGAATGAAAGAGAACATTATCCGGTCATTGGCAAAATTTCCCGTGACGATTATGCGAGTACCTTATAATTATGATTATACCGCCGAACAATTCGACGGTATTTTTTTATCGAACGGGCCTGGCGATCCCAAAATGGCACTAGAGACAATTACGATCCTCAAAAAAGCTCTGAAATATAAAAAACCTGTATTCGGTATTTGTCTAGGATCCCAGATCATGGGCCTAGCCTCTGGTGCCACTACCTACAAGTTGCCTTTTGGACACCGAGGACAAAACCAACCTTGTCAAAATGTGAGAGACGGACGATGTTATATAACTTCCCAAAACCACGGTTACGCCGTGGCCGAAAAGTCTCTGCTGGGCGACTGGTATGTAAATTTCCGCAATCTCAATGATGGCACGATAGAAGGCATAGCTCACAAAAAACTCCCTTTCTTTTCCGTGCAATTCCATCCAGAAGCTTCTCCTGGCCCAACTGATACAAGGATACTTTTCGAAGAATTTTTTAAGTTACTTTAGATGTCTAATAGACTACCAAAAAAAATCTTAATTTTAGGATCCGGCGGGTTGCGCATCGGCCAGGCCGGCGAATTTGACTACTCGGGAAGCCAAGCAATCAAGGCTCTGAAAGAAGAAGGAATTGCAACAGTCCTGATCAATCCAAACATAGCGACCAACCAGACTGATGCCGGAATGGCTGACACCTTGTATTTGCAACCTCTCAATTTTCATACGGTAAAAAAGATTATCGCCAAAGAAAAACCCGATGGTATATTCCTAAGTTTTGGCGGTCAAACCGCGCTCAACTTAGGTCTTGAGCTCTCCGAAAAAGGCGTATTGAAAAAGTACAATGTCAAAGTTCTGGGAACGCCCATCATAGCCATAAAAATCACGGAAGACAGAGAACTTTTTAAAAACTCACTTACGGAGATTGACGTGAAAATCGCGAAAAGTATCGCGGTGAAATCACCTGATAAAGCGAAAGAGGCCGCAAAAAAAATCGGTTACCCAGTGATGATGAGAAGCGCCTACGCGCTCGGTGGTCAGGGATCGGCTGTAATTGAAAAAGAGAGCGAACTGCACACGAAGGTCGTTGAGGCGCTCAATGGATCACCTCAAATTCTCATTGAAGAATATTTGGCCGGATGGAAAGAAATCGAATACGAAGTCGTACGCGATTCCGCTGACAATTGTATTACCGTCTGTAATATGGAAAACTTTGACCCGATGGGAATTCACACGGGTGAAAGTATTGTTGTGGCTCCTTCCCAGACTCTGAATAATCACGAGTATCACTTGTTGCGGGAAATTGCTATAAAAACGGTTCGCCATATTGGCATTGTTGGGGAATGCAATATTCAATACGCATTAAACCCAAAAAATGGCGACTACCGGGTGATAGAGATTAACGCCCGCCTATCTCGTTCTTCCGCGCTGGCAAGCAAGGCCACCGGTTACCCACTGGCTGCGGTGGCGGCCAAGCTGGCCTTAGGGAAAAAACTGCACGAAATAAAAAACGCGGTGACTCAGAAAACTTCCGCTTTTTTTGAACCGGCTTTGGATTATTTGGTGGTAAAAATTCCTCGTTGGGACATTCAAAAACTCAAATCGGCAGAAAAAAGAATCGGAACGGAAATGAAAAGCGTCGGTGAAGTAATGGCTATTGGCCGATCGTTCCCCGAAGCTCTGCAGAAAGCAGTCCGGATGCTAAATATCGGCAAAATCGCTCTCCAAAATTATCCCGGCAAAATAGATGACCCGGCAGACGAAATAGCTTACCCCACATACCGCCGACTTTTTGCTATTTACGACGCTTTACGAAACGGCATGTCTGTAGATACAGTCCACGAGATGTCAAAAATAGATAAATGGTTTTTGCATCATCTAAAAAATATCACGAACATGGAAAAAAGAATAAAAACAAAAAAATTGAACGCGGAACTGCTGTTGCAAGCAAAAAAAATGGGTTTTTCTGACGTAGCGATCGCTCATTTCAAACGAAAAAATCCGGAAGAAATCCGATCGTTAAGAGAAAAGTGGAAAATCAAGCCTTCGGTAAAACAGATAGACACGCTTGCCGGCGAATTTCCGGCTCAAACCAACTATCTCTACCTGACCTATCATGGTACTGAAAATGATATTGTCCCCTCTTTGAAAAAACCAATAATCGTTTTGGGGTCAGGACCTTACTCCATCGGATCCTCTGTGGAATTCGACTGGTGCGCTGTGAATACAGCCAAAACCTTGCGACGACTAAACAAACAAACAGTAATCATCAATTCAAATCCCGAAACGGTCTCCACTGACTATGACGAATCCGACAGGCTTTACTTTGAGGAACTCACTTGGGAACGAGTCCGCGATATCTATGAGTTTGAACAAGCCTCCGGGATAATCATCTCTATGGGCGGCCAGATTCCCAACACGCTTTCCACATCGCTTGCGAAGGCCGGATTCAAAATCTTTGGCACCCAGGCCGCATCGATTGACATGGCGGAAAACCGCGAAAAATTTTCTACTCTGCTAAACGACTTAAAAATCGATCAGCCGAGATGGGCCAGAGCGAGGACATTTCAAGTCGCAAAAAACTTCATCGAAAAAGTGGGTTATCCTGTACTGGTTCGACCGTCATACGTGCTTTCCGGCGCCGCGATGAATATAGTCCAGTCGGAGGACGAACTTGAAAAATATTTGAGCGAAGCGACGGTCATTTCCGTTGACCGACCCGTTGTAATTTCGGAATTTATAACTGGCGCGAAAGAGCTTGAAATCGACGGTGTCGCCAAAAATGGCGCGATAGTTATTCAAGCAATTTCGGAACACATAGAAAACGCGGGAGTCCACTCTGGCGACGCGACCATAGTGCTACCTCCGCAAAGGCTCTATCTGGAGACAATCAGGCGAGCAAAAGAAATAACAGCAAAAATTGTGAAATCCTTAAACATCACCGGGCCGTTTAATATTCAATTCTTGGCAAAAGAAAATAATCTCAAAGTCATCGAATGCAATATCCGAGCGTCTCGATCATTTCCTTTTGTGTCAAAGGTGACCGGGTATAATTTTGTGGAAATCGCGACTGAAGCGATCTTGAACAAGCACAAATCCCGAGACTACGAAACTCTGGAACTAAAACACGTCGGAATCAAAACTCCTCAATTTTCTTATTCCCGACTCAAAGGATCAAACCCGATTACTTCCGTCGAAATGGCGTCTACCGGAGAAGTGGCGACTTTGGGAGCAAATTATCTTACGGCTTTTGTTTCTTCCTGGCTCTCTACTGAACAAGAAATCAAAAAGAAAAAAATCATTCTAAGTATCGGCGGCAGTAGCGCCAAAACCAAACTTTTGGACAGTGTGAAAAAACTGGAAAACCAAGGCTGGGAAATTTACGCTACGGAAGGCACTCATAACTTTTTGTCCAAAGCAGGTATAGCGGCGTCTTTCCTTTATAAAATAAGCGATGGACTAGACCCCAATGTAACTGGCATAATAGAGAGAAAGGGAGTGGGGCTGATTATCAACATTCCCAGAAACGGCGTACATAATCGGAAAACAGACGGTTTCCTCCTCCGAAGGCTCGCGATTGATAATCATATTCCACTGATCACCAATTACCAGATAGCCACGATCCTTCTAAGGGCGCTTTCTGAACTGGACCTGAATAAAATCCCCATTAAATCTTGGCAAGAGTATATTAAATAATTATAAACTGATAACATGGACAATTTTGACAAAATGTCTTTGGAATCTGATTATATAAAAGATACAAATGTTTAAAAATAAATCAATAATTTCCATCAAGGATCTGTCAAGGCAAGAAATCTTGCAGATTCTCAAAACTACCCAGGCGCTGAAAAAAAATCCAAAACCAAAACTTCTGGAAGGCAAAATAATGGCGAGTCTTTTTTTCGAACCCTCAACCCGAACTCGGCTCTCGACAGAAGCGGCGATGTTAAGATTGGGAGGCAAAGTCATCGGTTTTTCTGATCCCAGCTCAAAAAAGAAGGACTCCTTGTATGATACGATCAAAATTGTCAGCAATTATTCGGATGTTATCGCCATCCGGCATAGCCTCGAAGGGGCGGCGCAGCTTGCCTCTGAAGCCGCCGGTGTTCCTGTAATAAACTGCGGTGATGGATCAAATCAGCATCCTACCCAGACCCTTCTCGATCTTTTTACCATTCAGGAGACCCAAAAAAAAATCAATTATCTGCATATTGCAATGATTGGCGACCTAAAGTATGGAAGGACGGTACATTCTTTGGCTAACGCGCTAACACATTTCAACTCGCGATTGTATTTTGTCGCTCCGGAATCCCTACAGATGCCTCACGAAATTCTTAATGATCTCAAGGTAAAAGGCATAAAGTACTCTCTGCATGAAAAAATTGAAGAGGTGATAAAAAAAGTAGATATTTTGTATATGACTCGCATCCAAGAAGAAAGATTTCCTGACAAACTCGAATATGAACGAGTAAAGAATGTTTATGTGCTAAATAAAAAATTTCTTGAGGAAGCCAAACACTCTATGAAAATCCTTCATCCCCTGCCTCGAGTCAATGAAATCGATTTGGATGTTGATTCAACAAAGCACGCGTATTACTTTGAGCAAGCGCAAAATGGTCTCTATGCCAGGCAGGCGGTTTTAGGATTAATCATGGGAAAATTGTAAAAATATGGAAAAAAAATTATCGGTCTCCGCAATAAAACAAGGTACGGTAATAGATCATGTGACAGCCGGCAACGCGCTACGGATTGTACGACTTTTGGATTTGCCCAGTGGCAAAAAACAGGTCACCGTTGGTCTCAATCTACCAAGCATTGCTTTTGGCTACAAAGATATCATCAAGGTGAGTGAACGGGAACTGACCGCTGATGAAGCCAACAAAATCGCCATACTGGCTCCCAGGGCCACGATTAATATCATCAAAAACTATAAAATCATAAAAAAGTTCAAGGTTCAGATCCCTGAAACCATACAATCGGTGATTATTTGTCCCAATCCTGTGTGCGTAACGAATAATGAAAAAATCACTACTTTCTTTTACGCACAGCAAAAAAAATATACCATACTCTTAAGATGTAAATATTGTCTGAAAGAATACTCACCGGACAAGATTACTGAATACCATACTTGAAAGACGTCAAAATCTTTGTTTCAAATCAATGATCATAGAATGCTTTTAATAAAAAACGTAAAAAATATCAAAGGTGAGACAATCACTCACCAAGTAGGCAGCTCAAGAGACGAAATACTTGACGCGCGCGGCCTGACAATGCTCCCGGCTTTGATTGATCCTCACGTCCACTTCCGCACACCAGGCCATGAATACAAAGAAGATTGGCAATCTGGCGCTCGCGCCGCGATTGCTGGAGGGGTAACGACGGTGCTTGATATGCCCAACAATGACCCTAGTACGGTTACAAAAAAACTTTTAGAGAAAAAGAAAAGTATAATCGATAGTCAGTTGAAGCAGGTTAATATACCGTTGAGGTATGGATTATACCTTGGCGCTGATAAAAATCATCTATCAGAAATTAAAAAAGCAAAATCAGATATCGTTGCCATTAAAGTATTTTTGGGATCAAGCACCGGCAGTCTGCTCATTGAAGACTACAATATTTTTGAAAAAAATTGTGAAGAAGCGGCGAAAAATGATATTTTGGTTGCCGTTCACGCCGAGGACGAAAAACTTTTGAGAGAGAACGCTAAAAACTTCGCGGGACAAAAAGAGCCGCGAGTGCATTCCAAAATCCGGTTTCGTGAAGCGGCGATTTACGCGCTAAAAAAGGCTCTGGATATTTCTAAAAGAGCGGGTAATCGACTGTATATCCTCCACGCCGGGACTAAAGAAGAGGTGGAGATGGTCCGAGAAGCCAAAACGCAAGGCCTTCGAGTATTCCTAGAAACTACTCCGCATCATTTATTTCTGACCGAGAACGACTATGCTACGCTTCATACCAAGGCGCAAATGAACCCTCCCTTACGCACCAAGACCGATCAAGTGGCTTTGTGGAAAGGTCTTAATGACGGCATAATAGATACGATCGGCACTGACCATGCTCCGCATACCGAGAATGAAAAAAAATTACCCTATGGGCAAGCGCCCTCGGGAGTGCCTGGAATAGAAACTTACTTGCCCTTGCTTTTAGACGCATACAATAAAAATTTGATTACGCTCGAGAATATTGTCCGGCTAACCAGCTCCACTGTGGCAAAAATATTTGAACTAGAACCAAATGATGACATAGTTCTGGTTAATTTAAAAAAAACAAAAAAAGTTTTGAGACAAAATCTCAAATCAAAATCCGGCTGGTCTCCATTTGAAGGACGCGCGTTGCGTGGCTGGCCTGTCTGCACTATTCTCAAAGGAAAAATCTATTATGCTTAGACCTTTTTACGACCCGGAAAAATCATACGAAGAAAACTATGAACGAGGTCCTTTTGGTATTTTTTCAAATGGAGAAATATTTACGGTGGCAAAGCAACCTGCTTTTTCTGTGCATGGCAAAAAACTGCATTCTAAATTTGGCATTCCGCCGGGACCCTTGATAAACAGTAATTTTGTCGCCGCGGCTTTCCAAAAAGGTTTTGACATATGTGTTTACAAAACAGTGCGGAGTGAGAGCTACCCAAGTCATCCTTTTCCGAACGTTTTGGCCGTCCATCCGGCAGGCGACCTCACAATGGACATAGCCAAAAAGCCGCTGATTGCGGATAACGATTACGTCGAGCCTCTTTCTATCACCAATTCTTTCGGTGTCCCGTCAAAAAATCCAGACGTATGGCAGGAAGATGTAAAAAAAGCTCTGAAAAGCCAAGGGGAGGGGCAACTCTTGATATTGAGCTTCATGGGAACGATAAAAGAGGGCCAAACCGAGAAAGAGTTCATCCAAAATCATGTCGACGCGGCAAGATTATCCAAAGAAACTGGCGCAGAAATACTGGAGGTCAATTTGTCATGTCCAAATATCGGTAATGAGGGCTTGATATGTTATGATTTAAGCGCTACAAAGAAAATCTGTCAGGCGATAAAAAGTGAAATTGGAAATACTCCCCTGGTCATAAAAATCGGATACTTTGACGATGACGAGGAATTAAAAAAATTGGCAGAGATAGCCAATGAGTACGCTGACGATGTGTCAGCAATCAATACTCTGCAAGCCACGATTGTGGACAAACAAGGCAGTCAGATTTTACCGGGAAAAAATAGAGCGAAAAGCGGTGTATGCGGAGCATCCATAAAATGGGCGGGGATCGATATGGTGAGAAGGCTAAAAAAAATCAAAAATGACAACGAGTACAAATTCAGCATCACCGGCATTGGCGGGGTCATCACTCCCGGAGATTTTAATGATTACATCACAGCCGGCTCCGATGCGGTAATGTCGGCAACCGGAGCCATGTGGAATCCGTATTTAGCTCAAGAAATTAAAGCAAATTTATAAATTAATGTCTAACATGAATAAAGAAAATTTAATAAAAAAGCTCTACGACATTGGAGGCCTAAAATTCGGGGCGTTTAAGTTGAAGACCGGATTGCTCTCGCCCTTTTACATTGACTTACGAGTAACGGTTTCTTACCCGGAAATCTTAAAGACCATTTCGGATTTAATGTGGAACAAAGTGAAAAATCTCAAATTTGACTTCCTCTGCGGTATACCCTACACGGCTCTTCCTTTTGCCACTATAATGTCAGTTGAAAATACTGTTCCCATGATTATGAAAAGAAAAGAACTCAAAGGCTATGGAACAAACAAATTGCTAGAGGGTGTTTTTGAAGAAGGCAAGACTTGTCTTCTTGTGGATGACATGATCACCAATGGCCTTAGCAAGTTTGAATCAATCAAACCAATCGAGGAAGCCGGGCTTAAGGTGCAAGATATAGTGGTCTTACTCGACCGTCAACAAGGCGGGCCAGAAAATTTAAAGAAAAAAGGATACAACCTTGTGAGTGTATTCACCGTAACAGAGGCAGTGGATTTATTGCTCAAAGTAGGTAAAATAGACCAAAAAAAATACGAAATCGTTATCAATTTCATCAAAGACAATCAAATGAAAGAATAACCCATGAAATACGCTGATAGAGCAAAACTGACTTCAAACCCAACCGCAAAAAGACTGCTTATTCTAATGGATGAAAAACGCACCAATCTTTGCTGCGCCGCGGATTTTATTGAAAAACAGCAACTATTGGAATTTGCTGATCTTGTAGGGCCGGAAATCTGTGTTCTTAAAACTCACATAGACATTGTCGAGGATTTTGATCAAGATCTGCTTGATCAATTGATCGAGCTTTCAAAAAAGCACAACTTTCTTTTCTTTGAGGATAGAAAATTCGCTGATATTGGCAACACTGTCAAACACCAATATGCGGACGGAATATTCCACATCGCCAATTGGGCTCATATTGTAAACGCGCATTCAATACCCGGGCCGGGAATTATTGAAGGCCTCAAGGAAGTAGGCCTGCCCAAAGGCAACGGTCTCTTGTTGCTTGCGGAAATGAGCAGTAAGGACAACCTTGCAACCAGTGAATACACTAAAACGACTGTTGAATGGGCTAAACAACATGACGATTTTGTGATTGGATTTATTGCGATGAAAAAAATTACTGATGATTCAAAATTCCTGCATTTAACACCAGGTGTGAAAATATCGGGAGGCACTGATGATTTGAATCAGCAATACCTTGCTCCTGAAAAAGTAATATCCACCGGTAGTGACGTGATAATTGTCGGCAGAGGAATTTATACGGCAAAGGATCCACTGTCAGAAGCAAAAACATACCGCAAGCTCGCCTGGAACGCTTACCAAAATAGATAATGAGTTACCACCAGCTGCCTCTGGAGGTTTTCTGGTTAAAAAAAACCAGAGCCCTTCGCGAAGGTCTGGGTTGCCAATCAAAAATGAATTACTTAGGGATCATCAAATGGATTACTTCTACCAATCCCCGGCTGACTCCCGAAAAAATCAATATTATTGCTCACCCGAAACCCTGAAACCTTATCCAATCTTTTTGTTACTCGCTCGAAATTCGGGAAATTTACACGCGCTACAACAGACTCTGTCTGTTCTTCTGATGGCTCTTTAAAAAATAAATTACCTATAACCGAATTATAAATAACAATAAGTTCAATAATAATAACCAGCATAAAAAATACCCAAAACACTTTCTCAATCGTCAGCTTTAAGGTAAATCTTAACTTTCCAAGACCAAATCTATTTTTGAGTCCTTGTTTTTTCGACTGTGTTTCGACTATTTTTTTTCCTATTTCAGATATTTTCATAGTTTCGATATTATTTATCTGATGCATAAAATGCTGACCGTATTACAGCCTCTACGCGACCTGATCTTGATTGTAAATCTTGATCTCCAGAACCCTCTGAAAGATCGGATCTCAAAACAAAACTGTCGATCTCACTAAAGAAAGGCTGGTTTTCCAAGGTTTGTAAAAATTGCACTATCCCTAAAAAACTCCCTGAAAGCTGAAAATCGAACGGTATAACCTCAACATTGGCCAATCTTGGGACTATTGTATAAACCTCCGAATCGCCGGATCCGCTGGACGTATTCTGTTCCTCTGCGTCTGTAATAGTGATTGAAAAATCATTTTCCAGGTCGCGTGCTATAAATTCCAAACGCTCAACAAATACAGCCAACTGTTCTTTTACTGGAAAGAGGTCCCTAATCTCTTCTACCCTGTCTTCTATTCTAGCTAAATCAGCGCTTGCTGTTTTATAGCTTGCTTCCTCCAAGATGAGCAGGTTTAATTCGTCTTTTTGACCCTGGACTTCGTTATGAAGCGTCCCTAAATCAGCAAGAAGAGGTTTTACTACAATAAATAATATCAAACCAAAAATAAGAATCACTCCAACGACGGTTAGTAATAATTTTTGCTTTGATGATAGTCCTTGCATAAATCTAACTACTCTAATTCTCCTGATCTTCTATTTGAATTATCTCTTCTTCTGGCTCAAGCCTGATGCTGGAATCTGAAATTCTTTCTTTCAAAAGTTCATCCTGATCCACAAAAAAAGTATAACGAAAGGCGACGTCGGTTGGTTTTATAAGATTTGATAATGGAAAATTCACATCTTCAAAAAAATCTGAATCAAGAAGGTTTTTTCTAAATTGCAATACAGAGTCGCGTGTTTGAGCAAATCCTATTATCGTCATTTTTTTATCGTCTCTTGTGGCAGTAAGGGCGTCAATGGCAATCCCCGATGGGGTGATTCTAGCCAACTCAATCAATACTTCAGACCAATACGCATGGCTCTCTTCAAACTGGATCAAATTGCTTAAATGAGTATTAAATTCTGTGAGTTCTTTTTTTAAAGCTTGGTTCTCTTCTTGAGAAACTAATTCTTTCTGAAAAATTATCAAATCACTTACACGACTAGATTCAGATTTAAGATATATTCGAGTAGCCATCATTAAAACGATCATAACTACCAGACTAATTACGATCCACAAAGACATATTTAATAGCCGAGAGCTCAACCTCTCGTACCTTATTTCATTTTGCGCTTCTTTAGGTAATAAATTGATGTACTTTTTCATATGTGCAAAGCTACTTTATTTCCTTCTCCCGTCTGGGAGAAGGTGGCCAGTAGGACCGGATGAGGCTGGGAGCGAGGCAGGAAGATAAATTGTGTTATCAGCGGCGATGTTTATAAACTCACCTTGAGCCCTTCCCCGATGGTAACTTTATCATTCCATATCCAAGCCTCTTAAGGCAAGGCCTATTGATGTCACATAGCTTACTGAATCAAGTTTTGAAATTGGAGGTACTTTCCCGCTTTTTGAATCCAAAACATTAATCCAAGGGTCTCCTATCTCAACAAAATCACCGGATATCTGGCCTACTGGCTTCAGCTGACTATTTAAATACTCCCTAAGTCCTTTTAATTTGCTGCCGCCTCCGCTCAATAATATTTTGTTAATATTTCGTGATCCATCGGAATGCTCTTGATAAAAATTTATTGAATTCTTGATTGCTTCAACCAAGCTCCTTAATGGCGGATCCAATATCTCCTTGATTTGTTTACCGCTTTTCAGGCCCAAAAGTCCATTTTGTTGCTTAATTTTTTCTGCTTCCTCTAACGTCACGGTCATTCGTTGAGCAATTTGTGAGGTCATATTATTTCCGGCAACCGGCAATGACGATGTAAATTGCAGTGAGCCTTGATCATAAATAATCAAATTGGTTCGAGATGCGCTCATGTCAAGAACTAATGTAGCATCAACTTTTTTATCATTTTCTATTAGAGACCTAACGACTGCGACCGATTCTAATTCCAAGCCGACTGGTTTGAGTTTGGAATTTTTGATAGCATCAAGATATCCGTCAGCTAAAGTTATTGGGGTAGCCATGATTACCACTTCCATCTTGTCAGGACTGTGAGCGGAAATTTTATCAAGAATTTCGAAATCTAAATAGACTTGATCGATAGAAACCGGAATATATTGCTCAGCCTCTAAAGGTACAGTTTCTTTTGCTTCTTCTTCTGACATCTTTGGAACAGAAATTACTCTCACGAATGATTTAGAATCTGGCAGCGATATAACAACATACTGAGAATCAAATTTTCCGTAGGCAGGTCTTCTCATTGCTTTAACAATATTCTTACTTAATTCTTCAGCATTTTTGACGTTGCCATCCTCAATAATTCCTTTTTTCAAATTTTGCTCGAAAAAAGCCACCGGAAAAATTCCATCTTTTGTCTTTTGCAGTTGCAAAATCCTCAGGGTATTTTCTGATATATCAAGACCTATTGCTGATTTTTGTTTCGAAAAAAAGGAAAACATTTTATTATCTAAATACTAGCTTATTCTCGTTTGTTTTTCAAGGTGACAGTATTTGCCAACTACCTCTTTTGAGCTGCCATCCGCCGGAGGGTCCGGATGAAAAATTGACATTGGATAACCCCGTGTCGTAATTAATCGCCGCGTTATTAGCAAGTTCCAATCGATATCCTATGGCTTCCTTCAAATTAACATTATTGGAGACATGGATGACCCCATCGCTAGCGTAAAAGATTGCTCCATCAGCGTTGTTTTTGACATCTAACGCGTAAAAATTTAAATCAGCAAAAGTAGATAAGACTAGAATATAACTATCCGGAGCGCCCGATCCCAAAAATTGAGTATTGTTTTGCAAGTCAATCTTACCTTTCAAAAAAGTATCGGCCGGATAATCTGCGACAATGGATGTGCTATCAGATCCAAACCCGGAATCAAGCTGAACAATAACATTATTCTCAAAAAAGATGTCTCCTTCCACCCATATCGGCCCAGTCAGAGTTACAACGGCATTTTCTCCGAATCGCAGGTCTCCTTGAATTTTTTTTGGTCCAATGGAAACACTACCAGACAGCAAATGCTCTCCCGTTACTGGTATAATAGTCCCTCCAACGGACGCGTTATTTTTGAAATCTTCAATGACAGAATCTGTAAAAGGCAAATCTATGGCTGGCGGATCAGAAGATCCTGGAAAGCTTGTCCCACCCACAGTTGATCCGGTAATAGTCCAGTAATATGCGTCTCCACCGACAGTAGAATTTTCTATAGTGTTTGCGTGAGTATCGGCGCCAACTATGGCGGAACTTATCTTGGTATCTCCTCCTCCCATCCAAGTCTGAAAACCAAAATCGCCATTAGCGTCAGTCCAGACTGAAGGGCTTGCCCCAAAATCATTACTTTTTTTTCCAACTCCATTACCATATCCGCTGTTATCGTGCTTTGCCCAGACATAGTATTTACTGTTTCCAGGCGCCGGAGTATCGATTACTATCCAATATTTTTGACCTGCTGTAAGTGTAGGATTAGTGGAAAAACTAATATCCACCCAACCATACCCCGTCCCCACAGAACCTGAATTCAACGAACCTGTTGCAAGTGTCGTGGGACTAGGATTCCCCGCATTGTCTGACACTAACCTAACTGTAGAGTTGAAAGGATTGCCAACTCTTTTGAGCAACAAGCTAACTCTACTGATTAAGTGAGTGATGTCGGGTTCAAAACTTTGCGCCGCGTCCTCATTTGCTTCAATCTCACCAACCTTTTGTTCACCGGTTTGAATTGTTTGCTGTTGGTCAGGTGCCGTTGCCACTCCTCCAGCTACCCAAGCGTCACCGGTAACCTGGGTATTGGTGGCGCCAATGATATTGCCGTCCGAATAAACACTGCCGTCAACGGAAGAATTATTATTCATAACCAAACCACCAAAGCCGACTTGCACCCCGTAAATAAATGATGCGCCGATACTTGATTTCGTCAACACCACTCTTATCTTTTTTTGAGCTCGAGGGTCACTACTGTCCGGCACAGACCCTGTGCTTTCTATAACTTTAGTAGAACCCACATCAGAAACAGAAACACTGAACTCTCCCAGACCCAAACTCGTGTTCGCTTCGCCTGAATAACTGTTTCCCCCTGGTTGATTGATTTCGTAAATCGCTCTGTCAATTCCCGCCTCGGCTATCTGCATGGCCTGTTCTTTGGCGTAAGCCACCCGACCAGTTTGGGTATGAGAAAAAACCAGTGAAATCAAAACCCCGCTCAAAGCCATCAGGATGAGCACAAATACCAAGGAAACAATTAATATTTGACCTTCCGACAGGGTGTAATTTTTTTTTGTTTCTGACATAATTCGATCAGCTTCTATTTCTTAGTTTTATCAAAGTATCAAGGGTAGTTGTTGCGACTCTATTTTTAAATGTTTCCAGAGTATCAATCGTAAATCCCACTTCAGTTACTCTATCAAAATCAACATCGTCATATGTAAACAAAACATTATCACTGCTTTCAGACAACAATCTTGTCGCGCTTTTCCTTTGGCTTAGACTGTCAGCTTCTATTTTTTCAAAAAATTTTGTATCGTCTGACGGATCCAAATAATAAACAGCGTAATCAAATGTATTTGCCAATATCTGGTCGGAGGAATCCACTGCTTGCAATCTCAAAACCAGAGTATCCACGTCAGAGCTGTAAACAGTCCCCCCAAAGTCATGAGAAGTTAGCACTGATTCCGAAGCGCGAACCAATTCTGTCACCCTGTTTATAATCCTGCGAGCGCTTCCCTCGCTAGCAACTTCTGCCGTGTAAAATTGGTACAAGCTATTCTGACCTATGAATAGATTTGTAATCGCGATACTTGCCAAAACAAATATAAAAATAATTATAATGGCCTCCACCAAAGTAAAGCCCTCATCGAAAGGGTGATGCTTTTCAGATATTTTTTGTGTATCTCTATAAACCATTTATACCACTGACATAAATTAGTGTATCCAAATTAACAGATTTTGTATTCCCTAGTTCGATCCAAGTGACATTAACGTTGACCTGTTTTAAGTCAGAATTAATATCAGTAATCGTCACGAAACCGGAGCCATTTAGTAAAAGCTCAAGTCTTGGGTCAGCGGTCGCCTGAGAAGCAGGCAATGAAGCAAAATCCGTATTCCTCAAATCTTCAATTTGTTTAGAGGCGATGTGGTAAGCGATATCCTGATATTTAGCGGATCTGACTCCCTTGACCAAGTTCAACGAGGAAGTATAAACAACTAATCCGATAACAATTATCAAGATGGCAAAAATTGCTTCTATGGCGGTCAGCCCGTTTTGTTCCTTTGAATTATTTTTTTTATACATTTTGGCTGATACTGTAAATTGGCGTAATAAGCGCTAAGGCTAAAATCGCCACCACGGATCCGATGAATACCACCATAATCGGCTCTATAATGGATGATAAGTTTTTCACGAACTGATCGAGCTCTTCTTCATAAAAGCTGTTCAATTCTTTTAAGATGTTATCCATAGTGCCCGATTCCTCTCCCACCCTGATCATTTGGACTGTTAAATTCGGAAATAAATCAGGGAATTTCTTTAATGCATCCGATAATGGCATGCCTCCTTTTACTTTTTCGGCAGAATCCAGGATAGCTTTTGAATAATAATCATTAGTCATTGATTTCCCGCAAATATTCAAAGCCTCTACAATCGGCATCCCGGAATTTAAAAGTGAAGACAGGGTGAGAGTGAAACGAGAGAGATTTAATCTTAATGTCGCTTTTTTTATCAAAGGCGCGGTTATATTAAACTTGTGTATTGTTGCTCTGCCGGAGGTGGATTTAAAAAACATTCTAGCCAGAAAAATCAATAAAATAAGTCCGGGAAAAATAATATAGCTATAGCTGGAAAATCCATCGACTAAGGCTATCAAGCCTCTAGTCAATAAAGGCAACTCAACGTCCAGCTCAACAAATGTGTCGGTGAGCTTCGGCAAGATAAAAGTAAACATTATGATTACTACTAATATCAAAACAAAAAAAACGACAATCGGATAAGTCATGGCTCCTTTTGTCTTTTTCAAAAGCTCATAATCTCTTTTTAGATAACCGACCAGATAGTCGATGCTCTTGTCCAAATTTCCTCCGGACTCTCCCACTCGGATCATGTTTACATAGAGCGGGCCAAAAATTGTGGGGTTCTTCTCCATGGTTTCTGAAATTGACTTTCCAATTTGGACATCTTTAGCCATGTCCGACAATATCCTTTTTAGCTTGCCTTCCTCTGTTTGGGCGGAAAGTATTCCCAAAGCTCTTGGAATAGCTACCCCCGCTTTTATCATTACGGAAAGATTTTTTAAAAATGATATTTTTTGGATTAGCGTAACCCGTGAAAAATTGGCTAATACTCCTCCAAAATCAAAAAAGTTTGATTTTTTTTCAACAACCGAAATCGGAGTGAATCCGCTGGCGCGTAACTCGGAGATTGCTTCATGGCGAGACTCTGCTTCTATTTTATCTTCTACCACTTCGCCTTCATTTGTTCTGGCTTTATATAAAAATTCCATATTACTCACGACTTACTCTTATTACTTCATCAATTGTAGTTAGTCCCTCGTGAGCTTTGATAAATCCATCCTGCCACATCAAAACCATGCCCGTATTCACGGCCTGTTCTTCCAATTCTCCGCTTGAGGCTTTTGCTAAAATCAATTTTGTTATATTTTGATCTACGGGTAATACCTCAAAAATACCCATACGCCCTTTATAACCGGTGTCACCACACTTTTCACAACCTTCTCCTTTATAAAAGTCCAGGGTAGCGAAACTTTTGGTTGACACGGCTATTACTCCTTCTTTTTTCATCACCTCCAAAAGTATTTTTAAATGAAAATTCTGCTCCAAACTCTCAACTGTTTTTTTATCCAAAACATATTTCTTTTTACAATCCTGACAAATTTTTCTGACCAATCTTTGACCGATAATATTATTTACCGTTGAAGCGATAAGATAAGGCTCAACACCCATGTCCAAAAGCCTGGGAAGGGCGCCGGCGGAGCTATTTGTATGCAAAGTGGACAAAACCAAATGACCGGTCATGGCGGCATGAACCGCCTCTTCCGCGGTCTCTTTATCGCGAATCTCTCCGATCATTATCACGTTAGGATCTTGACGCAGAAGCGCGCGCAGTCCTCGAGCAAAGCTTAGTCCAATCTTAGGACTGACCTGCATTTGATTCACACCGGGCACGCGGTATTCGATTGGGTCCTCAATCGTGCTGATATTAACTTTCTTGGTGTTGATGATGCTCAAAACCGTGTAAAGAGTCGTCGATTTTCCCGATCCCGTCGGTCCGGTAACCAATGTCATCCCATGAGGTTTTTTGAGATTATTTTTTATATGCTCCAAAGCCAAGCGGGCAAAACCCAATTGTTCCAAAGTCAAGGCTTGCACGCCTTCTTCGAGCAATCTCATGACTATTTTTTCACCGTCAAAAACCGGAATAGTAGAGACGCGAAAAGAAATTTTGTGTTCGTCTTTTTCTATTTTAAATCGACCGTCCTGGGGCAATCTATGTTCATCGATTTTTAAATTGGACAAAACCTTAATACGCGCGATTAGCGCCGGCAGTATGACCTTGGGGAGAGTCATGACATCATGAAGAACTCCGTCTATTCGGTAACGCACCATAACTTCTTTTTCTTGCGGTTCGATGTGAATATCGGAGGCTTTTTCAAAAATCGCGTATTCCAAAAGAGTTTCTACGACCCTCACTACCGGTATCTCCTCCGCCATTTTTTCCAGCTCCCCTTCCGCTTCATGGTCCTGATCTTCCAGGTCAATTTCTTTATGACCTTTCATTATTTTCTCAAATTCGGTTTTCAAAGAAGAATGATATTTGGAAAGAGCGAAATCCAAACCGGAATATGTGGCTAGCATTGGTACTACTTCAAATCCGGTTTTCTTTTTTATAAATTCAATTGTTTGCAAATCTTCCGGGTCCATCATGGCAACCATGAGTTGATTGCCCTTTTTCCTTAATGCCACCACTTTATGCCGACGCGCGATAGGTTCCGGAATCAGATTAAGTGTTGGCTCGTCGTATTTCTCATTTTTCAAATCCACGGTTTGAACATTATATCGCTTGGCTAACGCTTTGGTAAAATCATCCTCCGAAAGGATTTTTTTGATAAACAAATATTTATCAACGGATAATTTTCGATCTTTGGCGTTTTTTTGCGCGTCAGAAAACTGCGCGTCAGAAACCAGCTTATTATCAAGCAAAACCTCTTTAATTATTTTTTCAGAAACAGCCATGGTTTGGTAAATTCTAAATTTATGTTAACTTACTAAGAAAAATTTTAGAAAATCTCCCTATTAGGAGTTACGGGTTTGAGCTGAATTCGAGGAAAAATCGAGGATTAAGCCGAAGGCGTAGTAGAACTACGTCGAGCCTGCCTGTCGGCAGACAGGGTCAAACCGCAGATTTTATGGAGCAAAGTCCGCCAGAGGCGGATCAGCCTAGGGCTAAAAGTCGGCCAAATGCTTGCCAGAGGTCGGGCTCTGCCCGACCGGAGCAAGCAATCCCGTAAGTCCTACCCAATTTAACTATTTTTGTTTCCTAGCTAACTCAAAACCCATATCAATATGCCACTTTATTATAGCTAATTTCTTCATTTTTGGCAAAAAAAAGCGAGGTCCGAGCAATCAACCATAGGTTGATGGCGCGAACCTCAAAAATCGAAGTCAAGCACGATACGGGTGATGTGCACGCTATTCCACTTACTCTCTTCCATCCTGCTGTAGAATCCTCGCAGGGCGACATCCGGACGAGCGGTAGCGACGTTGATTACACTGTCGTGTACAGGATAAGTAACCATCGCACCCATTTTCACCATCAGTGGATGGAGTATGGGCAAAATATCCTTTAACTTGAAGGTGTTCTTTACGTCTCCCTGTCTGACATGACCCGAGGCAACGTCACTTGGAAAAATACATCCAAGGATCTGTTGTTCGAAAGG